>Ga0209598_10003026_pt1 | contig 12846 bp, 8 predicted proteins | sample M_140807_EF_Meta_FD_187317 | JGI IMG/M metagenome (GOLD analysis project Ga0209598, IMG submission 187317) | Freshwater microbial communities from Lake Montjoie, Canada to study carbon cycling - M_140807_EF_MetaG (SPAdes) (version 2) | ecosystem: Environmental > Aquatic > Freshwater > Lake... | reverse complement strand
GTGAAATAGAAGTCAGGAAAAGCAGTTTTTAATTTGAAGCCTTTTTTGATTAAAGGAAATGCTTTCCTTGTTTCATTTACAGCGCTGATAAACTCGCCTTCCTCAGAATGATGCCGCGCAAGAAGCAGGTTGGCAGTCATAAAATAATATCCGGCCTCAGGGCTTTTTGGGTATTTTTTCATCATGGCCTCAGCTGTCTTCACTACACGATTCAGGTCTTTTTTATAAGCTTCATATTCCTTTGGTTTTGCACCGATTGGGAAGTATTTCCAATAATTTCGGATGGTAGAAAGCAGAATAAAACCTGGGTGGTTTGCATATTTGGGCTTGAATCGAAGCAGACTTTTCTGCGATTGATCAAAACGAAAATTATAAAAATGATGAATGGAGGCTTTTACGGAGTCAAGCGCAACTTTGTCCTCCAACAGAAGACCTTGCGCAGAAACCTGTAATTGGCAAAGCATCATGGATATGGAAATCCATAAAATGAATTTGGTGTTGAGTGTTTTAAGTAGGCCCGACATTGAGGAGATATAGATTCAAATAAAGTGCAGATTTGCCGGATTTCAGAATGGTATCTTCTTCAATTTTTGAAAAAAAGAAAAACGCAGAAAAAGAGTCAGTAGGCCCTTTGATGGCTTTCGGCTGGTTTTTGATTTTTCTATTCGGGAAACATCCGGATGCTCCCTGGGGGGATGGAATTGGATATGCCCTTGCCATCCGAAATGGTTATGATTTTGCCACCAATGCCAATAGCCATTTCCTCTATCTAAATCTGGCAGAAGTTTTTGTGAAGGTTTTAGGAATTCAGGATACAGCTGCTTTTCTCGGTTTTTTTAGTGCTTTTTGGGCAGCGGTTTCTTTGTACATCACCTATGAAATTGGGAAATTAGTCGCAGGGCAAAAAGCCGGATGGATTTCCCTCAACCTTTTGGCTTCTTGTTTTGCCTTTTGGAGGCTTGCGAGCATTCCGGAAGTGTATTCCATGGAGCTGGCCTTTTTTGCTGCATGTTTATTCCTCCTGCTTCGTTGGACGAATTCATTTGAAAGAATTTATTTCCATGGCTTTTTGTTGGTTCATGCCCTGGGAATTCTGGTTCATATTCACCTCATCGTTTTATTTCCCCTGATTGGCGCATCGTTTTTTTTGAGCAAAAAGACACCGCCGCTTTCTGCTCTCATCTGGTACCTGATTCCAATGCTGATTTGTATTTGGTCTGTGGAGTTTTTAGGACTGAATTCCTGGTCACAAGTGCTTTTTGATTCTGCTGGAACCGGCCTGCTTTCCTTTCAATTTCTTCGGCTAATTCAAGGACCATTTTTTGTAATAGCCTTGCTGCTTTTTATGATGCCGGCATTTCCCCTGCTGGTTTTTCTGGCAGGAAATCAAAGAATTATGCAATTAAAATCGGCTTCGTTTTTTTGGCCTGCTGTTTTTTTGCTGACTTCATTCGTAGGATTTGCATCCTTATACCCGGATCCCGGGATTTTTGTATTTCTGTTGCCAGCTTTCATGATTCTGTCACTTTTTGCAGGAATTCTTCTTTCTGAAACCTCAAAAATCCTGAAGCTTTTGGCTGTGATTCCAGCCTTTCAACTTGCTTGTTATTTATCAGGATTTTGGGCTTTTAACCATTTTGCTCCAAACCATTTTTTGCAACAACAGGAAATAAAAGGCGGGAGCGGGTTTCTATTTTTGCCCTGGGCCGGAGGAAATGTCGCTTCAGTTCTGGAAAAATCCCGAAGCATTCCGCCCGATTCTGTTCCGGTGGGAATGCGTTGGAATTCTGCCCAGGCGCTTCGCTATGATTCAATTCGCTTACTCGACAAGCAAGCGGCGGGTCAAACCGGAAGATAAGCGAACCACATAGCAACCCGGCGGCGTACCGGCAATGTTCACAAATGCTCTGCCATTGCTCGCTTTGCCTGTCTGAATTTTCATTCCTGATGCATTTAGAATTTCAAATTGAAAATCATTTTCGGACTGGATGTATAATTGGTCTTTTGCTGGGTTGGGAAAAATGTTAAAACTGCTTTTGACCTTTTCGGCATTTGAAGAAATGGACTCCGTCATGATTTCATCCATACAGAAATAGGCGGGTGTGTTCATCCCAAAACTGCCATTGTCAGAACTCGTTAGTTCAAATCCAAGGCTGTCAAAAGCATTAGAAAACAAGGTTTCGGCCAGCACCCATTCTTTTAGGATGTAGTCGTTCTGGCTGCCTTGTGCGCGATAGTCTGCCAGATAAAAGGAGGCACTGTCGCTGATGCTTCCATTCAGATAATTGTACACTTTTAAAAGGAAGAAATCTGGGTCCAGCCCATCCTGCCCACCAAATTTCTTAGAAAAGGCGTCACCAAACTGCATGCTTCTGGCTGCATAAGTATTGTTGGTAAGTCTGAAAGCTAGAAGCCTTCTTTCTGGTTGGCCTGGAGGTTTGCGAATGAAAATTCTGGATGAAGCATAGCCAAGTGCGAAGGTATTTCCCAACCAAGCTCTTCCTGCTCTGCAGCTGAACTGGTTTTCATAGCCAGCCGTAACGCTATCGGTCTTGCGGGATAGAGCAAATCCATTCCACGACTGAAACGATGCATTGTAATCATTCCGGAAAAAAAGTCCGTTATCGCTAAAGCCTGAAGTTGATTCCGAACCGGCGTAATAGCCCAGACTGCTATCGATTGGCAGAGAATCAAAACCAGAAATAAACTGAGCTGATAACCGTCCAGTAAGGCAGAGAAAAAAGAGGATGTACCGTATTTTAAACATTGAGTTTTTCTTAAAAGTTGATTTTCATTCCTGCATTGAAGTTCCTTCCCGGCATTGGATAACCGGGCATTTGCGTATAACGGGCATTGAACATATTGGAAATGCTTCCAAAAAAATGAAGGCCTGATTCTTCGCTGGCCTGAAATTCAATGCCTGAATCTACGAGCTGGTAGGGGAGGAGTTTTTGCAAACCTTCGGAATCTGTGGTGCGGCTTCCACAATAAAACAATCGGACAAAGCTTGAGAATTTCTTGAAGCTGGCCTTGAAAAAGGTGGAAGCCTGGAAGTTAGGGCTAAATGGAAGTGGTTTTGTTTGCGGCCCATCGACATTGGTTTTGAGGATGGTTTGTGCGGAAATTCTCGTTTCAAGATTGGCTGAAAAAGTAAATCCACTGTTTGTTTGGCAAGAGAATTCTGGATTGAAAACCAGGCCTCTTAAAATTACCGAACCGATGTTGGATGGTTTCCATAGCGCGAAATTTGGCTGCCAGAGGATATAATTGTGAATTCGACTTTCATAAACGCCTACATGCAAAGCGACTTTGCTATTGGCTGTTTTGTTGGAAACATATTTCCAGTCCAGATTGGAAGTGAAGCCCTTTTCACTTTGCAAAGATGGATTTCCGGCACCAGGCCAGTACAGGTCATTGAGTCCGGGATTCCGCAATTTCCCATGAAAGCCCAGTTCAATTCTTTGGTTTTTATTGATTTGAATGCAGCTCAAAATTGAGGGTAATCCCGCAAATTGGGCTTTATCTGAACTTGAAAAATGCCAGCTTTCAATTCGGAATTCTGGTCTTACGAGAATAGTATTCTTGAAGAATGACAAATTTCCAGAGACTCCAATACCGGCTTTAGTCTGTGTTTTTTCGGAATCGAAAGCAGAGCTTTTTGCCGTATTCTGGCTGGAATGGGCACTGATCCGAATTGAGTGGCTGCCTTTCCAATATTGTCCATCCGTTTGGAAATAAGCCCCTTGAATTGTGGTCCTGCTTTGGATGCCTGATTTTGGGTCTTCAAAACCCAGAAAGTCTTTACTAAAGCCAGCCATGGCATTAAAATCAGAATAACTACGGTTGCGGCGATAACGAAGAAACAAGCGATTGTTTTGGTCTATTTGGCTTGCTTGTGCATCTGTTTCTAAAATTGCACCAGGAATTTCCCTGTAGGAATTTTGCGACCAGAATCCTGCCTCAAGCTTGCTGCTTTTGCAAAGTTCTATGGATGCCATGCCTTCTGCACCTTTAAATTGCCGGGCGCTGTGTGATTGCCTAAGTTTATATCCTTCAATTGAGTAAGGAAAATCCCATTGGGCTGAATTGTTCCAAGCACGAAGACTTCCTGTCGCCCTTCCTTTGCTTCCTCCAATGGAAAGCCATTGCTCCAGCCTGGAAAAGGAGCCCGCTGAAAATCCAAACTCTGACTTCAATGGGCTTTTTTCTGCTAAAGAACCCAAGTTTAGCGAGCCCCCAAAGGATGCACAAGAACTTGGTTCTGAAATGCCACCAAGACGAATGGTCGAGTTTTCAAGTAAAGTTGCAGGAATAAGGCTGGCGTCTGCCTGACCCAACATGGCATTGTTAAACGGGATTCCATTCCAGCTGATGTCGGTATGTGCGGGTGCGGCGCCTTGTAAAGAAAGTCCATGGCTTCCGCTTGGTCCATAGGCCCGCAGGTAAGTTCCCGGCTTGGTGATTAAAGGATTTTCGCGAAAGAAAGTAAATAGGCTATCACCTTTTTCAGTTTTCTGAATTCTCTTGGTTGCAGTAATGGTGAGTTCCAGGGTGGTGAACGATCTTTCTTGCGCCAGGCAAAATGCCTGACTTATCAGCAGAATTGTCGTTGTAATGATGGCCCTGTTCATTCTATTTTGGTGGGAACAGGGCGAATGGTCCAAAATCAAGGCATGCCTGAATTATGTTCAGAAACGCCTGTTCATCAGGGCCGTTTGCCTTTCTTCCCGAAAGCGTCCGGTTATGTGGCTAGGCAGGTCTCCTGACTTGGACAATTTCAACAGCCTTCCCATGGTTGTAGCCACAGTGGCGATAATTTGCTGAAACGCTTTGCGTCCTTACAGTTGCGGGAACAGCACTGGATTTTCACCAGTTTCCCTTTTAATCCAAACCGCCGAGTGGCAGTTTAGAACCAAAACCGATGCAAATGAAATGGAAAAATCCGGTTTATATCGACCGTATGTTCAAATACCCTGAATCAGGATTTTTTCTTGCTCCCTGATTGCTTCTTTTTCAGTGAAGCCTCACTTGAATTATCCTCTTTTTCCGCTGCTGCTTTTTTCTTTTTTAATCGCTGACTCAGCAATAAAAAGGCCAGAGTGGAAAACATAAAAAGCCAGTAACTGACTGCAACACCAAAAAATATTGATTGGTGAATGCCAATCACAAAAAAAGCCACCATGATGCAAAACAAGAGTACATCAAAAAAATCCAGCCGTATCTGCATTGAGAATGGTTCCTTCAGGTTCAAGAATTGTATAAGAAGAGAAATCTTGTTTGGCGGTCAGGCCTTTCCCTTTCAGGAACTGGCTCTGTGTGCTGATTTCAACATATTCATTGTTAAAAACCCTGGCTTCTGATCGACTCCAATGAAGTTTTTCGGTTTTCAGGGTTTCCTTTTTTACCAGGTCTTCCAGAACCACATGGCCAGTTGCTGTGTACAAGTCCTGTATTTTATCAAAATGGACGAAGTCGGCTTTTAATCGGGATTTTTCCAGGTCGTTTCCTTGGAAAATTGTGACTGTAAATCCAGATGGAAATTCCTGGTTGCCATCTGCAAATTCCAGCTGAAGTGGGGCCTCCATGCGCATTTTTACATTCCCGGAATCAAGGTAAGTGGTTGATAAATTTTCTGTTGCAACCAATGGACCCGCATAATAGCGAATGGGGAGTTCAGTTTTTTCTTCCTTGCAGGCTGCCATAAGAAAACAGGTCAGCAAGGAAATTGCCAGGTGTCGGATTCCAGTGTAAATCAAAACTTATCCTCGGGTTGGGTTTCTGGTTCTGGTTCCTTTGGCTTATCGGCATCGCCTTTTTTGGCAGGCTTACGCTTGCTCTCTTTCCTTGGAATCGGCGGTTCTTCCACGGCTGTGCCAGGTGCGTTGATGTCTTCTTCGGCAAGGCTGTCATCAAAGCTTTCTTCAAATTCTATTTTTAATCCGGGGTCCGACAACTCAGGATCTTTCAAATCTGTTTTTCTAACAGGCTTTTTTTCTTTCGGTTTGGGGATTGCAGCATCTTCCGGATTTTCCTCCGACGGCTCTTCTTCATTTACTGGATTTTCTTCCTCTTCTTCAGGTTTTACTTCGTCCGAAGGCTCCTCATCACCTGCCGCTGTACTGTCCACGGCAGCACCTTCTTCGCCTTCTTCCGTAACTTGCTCATCACCCACAGCCAGACTGTCATTTCCAAGCGAATCAGACATTGCAAGTAGTGAATCTGGTTCCGGGTAGATTGTGATCATTGGAATGATTGACATTCGTTTCTCTACCTTTTTCTTACCCAGTCGGAGGACGAGCAAAACATCGGTTTTCTTCACAAGCTCTTCCATTTTTGGCAGAGTGTCTTTATCGAATGGAGAAAACTCAAGGTCTGCAACCTTGTGATCTAGGTAAAAGGAACTCTGGTAGGCCGGGCAGATGTGTTTTGGCTTACACGATGATATCCAAGCAATTAAAGCCAGGAGTAAAATAGGGGCAATATGTCTAGCTGCACCTTTCAAGTATTCAGGTTAAGGGGCCAGATTTCTGGTTGATACACAAATTCAATTGTACAAATTAAGCAAACAATGTGCGTAAGTCTGCCTTGAATTTGAAGAAGAAAGTACCCAATGAAAATTGGGTTTTTGTTCAGATAGATAAAGATTGGTGTAAATAAAATTGGAGTTAGGACCTATAAAATTCCATTCATTTTTCTCAACAGCCACTCTGTCGACAGAAGCGTTAAAAGGAGCATTAATAGCCAGAACTGGCTGAGCAGGTTTTCGTTCCAATCTGTAAATTCAATCAGGGCCGGTGGTAAATTACCTGCATTGGCGAGCGACAACATTCCGGAAACGCCGGTAGAAATACCGCCACTTTTTTCTGAAAGACTCTTAAGCAGTGCATGATTTGCTTCCAAATCGCGGGCCTCCAGGTCATAGGCTCGTACAATGAAATCGCCTTCGTCTGTAATTGTCCTTCCATCTACAATGCTGCTGGCTGAAAAATGATATGCCCCAGTTGTTAATGTTTGCGTTCTAAGCAGTGGATTTCCGGGTGCGGTAAGCATGCTGAATTCCTTTCCGCTGCTTCCGGTTTTCCCGATTTGAATGCTCACTTTTTTGTCATAAACCGGCTCCATCAGCTGGTTAAAAGTTTCCACGCGGAAAGCAACTGTTTCAGATTCGGAATATTCGTCTGAAATGCTGCTTACCATCAATTGTTTTTTCTTTCCAGCGCTGAGAAGCAGTTGACATGTCTTGATTATCAGGTTGTCTACGGCTTCCGTATTTTCATTTTTTCCAAACTCATTCAAACGCCAGAGCCAGATTCCGTCTCCCCAGAAGATGGCCCTTTTCGCATTTTCACCAGATTGAATGGAAAGCAGTGGGGTAGGAGTCGCAATCCGACCAATCATTTGATTGAGGATGGTTTCCGAACTTCCTTTCCAGGAAAATGAGGCGCCGGGTGATTTTACAGGTGGTAATTCAGACAGAGTTTGCTTCCATTTATCCTCATAAAGAAAGCCCTGAAAATTTTGATCGAAACGATTTCCTGCTTCCTCTTCCTGACCATTCCCACCCTGAATATTGAGCCATGATGCAGATTCCAATCGTAAGCGGTTGAAATCGGTAAATGGCGTTGAAATGACCCAAAGAGAGTTTTTTCCTTTTTTTAGAAACTCGCTTACCTGTGCGCTGAAGCTCCCGAGTTTGTCCGGTAATTGGTGCAAAATCACCAGGTTGTAATTGTCAGGTTTGATGTTGTCAATTCCGGCAATGGCGCTAACAAGTTCAATTTGCTCCATTTGAGAAAGTGCATTGCGAATCGCTTTCAAATCCGGATGAGGACATGAGGCCAAGAGCAAAACCTTTTGTTTTTCACTTACAACTTCAATGAAAAAATTGCGCTTGTTGTTCTCAAGGGTGATTTCGCCATCTTCCTGGCCAATGTCAACCCGGAATTCTTTCATTCCTTTTGAGTTTGGCTTCACGGTGAATTCGGCCCTTGCCATTCCGGAACCTGAAAGAGCAACAGTCTTCGTTTCTATGAGTTGGTCTCCTTCATACAACTTGGCTGTAACCTGTTGGTTTTTCAGTCCGGTGCCTTTGATTCCAAGGCTTACAGGAAAGCTATTTCCGAGATAGGCAATTTTATTGTGACGAATGTCGCTGATTTTCAAATCCTTAACTGGGCTTGTGTTTCCAAGTCTGATGGTGTGCACCTTAAATGGAAGATAAAAATCCTGAAGGTCGCTTCCCTGATTTACAATTCCATCAGAGGCCAGAATTACCTGAGCAAGGTTCTGGTTTTCAAATTCATCTTTAATCCGTCGAAGTGAAGATTCCAGGTCGCTTGTTCCATTGCCAAATTCAATTGCTTGGCCTTTGTTCAGGTTGCCGTTGAGCGTTTCAATAAAAACCTGACTTCCTTCCTTCTCCAGTTTTTCTTTCAATCGGAGGATTCCTTCTGAAAATGCTTTTAGGGAATCTGGATTTGAACCGAGTTTTATCGATCTGGAATTGTCTGCTAAAATGACTGTAACCGGTGGTAACTTGTTTTCACGGTACATTCTCAGCAAAGGATTCAGCAAAAGCAAGCCAAGAAAAAACAGAAGCAAGGTCCGGATTCCGAACAGCGAATACCGTAAAGTGTTACTCCAATCCTGTTTTCCGGCATATTGGTACCAGGCCAGTCCGAGCGAAAGCAGGAAAACTGGCAGCAGCCAAAGGGGCGAATGTTCCCAGAAAATGTGTATTGGATTCAATTACGACAGGGCATTTTTTGCTCGGTAAAGATAGGGCAATCGATTTCAAACTTGGAAGCTGATTCCTTTCGGATCAGAAACTGTTTACTAAAGGCTCACTTTGATGCCGGCCGAAAGCCATCTTCCAGGCATTACGGGACCAAGAATATCCGAATAGCGCTTATCAAGCACATTGTCGGCCTGAATATACAGACTCAATTTTTCCTTTAACAGCATGGCTTCAGCCCTGGCATTCATCATAAAATAGTCGGGAGAAACAGTAACAAGGCCAGCTCCAACTTGCGTGTTTCTTACTTTATACAAACCATTGGCAGAAATTCTCAACATTTTGAAACGGTAGCTGAGGCTGAAATTGGCGAGAAACCTTGCGTGGTTGGACACATACAAAGAAGGTGTATTTCCACTGGAAAGGCTTTTCATGGCAACCAATCCGAGGCTGGTTTCAAGTCCATGATTTTCTTCGAAATTCTTGCTGAAAAATAGATCCAGTTCAACACCGGATGTTGTGACGCTGCTGAGATTTTTGGCCAGACTATAAGTCAGGGTTCCATTTCCAGTACTGTCCAGGTTGATTTGTCTTGGCATATCCTTGTATAAGGTTGTGGCATAATCAATCAGATTTTTGTGCTGGCGGTTGAAACCGGTTATTGACAAACGAAGTCCTGAAGAAGCAAACCAATCTGCACCTGCCTCATAGTTCCAGGAGCTTTCAGACAAAAGGCCGGCGTTGCCTATGCGGTTGCCTTTCTTTACAAAAGAAGGCTGGTAATTGTTGTATCTCTCGGTAAAATCTGCATCACGGGTACTCCTTCCGGCACTTCCCCGAAATTGCAAATCACCTTGGTTGTAGGAGACATTCAATTGGGGCATTAGTTCTACACCCGATCTTTCGTTGTAATCGAGTCTTAGTGCAGGATTTACATGAAGGTTTTTACCGATTCGCTGATTCAAAACTGTAAAAATGCCACCATAAAGGATGCGGTGGTTTCCACGGTTATTTGATTCTACACTGCGGTCAAGAACCTGAAAGCCAGAACTCAAAGTTGACTTTTCGTTAATGCTGAATTGGTGCGTGGCTTGGGCCTGTAGAACCTTGGAATAATTGGTGTTGGGCTGACCTGGTTTATTGAATCTGAATTTGTCGGAAGCATCTTTTAAGCCTGCATCCAAACTAATGCGATGTCTTCCAGCATTGTGGGTAAGGTTGATTTGATGCCAATGCGTTACCACTTGCTCGGTGGCTGTATCGGCAAGAGATTGAGTGTAGAAATTTTGCGCGTTGAAATTGCGGTCATCCCATGCAAAGCGGTAAGCGATGCTGGTATTTTCCGAAAGAAATTGCTTGGCTGAAAAGGAAAGGGTTTTCAAATCCAGGAATCCCTTGCTGCCTCTAAGGTTTTGTCCATCGGCTTTGTTGTGCAAAAGTCCGCCGGAAAGAATGGTTTTGTTTCTCTGCCAGCCAAGTCCTGCGCGGGTTTTCATCAATCCGAATTCTCCCATCCCAAACTCGGCGGAAGCTTGTTTGCTTTTTCCTTCTGATCCAGCGGCAAAACTTTTTGAAATGATGTTGATGACCCCGCCGACAGCTTCGGTTCCATAAATGGCAGAGCTTGCGCCTTTCAAGATTTCAATTCTTTCGATTTCTGCTGGTGCAATTGGGATGTAGGAGTTGAAATGTCCGGTAAGCGGATCATTCAGACGAACTCCATCCAGAATTACAAGAACTTGCTGAAAAGTGGCGCCCCGCATGCTGATGTCGCCTTGTGCACCCATTGGGCCACGGCTTTGAACTTCAATACCAGGCAGGTATCGCAAAAGTTCATCGATGGAGCTTACCGGCAGTTTGCCAAGTTGGGTTCCCTCAATGACCATAATGTTTCTTCCTGATTTAGAAACCGTTGCCGGACTAATGGTGCCGGTAATTGAAACAGGGTCGAGACTAAGTTCTTTTTGTTGAGCCTGAATGGAATGGGCAACGATTGCCAGGGCAAGGGCAGGGAAGAATGATTTCATTTCTGGTTATTTGAGACTGCGAATATGAACTGACAGATGTCAATTCCGCAGAAAAAATGCCATAAACACCTAAAAAAATCAGAAGAAACTCAGGTTCCCCACAGTCGAGAACCGATACATTAAACTGATACTCAACATTGAATTCCTTTCAGTTCTGCTGATGAAATTCTCTTTGGCTATTGAAAATCCAAATAACTTGTAAGTGCCACGCAGACAAATATCAATCCTTGGGTGGGGCGAATAAAATACGCCTGCAATTGCGTTGATTTCAACCAGATCAAGTGCGTCGCTGCCACTATCTGCCTTGCCTTCAATTCGGATCGAATCGCTGGGTATTTCATAAATATAAGTGAATTTCTGCCTTGTCATGAGTCGGATGCCTGCCGAAGGTCCCAGAACAAAACGGAGCTTTTTTTCGGGCATGTTTCCTCCTAATTTAAATAATGAAGAAAGTTGCAGGTAGCTGAATTCGGTTTTGCCTGAAATCGTTTTTCGATATCGTTTTCCTGAATTGGTGGTTCCTTCGCTAAAATCATCAAGTGAAAATCCCCGCATCTGATATTCAAATCCACCCCGAAATGGATATTGCTGCATCAAGGCGTAATCCACAAAAAGTCCGGCTTCGTATCCAGCATAAATTGGGTATGGCCCATTTGATTTGGATTTGAAGCGGTTGATTTGTCCAGAGCCACTCAAATAAACTGGAGCCTCTTTCCAGTTGTAGCGGATTTTTTTGCTTTCTGATTGTGCAAAAACTACCTGAATCGAAAGGCAGAGGATGGTCAGAATCTTCAAGGCAGATCCAATGTAAAAACGACCTATTGACATGAAATTTTGATTCAATTTTCCCGAGGCGATTAATGACACAAAAATTCAAATTACTTTCGCCCCGTCCTATAAAATTTCCACTGCCTTGAAAAAACACCAGGAAAAATACGAGGTCCTGCGGGCCAAAAATGAAGAATCACTTTTGGGCGGCGGCATTGTCCGCCAGGAAGCCCAGCATAAAAAAGGAAAACTCACTGCCCGTGAGCGCATTGACTTGCTCATGGACAAGGGAACTTTCCAGGAAACCGGGAAGTTTGTGATGCACCGTTCCAAAGATTTTGGCCTTGATAAGGAGTATTACCTTGGGGATGGTGTGGTTACCGGTTACGGCAAAGTGAACGGTCGCCTTGTATATGTTTTCTCTCAGGATTTTACTGTTTTCGGTGGAGCACTTTCTGAAACGCATGCGGAGAAAATCGTCAAAATAATGGACCTCGCCATGCAAAACGGAGCCCCGGTAATCGGACTCAATGACAGTGGCGGTGCCCGAATTCAGGAAGGCGTGGTTTCCCTTGCGGGCTATGCCGATATTTTTTATCGGAATACACTCGCTTCGGGAGTTGTTCCTCAGATTTCCGCCATTTTGGGGCCTTGCGCCGGTGGTGCTGTTTATTCTCCAGCCATTACAGACTTTATTCTGATGGTGGAAAATACCAGCTACATGTTTGTAACCGGACCAAAAGTGGTGGAAACAGTTACAAATGAAGTTGTTACATCAGAGGAACTTGGAGGGGCTTCCACGCATTCAAGCAAAAGTGGCGTAGCCCATTTTACAGCTGCAAACGAGGTTTTGTGCATTGAGCAAATCAAATCTTTGCTTTCCTACATGCCTCAAAACTGCGAATCCACGCCCGAGATGCTGGAATATTCAGAGGCCAATGAAAGCCGTCCGGCATTGGATGAAATTGTACCGGAAAATCCAAACCAGCCATACGACATGAAGGAGGTAATCCACAGCATTGTGGATGATGGAAGTTTCTTCGAGGTGCATCAGGCCTATGCCGAAAATATTGTGGTGGGTTTTGCCCGCCTCGCCGGCAGAAGCATTGGTATTATAGGAAATCAACCTTTGATTCTGGCCGGTGTGCTCGACATCAATGCCAGTAAAAAAGCAGCCCGCTTTGTTCGTTTTTGCGATTGCTTCAACATCCCGCTTTTGGTTTTGGAAGATGTTCCGGGATTCTTGCCGGGCACCGATCAAGAGTGGAATGCCATCATCACCAACGGCGCAAAACTTTTATATGCATTTTCAGCAGC
>Ga0209598_10003025_pt1 | contig 12848 bp, 8 predicted proteins | sample M_140807_EF_Meta_FD_187317 | JGI IMG/M metagenome (GOLD analysis project Ga0209598, IMG submission 187317) | Freshwater microbial communities from Lake Montjoie, Canada to study carbon cycling - M_140807_EF_MetaG (SPAdes) (version 2) | ecosystem: Environmental > Aquatic > Freshwater > Lake... | reverse complement strand
GTTCTTTGTGCGCGGGCTCAAGCAAGGCTGCACCGTCGCGAACTACGAGACGAGCGACTTCACGAAGCACGGCGAGCGGCCGGGCGCAGAGCACCTCACGGACGGCGTGCTGGCGTTCGTGGACCAGTGGCGCCAGAAGCCCGCGAAGGATCGCTTCTTCGTTTGGGCGCACTACTACGATCCCCATGACCCCTACGGTGAGATCCCGGGCGAGCCGGCCCAAGATGGGAGTGACCGTGCGAAGTACGAGGCCAGCGTGCGCTATGTCGACCACCACCTCGGCCGCCTCTTCGACGGTCTCCGCGCGCGCGGCGTACTCGACGATGCCCTGGTGGTCGTGACCGCCGACCATGGCGACGAGTTTGGTGACCACGGCCACCGTTTCCACGGGAGCACGCTCTACGAGGAGATGGTCCGCGTCCCCCTCATCATGCGGGGACCGAGCGTGCGCCCGGCGACGATAGACATCCCCGTCGGGCACTTGGACGTCGCGCCGACCGTGCTCGATCTGGTCGGGGTCGCGGCGCCTGAGCGCTGGCTCGGGCGGACGCTCGCGGAGACGCTGCGGACTGGCGCCTCGCCGATGCCGTCGCCGGTCTTCTTCGAGATCTTGCCTGACACGAACTACGGCGTGCACAAGGTCGGCGCCCGAGTCGGCATGGGTAAGGCGATCTACCGTGTCGACGGTGGCGTGGGAGAGCTCTTCGACCTCGCCGCGGACCCCGCGGAGCGCGAGAACCTGTGGGGGCAAGCGCCCGATGGGAGTGACGCGGCGCGCGCGCAGGCCGAGTTACTCAGATACGTCGACCAGCACGCGTTCGCGCTCGGGCAGGGCAAGACCGGCGCGTCCGTGTCCCCCGAAGGTCGCGCTCGGCGCTGAGCTCAGCGCTCTGCGGCGGCGCGCCTGAGCCTGTCGTTCAGCGCCTCGCCCAGGCCCTTGTCGGGCAAGGGAGACACCGCGATGCGCTCGACGTCTAGGGCGTCTGCCGCGCGCAGTAGCCGAAAGAGGCGCGCGGCCGCCGTCACGACGTCGTGCCCATCGCCTGGCGCCGCGAGCCACAGGGTGCGCGCGAAGCCAGATGGATCGGCGTCGCCGAACGCGAGCAGCGCCTCGCGTCCTTGCGGGCGCGTCGCGTTGAGACGGACGGGCAGCGCAGGCGCGTAGTGGCTGTCGGAGAGCCCGGGTGAGTGTGGCCGCAGCGTGTCAGCCACGTTGGGGGCGGCGAGCGGCCCGACCACGGCCTCGACGACCTCTCGGGTCACGCCCCCGGGTCGCAGGAGCACAGGGGGCCCGCCGAGCAGGCCGATGACGGTGGACTCCACGCCGACGTCGCAGAGCCCGCCGTCGAGAACGACGGCCACAGCCGCGCCCAGCTCCGCGATGACATCCGAGGCAGACGTCGGGCTGATGCGCCCCGACCGGTTCGCGCTCGGCGCCACCACCGGTCGACCGAAGGCGCTGAGCAGCGCGAGCGCGACCGGGTGACGCGGAACTCGGACGGCCAGCGTGTCAAGACCGGCCGATGCCAGCAGGGACACAGGGCAGTGCGCGCGTCGGGGCAGAACGAGCGTGAGTGGTCCCGGCCAATGCGTGGCTGCGAGGCGGTCGGCCTCGGGCGGCCACGCCACAAGCTCGGCCGCGGCCTCGGCCGAGGCCACATGGGCGATGAGCGGGTTGAGCTGCGGCCGGCCCTTGGCCGCGAAGACCTTCGCGACGGCGTCATCCTGTGTGGCGTCCGCCGCGAGGCCGTAAACCGTCTCCGTCGGCAGGCCGACCAGTTCGCCCCGCCGGAGGGCGTCGACGGCCGCGTCCATGGAGCATGGGGCGACTTCGAGGCTCACCACGCGCGCTCCAAGCGGCTACCCGGGTAGCTGTGCTCAAGGATTTGGGCCGCAGTGCGGCCTTGGAGCGCCTGGCCGATGGCACCGTGCTGGCACATCCCCACGCCGTGGCCGTGCCCGCCCCCCTTGAAGGTCCACGTGCCCGGTGGCTGAGGCGCGTCACCGTCGCGGGAGACGATCCAGAGGCCGCTCTTGAGGTGCCCCAGGAGCTTGCGATTCGCGTATTCCCCCTTGTGCACGTACTCGCCGCTTGGCCCCGTGTATTTCACTGCCAGGGCCCGACCGCTGCGCCCACGCCGAATGACCTCGATGGCGTGGACAGGCCCAATCGGGGCGAGCGCGTTCACCGCGCGCGTTACGTCGGCACCGCTGCGGGTCGTTGCCCAGCGGAACAGGCCGCTCTTGCCCGCGGAGGTCTTGCAATAGGCCCCCTCGGGCGGTTGTTCGATGTAGCGCGCCACATCGCTCTCCGTCGCAGCGGCGGCGGCGACGGCAGGCGGCGGCGCGCCGGGCGGGCGCGGTGTGTCGAAGTAGCCGTGCACAGCGGGCGAGGCCTCGCCGCCCCACATGGCCTCGAAGGCTTCGCCGTGGCCACCGCAGCAGCTTGAGTAGACTGTGTCGACGAGGCCACGCTCTTCGAAGAGCAGAAGCCCGCGAGTGTCGCGGACCGCAGCCGTAGTCCGGGGGTCGACGCGGCCCGCTCCGCCATACACTTGGCAGTGGGTGTCTGCGCAGAGCAGGTAGGGGTCCGAGCGATGACGCGTGCCGACCTTGGTGAGGAGCTGCCCCCGCGCGGCGACGGCCTGCGCCTTGAGCGCCTCGGCGGGCATCGAGGCGGGCATCTCGGAGGGGACGACGGACTCCAAGAGCGTCTCGGCGCTGGCCAGGTTCACAACCGCGATCAAGCCGTCTGTGCCGATGGCGAGGTAGAGCTCACCGCCGTAGCGGCGGTCTGCGCGGCCGTGGTGGGCTGTGCCTCGGCCGAACTCAACCTCGTCGACCTCGATGGCCGCGTCGCCCATCGGAGAGATCCACAGCAGGTCGCGCGCGCGGAGCTCTAGCCCTGTGCGCTCCTCGCGTGCGACGAGCCAGCCCCCGGGCCGCACGATGGGCTCCGCGATGACCTCGCCGAGGACCTCGTTCGTCTCCAGCAGGGCGTCCGCGCGCGCGAGGGCCTCGGCCGCCGAGGTCTGTGGGTCAACAGCGACAGTGAGGGAGCGGGTGTCGAGCGTGCGGCCGGCGATGCCGAGGAGCGCGCCGCTCTCCAGGATCGTGACCTCGTGGCCCGCGGCTTGCCAACGCGCACGGCTCCGCGCCGCCGCCGCCATGTCGCCCGCAGGCAGGCGCTCCGCTGCGACCCACCATCGTGTCTTGCCGAGGGTGGCGCTCTCGACGCGCACGCGCCACGACGCACCGGCGGGGGTGAGCACGCGCGCGCCGTCGTCGGCGCTCGGCAGGAGCGTCAGGCGACCACGACTCGAGAATCGCACGCTCGGCTGTGCGTCTGTGACGCGGACGCTGACGAGGGGCTCGCCGCTGCGATCGAAGATGACTTGGTTCGAGTAGAGGACCGCGAGGCGATCCTTGCGCGTCATCTCCAGCGCTGGCGCGGGTGGAGTCGCTGTGGTGCGCTCACGCGCAGCCACACGGGCCAACGGCCACAAGGCGAGCAGGGCGCACAGCAGGGGGAGCGCGAGTCTCATAGCGGGCGCAGGGTAAGCACCGCGACTCGCTCGAGCAATGCTCAGGCGCGCGGATTGCGGGGAAGCCACCGATTGGGCAACATCGCACGCAAGGAGCCACGCGAAACGATGCCGGATACACTGAAGCACGGCGCGAGCGCGCCTGAGCACGCCGAGTTCGAGGCGATGCTCGGCCCCGCCGTACCGCGCGACCCGACCCGCCAGATCTTCGTCAACCGCAACCTCAACATGGCGCGGATCGAGACGATCGGCTTCGACATGGACTACACGCTGGCGCCGTACCACCAGCACGCGATGGACGCCCTGTCCATCCAGATGACAGTCCGCAAGCTCATTGAGAACAAGGGCTACCCGGCCGAGGTCCACGAGGCCCGCCTCGACCACGCGTTCATCATCCGGGGGTTGGCGGTTGACAAGGAGACCGGCAACATTTTCAAGCTCGACAGCAGGCGCCATGTGGGGCGCTGCTACCATGGGTATGAGGCGGTCTCCGCGGACCGCCGTCGCGAGCTCTACGCCGCAGCGCCCATCAACATCTCGAGCAAGCGCTTCGCGTGGGTCGACACGCTGTTCAGCCTGCCCGAGGCGACGCTCCTCGCCGGCATCATCCAGCACTGGGAGGGCACCGGTCGCGCGCTGCCTTGGTCCTACCAGCAGCTCTTCGATGACATCCGAGAGAGCATCGACGAGGCGCACCGTGACAATTCGCTGAAGGCGGTCATTACGGCGCACCTGCCGACGTACATCGACCGCGACCCCGACCTCGCCGCGGCGCTTCACAAGCTCCGGAGCGCGGGCAAGCGACTGTTCCTGCTGACCAACAGCGAGTGGTACTACACGGACGCCGTGATGCGGTACCTGCTCGAGGGCGCGCTGCCGTTCTACAAGAGCTGGCGCAACTACTTCGACGTGGTGATCGTGAGCGGGCGAAAGCCGGCGTTCTTCACGGAGTCGGCGCCGTTCCTTGAGCTCGACTCCAGCGGTCAGGTGCTCGGCGAGGCGACGTCGCTCGAGCGGGGCAAGATCTATCAGGGCGGCAACGTGCGCGATCTGGAGCGCATGGCGCAGATCACGGGCGAGCACACGCTCTATGTCGGTGACCACATCTACGGCGACATCCTGCGCTCTAAGAAGCACAGCGTCTGGCGCACGGCGCTGATCGTGCAGGAGATGGAGGAGACGCTCCGCCTGACGCAGTCGCACCACGACGCCCTGCGACGCATCGAGATGCTCGAGGAGATGGCGATTCGCCTCGACCACGACATCAACTACCACCTGACGCTGCTCAAGAGCCTCGGGCGCATGTCGGAGATACCCGGGGGCCTGCGGGGTCCGGAGAGTCGGGTGATCGAGAGCACGCGCGAGCGCGCCAAGGCGGAGCTCGACGTGAAGCGTGACCTGCTCCGGCGGACGGTCGCGGAGCTCGAGGAGCTCGAAGGACAGACGGACGCGCGCTTCAACCCCTACTGGGGGCGCCTCTTCCGCGAGGGGAACGAGCGCAGCGTCTTCGGCGGTCAGGTCAGCGACTACGCAGACGTCTACACGAGCCGTGTCAGTAACTTTCTGGGTTATTCGCCCGTGCAGTATTTTCGGTCACCCCGGGACGTGATGCCGCACGAGCGCGGCTTCTGAATCCGGACGGAGTTGTCATGCAGAGAAGTCAGGTGCATTCTTTGGGTCACGCCGCGCTGTCGGGGCTCGTCTTGGTCGGCCTTGGCGTGGCGATGTCGGCGTGCAAGGACGACGCGGGGAGCGGCGAGGCCATCGAGATCGGCGGCGCCTCGGGGCAGCGCCCGGACACGGGCATGGGCATCCCCATCGGCGGCGGCGCGCAGAGCGGGGGCGGTGCGCCCGTGGGGGGCGCGGCCGGCGGCTCAGTCGTGCCTCCGTCGGGCGGTCGTGACGGGCCCGAGCCCCCCGTCGGCGGCAACCAGCCGTTCGAGTGCGGCTTCGGTCAGGTGCGGTGCCTCGCAGAGGGTGAGCCCGCGATTGAGCGATGCAACGACGAGGGGCAGTGGGCCGTTGACGCTTGCCCAGACGGCGCGCCGTGCTACCAAGACGCCTGTGCGCCGAACCCCGCGACGTGTACGGCGGGCGAGCGCATCTGCCTGAGCGACAGTCAGCCCGCAAGCTGCAACCCCGGCGTCGAGTGGCTCCCGACCGAGCCGTGCGCCGAGGGGGAGATCTGCTCGAATGGCCGGTGCACGACGGGCGCGTGCGCGAACGCGGCGCTCCAGCGCAGCTACTTGGGCTGCGAATACTGGGCAGTCGACCTGCCCAACGCGGCTGCGCTCCAGATCGGCGGCACCACGCCGGACGCGCCGACAGGCGTCGTCGTGACCAACCCCGACCTGCGCTCGCCGGTGCAGGTCTCGGTCTACGGCCCGAACGGAGCGATCGGGCGCTTGGTGGGTCGCGTGCAGATCCAGCCGCCCGACCCCATTGAAATCGGCGGGCAAATGTTCCGGGCCGAGACCGTGCAGACCGAGGTCCGCGACGGCGAGGGCATGGTCGTCGCGCAGAACCTGACAGAGGCCGACCGTGTTGAGGTGCCGCCGGGTGGTACGGCGACGCTCTTGCTGCCGCGCATTGTCCAGACTTCGAACGACAGCGGCATCTACGCATCGGCGTTTCGCATCGTCACAAACCAGCCCATCGCCGCGTACCAGTTCAACCCGATTTGCTGCAATTACAGCTTCAGCAACGACGCGAGCTTGCTCATTCCGACCTCGGCGCTCGGGGCCGACTACCGCTATGTGGGCGTGCCGTCGTGGGTCTCGATTCAGTCCCCGACGGCGTCCCCCGCGGGCATCGCGATCATCGGCACGGAGAATGGGACCGAGGTCACCCTGACCTTGCCGCGCGGCGCGACCCTCGCGCAGCCGAGACGGGGCAACGTGCAGGTCAACGGTCAGACGTGGACCTTCAACCTGCGCGCGCACGAGGTCGCGATGCTTCAGACCGAGGGCGGCGTCATCGGGCGCGAGATCGACCTGACAGGCGCGCGGGTCAGCTCGAACCTGCCCGTGTCTGTGTTCAGCACGCACCAGTGCTCGTTCTACCCTTCGGACATGAGCGCGTGTGACCATCTCGAGGAGCAGCTCTTCCCGACGGGTACGCTCGGCAACCAGTACGTCTTGGTGCCGCCCGTCGCGCGCGGGCGGCCGCTTGAGCGCACCGAGGTCGTGTACTGGAAGATTCTGGCGACCGACAACGAAGACACGGTCGTGCAGTTGAGCCGCCCGTGGGCCGAGCTCCGCGCGCTGCCGCCGGGCTTTGGGGTCGTGGACGACTGCGCCAACCGTCTCCAGCCCGACGGTGAGAGCTTCGTCTTGCGCGCGGGTGAGGCCTGCGAGTTCGGCACGCAGCAGCCCGTCGCCCTGCAGGGGACAGGGCGGCTCCTCATCATGGGCATCTTGAGCGGCCAAGAGAGCACGGGCGTGTTCAACGCCTTCGGTGCGCACGCTGGCGACCCCGCCATCTATCTCGTGCCCCCAGACCTGCAGTACCGGAACGACTACGCGTTCCTCACGCCCGGCACGTACCTGAACGATTACGTTACCGTGGTCGCCGACAGCGACGCGACGCTCGTCCTCGATGGGCAGCCGCTCTCCCTCGCGGACGCGACGCCGGTGCCCGGCTCAAGCCGGGTCTACAAGCACGTCACGCTCTCAGACGGCGCTCACCGCATTCAGGGCGACCAGGCCTTCGGCATTCTCGTGGTCGCGTTCGATGACTTCGTGAGCTACGCCTTCACCGGTGGCCTCAACCTGATGAAGCGCTGAGGCGCGCGCCTCAGAAGATCTGTGGCACGTCGTCCTCGGCCATGCTCAGGACGAAGTTCACCGCGCGCTGTTGCGCGCTGGGAATGTCGAAGATGACGAAGTGGCCTTGCCCCTCATACTGGGCGAGCCCTGCGCTCGCGCGGCCGCCGGCCACATTGCCGCGATAGGGCGGGAACGTGGGTGTGAGGCCGAGCAAGTCGTTGCCCTCGATGGGCGCGAGGACCGGGTCGACGACGGGTACGCGCGCCGCCGTGCACAGCGCAAAGTTCAGCTCAGCGGGCGTGTACAGATCCTCGAGCCCAATCGTGAGGAAGGCGCTCTTCGCCGCGTGACCCGGCCATGGCTCGTCGAACCAGTAGCGCGCGTAGTTCAGGGGCTCGCCTGGGCCGATGTACGTCTCGATGAGCATCAGCGTCGGGTGCCACCGGTCGAGCGTATCGTCGCTGTCGAGGCCGAGCAGCCCCGCGAACGGCGCCGAGATGTCCACAGGCAGCTTCTTGCGCTCGACCGCGAGGTCCAGGCCACCGCCCGCACCGCTCAGCATCGCGCCCTTGACGGTCGGCTCGATCGCGAGAAAGAGCGCGCCGTTCAGTCCACCTTGGCTGTGACCCATATAGGTCACGTTCTGCGTATCGAGGGTAACGGTCAGGCCGGCCATGGACTGGTTCGGCCGGATTTCGAGGCTCCTCGCGAGCTTCAGGAGCGTGACGTAGTCGAGCGCCGATTGGCGCACGTTGTCACGGCCCGCCGACGGCTGAATGAAGTTGAAGAACAGGAGCTGCGCGCACACGCTCGGGTCGTTCGTCGCGTCGCACGCGCCATTGTCCCGCGTGCCGTGGTGAATCTGGTCAATCGAGAGGACCGCGACGCCATTACGCGTGAACAAGCTCGCCAGCTTCTCGCTGATGAAGCTGTGGTAGTCGCCGCCCGTGCCGTGCCCGTACATCACGACCGGCCAGCCGTTGACGGGCGAGTCTTGCTTGGGGACCGCGAGGGAGAAGCGAATGTCCTCGTAGCCCTGGATGACCGGGTTGCCTTCGGCGTCGAAGACCATCGCGCCCTCGCCCGGCAGCCGATACGGGATGTCGCCCTTTTGAAACCGGGGGGCGCGATAGACGCCGTCGAAGAGCTCAAACCGGTTCTGCTGCACGCCCCGTGATTCGATGGAGACGACCTCGGGGTCCGGCAGCGCGAAGACCGCGTCGCGCGCCTTGAAAAGCTCGCTCACGGGGTCTTGCGTAGTGAAGACCGCAGCGGACGCGACGCGGTCACGCAGGCCCGCGGGACTGCTCGCGTCGCCCAGAAATGCCCTCAGCGGGGCATGATTGCGCCAAGCCGCTTTGAGTCCTGCGCCCTCGGGCTCGCTCGCGCCGAGCGTCGCGCTGAACGCGGGACTGGACGCGCCGAGCGGCGCGAGCACCATCAGCGCATAGGTCGTCGAGGGGCGCAGGACGATGCCCTCGACCGTGCGGACCATCAGCGTGTGAGCGGGCAGGTAGCCGGATGCGGCCTCGCGCGTCTTCCACCGCACCGGGAACCGCTCGCCGCGTCGCGGAGAGTCGGCGTCAATGTCGACCAACCAGAGGGCGCTGTCTTCTCGCAGGGAGGCCGCGCCGTCCGCGGGCAGCGCGCGCTCATCGAGGGGCCCCTCGAAGCTCACGTAGAACGTGCTCGACGTCCCGAAGCCCGGCGTCTGATCGTGAATGGTCTGAAGCACAGTGCCGAGCAGCGTCACGTTGCGCGGGTTCGGGAAGCCGCGCAGGTCGAGGCGCCCGATGGCGTCGCGGTACAGGTCACTCGGGAAGGGCATCGCGGCCAATGGGGTCGCGGCGGGGTCGTCAGAGACCTCGAAACGGACGACTTGGCTCTCGATGGGCGCCGTGGCTCCGCCCGTCGCGCCTCCGACGGTCCCTCCGACCGGCGCTTCGCCGCCTTGCGGGGCGCCGCCACGGCTCGCGTCCACGGGCGACGTGCCTTCGGGCGAGTCGCCCCCGCAGGCGGACAAACATAGACTGCTCAGGGCGAGCAGCGACAAATTTCGCGTCAGGAAAGGCTGCATGGGGCGCATGGTACCGACCCCCGCGGTGCGGTGCGATGGCTATTCGCGCGCGACCGTGAGCACCAGCGGTTCGGTCTCCGAGGGCGCCGCGCCATCGAGGGGCAGACCCGCGTCGACGCTCAGCAAGAGGCGCTCGCCGTCGAGCGCTGTGCGGACCACGATCCGTGGCGCCTCAAGCACTGCCAAGCCCTGGAGCGTGTCCAGCAGCCGTCTCGTGAGCCAGCGCATCACGAGCGCCTCGTCGCCGACGACATGCCGCGCCGCGAGCACGTCGACTTCGACCGTCGCCGAGTGCTTCCATGTGCCTCGCGTGACGAGCAGCGCGTGCTCGATGACCTGCGACAAGCTCAGCGTCGTGACATACCCGGTGGGCTGTGCGAGCGCTCTCAGCCCCCGCGTCAGCGCGCGGAGCTGGAGCGTGCCGGTCTTGACTTGAGTCAGAGCTCGCGCGCACTCATCGAGTGTCGCTGGACTCGACGCGCCCCGCGCCAGTTCAGCGAGCACATAATCGATGTTGGCGAGCATATAGGCGAGGGGATTGCTCAGCTCGTGGGTGACCCCCGCCGTCAGGCTCCCCATGAGCGCCCGGTGGCGCGCGTCTTCGTCCGTCATGCGCCGAGCCAGTGGGAGATGCGCATGCGCCGCGCCTTTTCGATGTGGTGCCTGTGCTGCTCACGAGCGAGGAGCGCGGGATAGTCGGGCACGTGCTGCGGTGGAGGCGCCGGCACGCGGCCGGCGAAGCGTGACGCGGCGGCCCCGAAGAGCGCGATGACCTCGGGGCGAACCGCCTCGTCCGGCAGTTGAGCGCCCAGCGACTCCGCTTGTTCGGCTGTCAGAAGGCCGCGTCTGAGCGCGTCCTCGAAGGCGCGGACGAGCATTGGCACTGTGTAGTCGTAGCGCGTAATGAGCGTCGTGCCGATGCGCGCGACGGCCTCGCTGGGCAGGCGGGCATCCGCGAACAGCGTGAGCGCGGCTTGAAAGTAGTTGTACACAGGCACGACGCGCGGGCCGTACGCGTCGAAGTGCATCGGCGGCGACTTGCGGTCGAGGTGAATGATGATGCGCTGCACCGGGTCGATGCGAGGCAGTCGCTCGAGCAGACGCTCAATCTGGGCGCAGGTGTCGGGATAGACCTGCGCCTGCCGCAACACGGCCGCAAGGACAGACCGGTCGACGCGCCGCGCGAGCAGGTCTGCATAGAGCGAGTAGACGAACGCGTCGCGCTCTGCGTCGTCTCCGAAGAGCGTCTCGCGGCTCTCCCGGGGGTCACTCGCGCGCGCAGCCAGCAGCGCGGGTAGCTTGTAACCGACCTGCTCTTTGACCGCGCGCAGTCGCAACTGCAGCAGATTGCGCAGGTTGTCTTTGAGGATGAAGCCATCGAAGTGAATCCCATCGAGGCGCAGCTTCTCGGTCAGCACCCCGCGCATCTGCTTCGGGCTCCCGCTCACGAAGTAGATCAGCGTATTGCCCGCTGCGGCGAGTCGCAGCTCGCGCAGGAGCTCGAGGCTGCCGGGGATGTTGCGTTTGTCTGCGGGGCGCTGAAGCGCGGCGCGGACGAGCCCCAAAGCGGAGTCGAAGTCGGTGTCCAGGTACGTCTTGTCGAGGTCCCAACGGTAGATATGGGGCGCGGGGAGCGTCACGGTGGCGCGCGGCCGAAGAAGTGACGCTCGACATATTCGGTGACGGCGTCCATGTCCTCAGGGGTCAGGCGGTCTCGGTGGGCAGGCATTCGGCCCCTCCCGAGCCGAATGACGTTCTGGACCTCTTGAGTGCTGGGCAGCGGGCGTGACGCGTCGCCCAAGATAGGCATGGGCGTGTTGTGGGGAGCGAGGGGGCCATCGCCTCGACCGCTCGGTCCGTGACACCGAGCGCACGCCTGCGCGAAGATGACCTCCCCCTGTGGTTTCGACGACGCCGCGTCTGTCCCAGACTGCCCGGCCGAGCAGCCCGCGAGCCCCAAGACGACGAGAGTGAGAGCCTTGGCGAACACAGCCCGGTCCTTTACCACTCAGGCCCGCCGCGCGTCACGCGTGGCGCTCGCCCTGAGTGTTGGCGCGCTGGTCGCAGGGGCGGGTCCCGGGTCGCCCGTGCGGCATGCGCCCATCGAGCCGGCTGCGCTGCGGGCGCTCCTGAGCGGTACACCCCCAGCGCGCGTCATTCAGGGCGAGGGGGGCGCCGGCGCGCTTCCAGACGCGCTGGAGTATTCAGGGCAGCGCCTCGAGCGCCCACGTTCGGGCGACGCGCCCCCTGCGCCCGAGGTGGTTCTTGGCCCCGAGGGACGGGCGCCCCGCCCGAACGTGATTGAGCGACCGGACAGGATGCGCCCCGACGGTGAGACTGGTGACGTCGCGCCGCTCGCCTACCACGGCGTCTTCAACCCCGAGGTCACGCCGATGCGTCGCAACGTCGCGTTTGACGTCGTCGGAGCTGCGCCCCTCTACGAGTTCTCGATCGCAGACGCCACGCCGAAGGTCCTTGAGCTTGCGTCGGGCAGCCCAGCCGCGGGGCGAACACCGTTCTTCGCGGACCTGCGCGTCGAGGTCAGGCCAGGGCTCGCCGCCCCGCTGCCGTCGGTCGCGCCCGACATGCGCGTGCTCGCGCTCGAGACAGAGCCGCCCGCGGGGACCATCGGCGCGCGGATCGCCCGTGATGGCGCCGACAACTTCTACTTGGTCACCGACCGCGCAGCCTCCGTTCACGTCATGCTCTTTGTCGACGCCGACGCCGCCTACTTCGACGGCGCGCTCCCGGGGAACGTGCCGCTCGACGCGGGTCGTGGGGCCGAGGACACGGCGCTCGCGCCCGCCACTCGCGCTGCGGCCGAGCGCGTCCTCGCCGCGCTCAGCGTCGACCCGAGCGGGCCATTCGACGTCGAGCTGGGCAGGATTGTTCAATACTTTCGAGACTTTGAGTCAGCAGGCCAGACCGTCGACGGGGATCTTTACTCGGCGATCGCGCTCGGCCAGCGGGGGGTCTGCCGCCACCGCGCGTTCGCCTTCACCGTCACGGCCCGAGCTGCGGGTGTGCCCACCCGCTATGTCCAGAATGAGGCGCACGCCTTCGCCGAGATTCGACTCCCGGACGGAGGCTGGCGCCGAGTGGACTTGGGGGGGCAGGCGCCCCGGCTAGAGACGCCGCGCAGCGGAGGTCGCGCGCAGCATCAGCCGCGGCCCGACGCGTTCCCCAAGCCGAGCCGCTACCTCTCCCTGCCCAACGACGGGCCGACGACTGGAGACGCCGCGCCGCCCCCGGCGAACGGTCAGCGACCCCCGGCGGATGGTCAGCGACCCACGTCCGAGCTGACCGTCCCCGACTCTCGCGCGGTTCGCTCGCGCCGCTTGATGCTGACGCTCGATGAGACTTCGGCAGAGCCGCAGCGCGCATACCGCGGGGAATCACCGGCGCAGCGCGTCTCGGGGACCTGCGTGGATGAGCGGGGCGTCGCGGTCGAGGGGGCGC
>Ga0209598_10003020_pt1 | contig 12861 bp, 5 predicted proteins | sample M_140807_EF_Meta_FD_187317 | JGI IMG/M metagenome (GOLD analysis project Ga0209598, IMG submission 187317) | Freshwater microbial communities from Lake Montjoie, Canada to study carbon cycling - M_140807_EF_MetaG (SPAdes) (version 2) | ecosystem: Environmental > Aquatic > Freshwater > Lake... | reverse complement strand
AGCCTGAAGTCGCGTCCGCTGTATCGGTACGTCAGTTTTTCGTGATCGAGGCCCAGCAGGTGCAGCATGGTTGCGTGCAGGTCGTGCACATGGACCTTGTCGCGCACCGCTGCAAATCCGAAATCGTCGGTGGCACCGTGAACCATGCCACCCTTGACGCCTCCACCCGCCAGCCAAACGGTAAAGCCGTGGTTGTTATGATCGCGCCCATCGGCGCCCTCGCTTGTGGGCGTGCGGCCGAATTCGCCGCCCCAAAGCACTAATGTCTCGTCGAGAAGTCCCAATCGCTTGAGATCGGCAAGTAACGCGGCAATGGCCCTGTCGCTTGCCTGCGCTTTCGAGCGATGTCCATTAACGATATTACCATGGTCGTCCCACGGCTGGCCCGCGCCTGTAAACACCTGCACGGTGCGCACGCCGCGCTGCACCAACCGGCGGGCAATGATCAAAGAATCGGCATACGCCCCTGGGCCATAAAGCGAACGGGTGGTGGTGGTTTCCCGGGAAAGGTCAAATGCCTCGGTGGCTTCGGTCTGCATGCGGAAGGCCATTTCAAACGACTGGATGCGTGACTCCAGTTGGTCGTCACCGGCGCGCGCGTCGCGGTGATCGCGGTTCATGGCATTGATCAGGTCTAGTTGCTGCCTTTGCGACTGTGCCGAGAGCTTGCTGTTGCGGATATGGTCGATGACTTTGCTGGGTTCCATGTTCTGGATGTGGCACCCCTGATGGGCCCCCGGCAAAAAGCTGCTTCCCCACAATTGCGGCCCAACAACAGGTTTACCGGGACACAGCACCACAAACCCTGGCAGGTTGCGGTTCTCGGTACCAAGGCCGTACGAGAGCCATGCCCCCATGCTGGGCCTGATGGGCTGCAGGTTACCGCTTGTCATCATCAAAAGAGATGGCTCATGGTTGGGAACATCGGTATGCATGGACCGGATCACGCAGATATCGTCAATCTGCCTGGCGATTTCGGGGAAAATCTCGCTCACTTCCGTGCCCGACTGCCCGGACTTATTGAATTTGAAAGCTGTGGGCAGGCAGTTGCCGGTTTTCCGTTCGGTGGACAGATGGCCTGCGGGCATCGGTTTGCCTGCATGCTGCGCCAGCATGGGCTTGGGGTCAAATGTATCGACCTGCGACGGACCGCCGTTCATGAACAAGTGGATGACGTGTTTGGCTTTGGGCGCGAAATGCGAAGGCTTGGGTGCCAGAGCATCGCCAGTAACCGTTGCGGCTTGCACATGCCCGGCATCGTGCATGACACCGGCAAGGCCGACCATGCCCATTCCGGATCCTAAGCGTGCCAGCATATCGCGTCGTGAAGGAATGATCATGGCGCAGGCTCCCCTGTGGATCTTCAATCCACGTAGATAAATTCGTTGGCTGCAAGCAATGCTTGGGCGAATTGCTCGTGGCGGTTGAGTTTGTCGTCCTTGTCGGCTGGCGTGGCTATGAAAGCCAATGCCAAATGGCTTTCCCGCGCGGTGGGTTCGCGGCCATAAGCCAACCTGAAACCGAGGCGGATGCGATCCGAATCGGTGGCAGATGCGCGGGCCAGCCTACCCGCAAGCGCCGTGGCTTGCCTGGCTATAAAATCACTATTGAGGGTGAACAGTTGCTGCTGCGGGACCGTGGTTACGGTGCGACGGTCACTGGTGACATTCGCATCGGGGAAATCGAAAAGCCTTAGCAGACCATCGAGGTTGTGCCGGCTGACTTTGGCATAAACCGTTCGTCGGTTGGCGCCGGCATCGCGCAGATCGAAGGTGGGCCCACCAACGGCAAGATCGAGTGTGCCGGAAACGGCCAGCAACGAGTCGCGCCATACTTCCACATCGAGCCGGCGGCGGTTGGCGCGCCAAAGCCATGTATTGGCAGGGTCGGTGGCTTCGTTGGCAGCATGCGAATCGCTGGCTGTCTGATAGGTCTTCGACATCACAATAGCTCGGTGCAGCCACTTCAAAGACCAACCATGATCCATGAACCGCACCGCCAAGGTGTCGAGCAGCTCAGGGTGAGTCGGCTTGTCACCTAGATGCCCGAAATTCGAAGGTGTGCCAACCAAACCCTTGCCAAAGTGCCTTTCCCATACCCTGTTCACGATCACGCGTGCTGTGAGCGGATTGCCGCGCGAGGCAATGGCTTCAGCCAGATCGAGGCGCGTGTAAGCCTCGCCGCGCTTCGAGGTGGATACCGATAGAGTTACGGGAAAACCTTTGGGTGCGGGCGCGCCTTTTTTCAAAACATTACCGCGAATGTAAAGGGGCATGGTCTGGCCGCCACCGCGAATGGAGTGAGCCACCGGATACATGGGAGGCGATGCCTTTTTCAACCGATCAACCTCGGCGCGCATCTCGGCGATAAGTTTTTTCTCTGCGTCGCCGGCCAGATTCTTTTCAACTTCTTCGGGAGTGACAAATAGTGGCCCCGCCTTGTCTCCCTTTAGGGCCTTCATCAAAGGGTGATCGGCTGGTTTGGCACTGGTCGATGCTGCCGTTACGGCCTTGGCAAAGGTGCTGCAGGCAGCAATAGTGGCTTCCGAAGTGGCATCTGGTTTCAGTGCCAAAAATGCACTGAGCTCGGATATTTTTCCGGCTGGTGCCGAGGCAAGAAACTTGGCCCAGCGGCCAAGAAAATAGGCAGAAAGGCCGGTGGCCTTAGCTTCTGCTTCAATGGCCTTCATATTGCCTGTGGTTTTGCCAATGGCCATTTTTCTGGCTGATATCAGATAGTCGCTCAAGCGGGGAAGTGTGGCGCGTGCAGCCTGATCGCCCACGCGGGCAATTTCGCGATTCAACGAGCCTTCGGCGTCTTTGACCTGCTTTTGCGCCGAATCGAACGCCTTGACAACATCGGGCAGGGCCAGTGGCACATCCACGTTGCTGAACCCGTTGAAAATGCCTGCAAGTGCGTAATAATCGACTTGCGAAACCGGATCGAATTTGTGGTCGTGGCAACGCGCGCAGCTTACTGTCAAACCCAGAAATCCACGGGTAACGGTATCGACACGATCGTCCAGTTCGTCGGCAATCGCCTGTTCCCGCGCTGTGTTTTTGTAGTAATCGGCTCCCAGCCCAATGATTCCTAATCCTGCCAAACGCGTGAACGGATCACCCGACGATTCGGGCATCAGATCTCCAGCCAACTGGAACTTGATGAACTGGTCGAAAGGCATGTCGCTGTTCATGGCGGCAATCACCCAATCGCGGTAGCGATAGGCGTTCGCTTTGGGCGTGACCGCAAAGGTATGCGCCTGATCTTCGGCGTAGCGTGCCACGTCGAGCCAGTGGCGCGCCATGCGTTCGCCATGGCGGGGTGAGGCTAGTAGACGATCTACAAGGTCTGCATAGGCGGTTGGCTTGGTGTCCGCCACGAATGTATCGACGTCTTCCGGGCTGGGGGGCAGGCCGACAAGGTCGAAATAGAGTCGGCGGATGAGGGTGCGCTTGTCGGCGCTTTTCAGTTGCACAAGCTTGTTCTGTGCCAGTTTCGCTTGAATGAAGCGGTCGATCTCGCCGGGGCTTTCCACGCCGGTGGCTTTTGGAGGCGTGAACGACCATGGAAGGCCCGATTTAACCACATTGCCTGTGGATTTTTCATCGCGCGGGTCTGTTGCGCCCATGCGGATCCAACGTTCCATGTCGGCGGCAATGGCATCGGGCAATTTGCCCTTGGGGGGCATGTGGATATCGCCCGTATGCTTCAGTGAGGCAATAAGTGTACCTTTTTCAGGCTGGCCGGGTACCACGGCAGGGCCGCTATCGCCACCCTTGCGCAACCCTTCGCGATGATCGACCCGCAAACCACCTTTCAACTTGCCAGCCTTGGCGGCTTCTGCGGAATGGCAAGCGTGGCAATGCTCCACCAAAACAGGCCGGATTTTCGATTCAAAGAAAGCCACGCCATCGTCGGCGCGAACCATCGCGGGAATGAGCAGGTATGTGGCAAGGAGAAGGGTGCGTTGCACGATTGGCCCTGTCCATGAAGGTATTGTGGAGGCGGGAACGAAGCAGGTAACCAAGGCAGGAGAGATCTATTCTTTTCTGCACGATCCCGACGTCAAAGTCAAGCATTTGCACGACTTTGCCACGGATCCATCAAGGGGCCTTGTCTACCGTAAACGGTCGCGTCAACAGGCCTGCGGTGGTAGCCCTGGCAGAACCTTCGGTATCAAACAGCCGATCGATTCTATTCCCCGCTGGATCTTCCAGTGCCGAACCAATGCGCAAAGTGTAGTTGCCGGGTTTCCAAGGGTGTTCCGGTCGGAAGCGGCAACCGGTTTCGCCGGGTAAGGCCTCGTTCAGCCCAGCAATCGGATTGCCTTGGCTGTCGGCAACGGTAATCAGGCGTTCTATCAGGGCTTTGTCGAGAGCATTCGGGAAGCGCACCATCAGCGGGTCTGAAGCACGCGCGGGTGGCGTTAAGAGCCACGCTGCGGGAGCAATACGCTCGCGCACCGCTGGTTTGGCCAGATACTCTTTACGGTACGGTCGAGCCAATGCCTTACCGTGTATGTCGGGCCACGAAGCATCGATTTCAAGCGTGTAGCGGTTACCTGATTCAAAAACCGGTCCAATATCCTCCAGTGGTTTCACACCACGTTTGATACGACCCGGGTCGACCAGCAACGTCAGGCGCGTGCCTGTGGGATCCCACAATTCCTCATCCAATTCCAAAAATGGCAGATCAGCCGCCTTGCCTTGAGCGTCGACAAGCCTCACATGGCGGTACGCTTGTCCGTGCTGCATGGGCGCCGAAAATGCCAAGTAAAATCGCAGCGTGTTTTCAGGAATCGTCATACCCGAAGGGTAAACCGAAACAACATTGGTGGGAGCCGATTTCGGTCGAGGCAAAATCACCTCGGTGGTGAGCGGTTGCGTGCCCGCACCCAGATCTAGACGAGCTGTATGACAGATATCAAAAGCCAACGGGAAGCGGGGCTTGAACCAGATCGTGCCGTTGGTTTCCGATCCCCATGTTCCCAACAGGCCGGGACCAGCTTCCACGCGTACCGACAGAGATTTTTCCGGAGTCTTCAAGCCGGGAAATCCGGCCGGCAGGCCCCTTGCTTCAAATCGACCAGCAGTACCGTTGGGCCCCGAGGGCGCGTAGGCAATAACCGGCGCATCAGCACAGGTGGCTGTAAGTGCAAAAATAAGCGGGCAGGCCAGGATTGCCATGCTGCCAAGCCTGACCATGCCGCTTTCTAACATCTCGAATCCTCAATAGCGTGACAAATCAGGGCAGATTGATCGTCTTGATCGACACGCTATCTTTGCTACGCACAAGCAGCACGGCATGGGCTTCACCAAGCTTGGCCAGTTGCTCGACTCCGTTGAGTTCCTTGAGTGTTTCGAACTTCGTTCCGGCGGTGTCTGCCACCTTGGCCACGATCGACTCGATTTTATCGAGGTTGTCGAGCGACACCTTCATCACGCCCCGGGCGCTATTGGCCATGAGCGCGTACTTGTGGCCACTATTTTCGTAAACAACAATATCGAGAGGCCTGTTGCGGTTGCCCAGTTCAGCGATCGTGGTGCCCTTTACCTTGGCACCGTTGGTGAGTTCAGAAACGGGAATCCGCACCAGCGGTGTGCAGGTGTAGGCCGCCAGAATCTCTTCCTTGCCGTTGATTTCCACGGATGTGAAGGTGCGCACGGGGGCTGCTGTTTCGTATTTTCCATGGGCGCCGTGGTAAATCTGAATTCCGGCGGTTGTCGATTTGCCTGAAAATGGCAGAGGTATCGAGCGAAGTGTGGAGGCGAATTCTTCGTTGGAAAGACCAGCCACCACAAGGGCGTCTTTAACGACCTTCAATCCGGTAATGGCTTCTTGGCGTTTGGCGCCGGCAGCAACGGGCTTGGACAGTTCGGCTTTCGCATTGGGCACGTTGGAAAGCGATACTTCCTTCAGTTCGCCCGTCGCGCCAACAACAAACAGCACTGGCGTCGCGTCAGGGCCTTTGCCGCGTGAAACGGAAAGGTAGACGCGGTTTGAAACGGGGTTCACAGCAAGGTCGTTGATTTGGATATCTGCGGCCTTCACGCCCAAAGCGCCGGCCAGTTTCCCTGACAATCCATCCACTGTTACCGGCGTTACCTTGCCTGCTTCGGTATCACCCGTGCCAATGGCATAAATCGTCGCGGCTTTGGGGTCTCCCACAAACAGCACGCCTTCAGCGCCGAAAGTGATCGGACCTGCCGACTGCAAATTGACTGAACCGGGTTTCAGGCTAGCAAGCAGTGGCCCTGCTTGGGCACTTGCCGCCAACGCCAGAGCGGTCACGGCAGCCATACCAAGCTTCAATGTTCGCATCCAGTCACGCACCATGTCGGCATCTCCATTTGTGTCGAATCGATGAGTCCAGGAGCAGCCCCGGAGTATCCACCAGCGTTGGATAAAGGCGCGGGGTTGTCAATGGTGCAACATGATGAAGAGAGCCAATAACGGAAGAATGGCAATATTTTCATAATGTCGCCAAATGGCAGTATTTCTCCTATCCAATCAACTATGGAACCACCTATTTTGCTTCACCTGACCACTGGATTGCTTGCCTGGGCGTTTATCGCTTTGGGGGCGTCTGTTGCCGGCCTGTACTGGCTTTCATCAGCGCACACCCAGTTCTGGCGTGGGTTCTGGTTCATGAATGGAATCTGGGGGCTGATTGATGGCATCATTGGGTGGGCCAATCTGCTGACACGCACTGTTGATCCAGATTTTTTACGTCAAATCCTTTCCATTAACAGCGGCCTCGATGTGGGCTACATCGTGGCGGGAATCGTGTTGGCGACCCGTTCCCAACCGCTGCTCAAGGGTTTTGGGTGGGCCGTTGTAGTTCAAGGATTGTTTCTGCTGATCTTCGATTTAACGTTTTTAGCGTGGGCCTAAGCCGATTATGCGGGCTGGAACAGAAGCCAATATCCACTGCTCGGTTGGCAATCGACCCAATGTGTGGTAGTATTGGTTATCAAGTCTTGTCGCCCTACTGGCAACTCGGCTTAAAGCCAGGTTGAATCGTTTTCTGAACGTTTGTTGCGTTCATCGTATTCGGTCCTGGGAACATAGTCCCACAAGGACCGCTATTGATGAGCTTTTCCGATCTCGGATTGATTGAACCTATTCTGCGCTCTCTCGAAACTTTGGGATATACCATCCCCACTCTGATTCAGACGCAGGCCATTCCTCCCATTATTGAAGGTCGCGATGTGCTGGGCAGCGCCCAGACAGGAACCGGTAAAACAGCAGCGTTCGCGCTGCCCATCATTCACCGCTTGTTGGTGAAGGGAAACCCGCCTAAAGGCCACGGTAGGCGCATTCGCGCCGTTGTTGTGGTCCCTACCCGTGAACTCGCCGTGCAGGTTTGCGAAAGCTTCCTCAAGTATGGTCGCAGTGCGGCTTTGCGTGTGATTGCTGTTTACGGTGGTGTGCACCAGTCGCTTCAGGTGCGTGCTTTGCGCCACGGCGTGGACATCCTTATTGCCACTCCCGGTCGCATGGTCGATCTCATGGAGCAAGGCTTCATCGATTTAGGCCGCGTTGAAACCATGGTTCTCGACGAAGCCGACATGATGTTCGACATGGGCTTTGCTCCAAACCTCCGTCACATCATGACACACATGCCCAAGGAACGGCAGAACCTGTTGTTCTCGGCAACCATGCCCGCGCCCATTGAGCTTCTGGCACGACAGATCCTCAAGGATCCCGCCCGTATTGAAATTATTCCGGAAAAGACCCCTCTGGAAATCATCGATCACCGGGTTTCCCCGGTCACGAAGATGGCCAAGCCGGCTGCTTTGATCGCTTATCTGAAGTCCGTCACACTGGAACGCGCCATTGTTTTTACCCGTACCAAGTACGGTGCCGACAAGGTCACCATGCTTCTGGTCAGGTCTGGCTTTTCCAGCGAGGCAATCCACGGCGACAAGCGGCAAAATGTGCGTCAGCGCACGTTGAACGATTTCAAAACCGGCCGGTTGCAGGTTTTGGTTGCTACCGACATTGCCGCCCGCGGAATCGATGTCACGGGCATCAGCCATGTGATCAACTTCGATATCCCACTCGATCCGGAAACCTACGTCCACCGTGTCGGCCGCACTGGCCGCGCTGGTGCTGGCGGTACCGCGTTGTCGCTGTGCCAGCCTGAAGAACGTCGGTTGCTGATGTCCATTGAACGGCTTATTGGCAAGCGCATTCCAGTTCTGCCGTTCGAAGGATCAGCGGACTCTGCTCCATCCGAGGGCATGGATGACGGCGACCGCCGCGACCGTGATCGTGGACCACGGACCATGCCATCGGGCAGACCGTTCCAGCCCAGCAGGTTGCCCGGCAAGGGCGGCACCCGTGGCCCGCGTCCGTTTTCAGCTGGCAAGCGAACAGCATCGAAATAGTAACCTATAAGAAGGTCTAAAGAAGAAGCCGCGCGGTCCCAACCGCGCGGCTTCTTCTATTTGGTGACGCATCACCTGCGTTTCGAGCCCTCAACGCAAGTTGGGGGGTAACTGGCGCAGCGATATAGAACCGTGCGAGTGCCCGGATGCTCGCCTTTGTCTTCATGAGCCCCCAACGCAAGTTGGGGGGTAACCCTATCGGCTACATCGAACTAACTTCCTGTTCATTCCCCTCCCACACATCACGCAGTGGGAGGGATTACAGAAAACAACAGTTACCTTTTCAGCACCGCTGGCATTAGACAGGCTGCTGGACTTCGAGCGTGAGGTTGGTGCCAATCATCAGGTTGGTGGCAAAGCTCGTCTGGAATGCTGAGAAGATCACATCTGTTGGGTTATCGAAAATGAACAGCGTTCCAGGTGCGCCGCCAGCAGAACCAGTGGCGACTTCAAGCAATCCATCCTTATCAAAGTCGGTCAAGCCAACATTCACGCCACCGCGGAAGCCAGGTGCGTAGGCGAGGAATTCCACTTCCTTCTGGCCGCGTGATGAGTAGATGGCCACCGAAGGAGCACCGCCAGCACCGGCACCGACCACGATATTGTTGGTGCCGTCGCTATCGAGGTCTCCCACCGAAACATTGGCGCCAATGATATTCGCACCGAAAGCCAAGAAGCTGGCCACTGGTCTGTTGGTTTGGTTCAAGTCGAAGGCCACCACGTGAGCAACGGTCTTGGCACCCACAACCACAATGCTTTGGCCCGTGGCATCAGGGTTAGACATCGCCACATTCACGCCACCGTTATATTCAGGCGCGAAGGCATAGAACTGGTTGATGAATCGGCCTGTCACTGCATTGAACACGCTCACCGAAGGCTGAGCGCCAGCGCCAGCACCGGCAACAATCAATGCGGTGTTGGTGGCACCGATGGCGGAGAATCCGCTCGATACCGACAGACCACCCAAGAAGCCCGGATCGAAGGCGTAGAAGCTCAATGCCGCGCGACCTGTGGCTGCATCGATTACCATGATGTGCGGAGCCGCGCCGGGAGAAGCAACTGCCACCAGCAAGCCATCGGCAATGCCCTCACCAGTGCGGTCGATGGCATTGACTGAAAGAAGACCTGTAAAGCCGGCAAACGGTACAATCTGCTGAACTCTTCCATTTTGGGTGGTGATTTCAACAACACCTCCACCAATGGAGGTCACCACAGATCCGGGTGCCAACGAGAATGGAGCGGTAACAATCGGTCCGGAAGGTGTTGGCACATTGTTGATGGCCGTCAAGACAACGTTATTACCATCGGGTCCGCCCTTGTAGGTGATGTGGAACCGAAGGACACCCAGACTGACCGTGGCGTTTTCCGGCAAGCCGGCGAACGTTCCGTTCACCCGATTGGTGCCGTTGTTGAAGACGATGGTGAACTTTTCGCCCACCTGTGGATTGAAGCCCGTGGATGTGGTCAGCGCAAGAGTTGAACCCAGTGTGATGTTGGTGCCAATAACCTGGCTGTAGCCGGTACCGGGTGTTGTGCCATCGAGTTCAACAATGTACGAGCTGCCCTTGCCAAGAGACACATTACCAGCGGAGTCGAATACTCCGGGGCTTTGGCCAGGGCGAACAGTACCGCCAGTGGAAGTCAGCGAACCAACCGGGCCAGAACCGCGCATCATACCGCCGGTCACCTGAACATTGCTGTTACCCAGTGAGCCGTTGAGGACCAAGATGCCAGCGGTGAGGATGGTGTCACCCGAGAAGGAATTGTCGCCATCCAAAGTGAGCGTGCCTGTGCCATTGAACACCAGACCGCCAGTACCGAGCAGATCTTGTGTGATGGTGGAGAAGCCTGGGGCGGCAAGAACCAGCCCGTTTTGAGCATTCAAAGGCCCGACATCACTGATGCCACCGGCAAGCGCGGTGATGGTGAAGATCCCCATCACATTGCCGCTGAAGTTGATGTCGTTGGCATTCACGATGGTGGCGTTGCCATCCATGGTATTCACAGTGATGAAGCCGATGACCGCCAGACTATCGAGGACGATTGTGTTCCCGGTGCCGGTGACTTGGAATGTGGCATTGTTCGATACATTCACCGCGGAAATGTCAGTGAGTTTGCCAGCGTTATTAATATCAAGATTGCCGGCTGCTGTGCCTTCAATATTGAGGTCAACCGAGTTGTTGATGGTGACATTGGCGCCATCGAATGAGACGCCGCTGGCAAGCTTGTTGTTCAGATTGCCCAGAGTGATGTCGCTGCCAGTTCCTGCTTTGAATTCGGAACGGAACAAGACATCGAGGATTCCGCTTTGGGTGATGGCGCCCTTGCTGGTCGCGATGAGATTGCCAACCATGGTCGATGCCGACAAATCCAGAGGGGTTGAATCGACGACTTTCACGGTGTTGGGGTTCAATGCGGTCACGCCGAAGCTGCCGGTGAAGACGTTGGCGGAGTTTTCAAGGGTGACATTGTCGTTGGTCTTGATGGTGGTGTCGCCACCGATCGTAAGAGCGCCGTTCTGGGTGATCACTCCATTACCGTTGATCGAGGCATAGATATCCAAATCGCCACTGATGGTGCTTGCATTCAGCGCGAGTGCGTAAAAGTCGTAAATCGTCACATTCTTGCCGCTGGTGATGCCAACGGATGAGAAGTAATTGGCGACGTTCAGGGTGATGTCGTTGCCGGAACCTGCGGCGAAGGTGGAAGCGCCAGTGACACCCAAGCCACCGCTGTTGCTGATGGCACCGTTGGTGGTGACATCGAGTGTGCCACTGATGATGCTTGTGTTCAGTACCAGAGCGCTAGTGTCATTGATGACGACATTCTTGCCGCTGGTGATTCCAACAGATGCGAAGTCGTTGGCGTTGTTGAGGGTAATGTCATTGGCGGAACCAGCGGAGAAGGTCGCTGCGCCGGTGACCTGAAGAGCGCCATTGTCGGTGATGGCACCGTTGGTGGTGACATCGAGCGTGCCGCTGATGGTGCTGGAGTCGAGTGCCAGGGCGTTGATGTCGTTGATAAAGACATTCTTACCGCTGGTGATTCCGACGGAAGAGAAGTCGTTGGCGTCGTTGAGGGTGATGTCGTTGCCGGCACCTGCGGCAAAGGTAGCGCTGCCGGTAACCAGCAGAGCACCGTTGTCAGTGATGGCACCGTTGGTGGTGACATTGAGCGTACCGCTGATGGTGCTGGCATCGAGTACCAGAGCATTGATGTCGTTGATGACGACATTCTTGCCGCTGGAGATTCCAACAGATGCGAAGTCGTTGGCGTTGTTGAGCGTTATGTCGTTGGCGGAGCCTGCAGCAAAGGTTGCCGCACCAGTGACGAGCAGAGCGCCGTTGTCAGTGATGGCACCGTTGGTGGTGACATTCAGCGTACCGCTGATAGTGCTGGCTTCGAGTATCAGGGCATTAATGTCATTGAGTATGACATTCTTGCCGCTGTCGATTCCGACGGAAGAGAAGTCGTTTGCGTTGCTGAGTGTAATATCGTTGGCTGAACCAGCATCGAAGGTTGCCACACTGCCAACGACCAAGGCGCCGCTTTGGGTGATGGCGCCATTGGTGTTGACATCGAGCATGCCGTTGATGGTGCTGGCGTCGAGCACGAGGGAGTTGATATCTGTGATGACAACATCCTGAGCCAAGGCCACGCCAACAGAATTGAAGTTGTTGAGCGCGTTAGCCAGTAATACGTCACCGGTTGCTCCGGCATTGAAGGTGGCCTTGCCGCCCACTGCCAGCACGCCGGCGCCAAAGATATCACCCGCGGTGGTGACGTCGAGCGTGCCAGAGATGTTGCTGTTGTTCAGTGTTAGGGCATTGATGTCGTTGATGAATACATTCTTGCCACTGGTAATTCCGACGGAAGAGAAGTCGTTGGCGTTGTTCAGGGTGATGTCATTGGCACCTGCCGCGAAGGTAGCCGCACCGGTGACGAGCAGAGCACCGTTGTCGGTGATGGCTCCGTTGGTGGTGACATCGAGTGTGCCACTGATGGTGCTTGCGTTCAGTACCAGAGCGCTAGTGTCGTTAATGACGACATTCTTGCCGCTGGTGATTCCAACAGATGCGAAGTCGTTGGCGTTGTTGAGGGTAATGTCATTAGCGGAACCAGCGGTGAAGGTCGCCGCGCCGGTGACCTGAAGAGCACCGTTGTCGGTGATGGCCCCGTTGGTGGTGACATCGAGCGTGCCACTGATGGTGCTGGCGTCGAGAACCAAGGCATTGATGTCGTTGATGACGACATTCTTACCGCTGGTGATTCCAACGGAAGAGAAATCGTTGGCATCATTTAATGTGATATTGTTGGCTGAACCCGCTGCGAAGGTGGCAGCGTTAGCTACTTTCAGAGCGCCGTTGTCGGTGATGGCACCGTTGGTGGTCACATTCAAGGTGCCGCTGACAGTGCTGGCATCGAGTACCAGAGCATTGATGTCGTTGATGATGACATCCTTACCGCT
>Ga0209598_10003016_pt1 | contig 12873 bp, 14 predicted proteins | sample M_140807_EF_Meta_FD_187317 | JGI IMG/M metagenome (GOLD analysis project Ga0209598, IMG submission 187317) | Freshwater microbial communities from Lake Montjoie, Canada to study carbon cycling - M_140807_EF_MetaG (SPAdes) (version 2) | ecosystem: Environmental > Aquatic > Freshwater > Lake... | reverse complement strand
CTGGAACGTTTTCATGTTGTGACAAGACTGCAGTGAGATCGGCAATCACGGCACTTGGCCCCAGCTAATTGCGCGACATCGAAAAGGCCAAAAAAAAACCGCTCTGGAGAAAAGAGCGGTTCTAAAGTGTGGACTAAGCCCGGTGAATCGGAGCGGCGGGATTCGAACCCACGACCCCCACTACCCCAAAGTGGTGCGCTACCAAGCTGCGCTACGCCCCGGCAAGTCAGAACCTATCACAGCAGGTCTCTCACCTCAGGGGACCGCTGCCTCATCTGCAGCAACAAGCGTTGCGTGAGCCCTTCGCGGTTGAGGCAGGCATAGCCGGAGATCCCTTGATGGCGGGCCAGACGGCGCAGGTCCCCCAAGCCCATCGTCGCCAGCCTCAGTTCCGGCAGCCGGCGCCAGGCCCCGGAGGGAACCGGCAGTTCGGAGCCCTGGCGACCATCGCGAAAACCGAACAGCGCCCCGCCCGCCATCCATTCCGGCACGAGCACAAACAACACCGCCATCAGGCCGTAAAGCTCCACCAACCCACGGGGAAGCGGATGCAGCTGCCGCGGCTCAGGGTCCGTCGGAGGGCCTTGGGGGGACATCAGAGTAGGGAACTGCCGCGTAGGGCAGGGCCATCGCGCCAAAGCAGGGGGGGCGCCAGGGGCGGATGGAGCCGGGCATGCCAGAAGGCCATGGCAAAACAAAGGCCGATCGTGATTAACAGTCCCACAATCACCGTTCGATCAGGTAAGGGAGTCATACGTCCTCGGTACGTTGGCAATGGATCAGGGTGGGCATGGGCTGGGTCAGCTCGAGTTGGAGTTCATCGCCCAGGAGACGCACCATCAATCCCCCACCGCTATAGCGGATGCCATTTTCTCCTAACCGGTCCCGAAACAGGGTGGTGCGTTGGCCGCCTATGAGAATGGAGGCCTGGGAATCATTGCGCTCAAGCACCAGTACCTGCTGTTGCTCACAACGAAATCGATCCTTTTTATCGTAATTTTCCCACCACGGCGCATCCATCGCCAACCCGAAGGGAGCCGGTACCGCCATCACTAAAATCAGCCATGCAAGGGCGATCGAGGGCAGGGTCCAAGCCGAAGCCAACTGAGGCATTTCAGCTCAGAACAATGGGGGCGTTGTCGCCGCGCAACACACAATGGGCAACACTCCAATCAAAATGGCTCCAGACTGCAGGTGATAGTCGATAGTCGCAGCCAGGAAACTCAGCCAATAAAACGCCGGTGGGCTGGGCCGAGCAGTAAGGCCGACTCCCTGGTTTGGCGAGATATTCCTGGTGATAAGTCTCCGCCGAATGGAAGGCGACATCGGCCCGAATCTCCGTGGTGATCGGGCCATAGCCAGCGGCGGCCAGCTGCCGGCCGTATTGGGCGCCGCTGGCTTCGGCAAGGGCCAACCCTTGGGGATCGTTGACGAAGATCGCCGAGCGGTACTGGCTGCCACGGTCGTTGCCCTGGCGATCCCCCTGGGTGGGGTCGTGGCATTCCCAGAAAAGCTTGAGCAGATCGCTGAAGTGCACTTTGTCCTGATCCCAGACCACCCGCACCACCTCGGCATGGCCACTGCGGCCACTGCACACCTGTTGATAGGTGGGTTGGGCGAGGGCGCCACCGGCGTATCCCACCGCCGTCGTCACCACTCCGGGGAGGCGCCAGAACCCCTTTTCAGCGCCCCAGAAACAGCCACAGCCAAACAGCACCTCCCCCTGGCCGGATCCAGCAGGTGCATCAATGGGGGTCCCCAGCACCGTATGGATGCGCTCCTGGGAGGTCTGGCGATCCAGGGCACCCTGGCCTGATCCAGAAAAAAGTCCGAGCACGGCGAAACGATGGCTTGATCTCAGCCTAGGCAGACCGGGCCAGCCTCAGACCGGCTCCAGCCGCTCGGCCTGCTCCCTTTCCCAGAGGCGCCGATAGGGGCCCACCACCGCGACGAGGTCCCGGTGGTGACCCTGCTGGACCAAACGCCCCTCTTCCATCACCAGGATGCGGTCACAGGCGGCGGCGGCGGAAAGCTGGTGACTGATCATCAACACCGTGCGCCGTTCCTGCTCGCGCACCGACCGCAGGATGGCCGCAGCGGTGTTGTTATCCACACTGGCCAGGGCGTCGTCGAGCACCAACAAGGGCGCTTCGACCAGCAAGGCCCTGCCCAGGGCCGTGCGCTGGCGCTGACCGCCGCTGAGGGTGATGCCCCGTTCGCCCACCAGGGTGTTGTAGCCGTCGGGGAAACCGCGGATGTCGGCCTCAAGCCGGGCCTCCCGGGCCGCCCGCTCGACCCGGCCCAGGGAAGCTTCGGGTTCGCCATAACGCAGGTTGTCCGCCAGGCTGCAGGTGAACAGATAACCCTCCTGGGGCACCAGGGCCACCCGGGAGCGCAGGCTGCCCAGATCCAGGGCCGTGATGTCGACCCCATCAAAGAACAGCTGTCCTTCCGGCACATTCACCAGCCGTCCCAGGGCACGGGCCAGGGTGGTTTTGCCGCAACCCACCGGTCCGACCACAGCCACCAATTCGCCCGGCGCCAGGGTGAAGTGCAGATTGTCGAGGGCAGGGCGCTGGGCGTCGGGATAGCGAACCGTGAGGCCCACAGCTTGCACAGCCCCTTGGGCGGGTTCCGGGGGCCGCTGGGGCCGGGCCGGAGATGTGATTGAGGAGCGACGGTTGAGCAGGGCCTCGATCCGCTCCAGGCTCACCTGGCCAGTCTGAAAGGTGTTGAGGGTGAAACCCAGCAGGGCCGTGGGAAAGACCAGCCGCTCGACGAAGAGCACCAGGGCCACCAAATCACCAATGGTGAGGGTGCCGCGCTCCAGCTGGCCACTGCCAAGGGCCAACAGCAACAGCAGACTGATGGAAGAGATGCCCTCCAACAGGGGGAAAAGGGTGCTGCGGGAACGGGCCAAACCCAGGGCCGCATCGCGATAAGCGCGGTTGCGTACGGCGAAGGCCTTTTGTTCGGTGGCCTCCTGGCCGTAGATCTTGATGGCCCCGATCCCGGAGATGTCCTCCTGAATGAGGTCACTCAAGCTGGCCAGGGATTCCTGCAGGCGCCGTTGCTGGCCCATCATGCGGCCGCCGAACAGGCGCACCGTCATCAACATCAGGGGATAGAGGCCCACCGCCGCCAGGCTCAGGCCCGGGTTGATCATCAACATCGCCGGCAGCGTCAGGGCATAAGCCAGGGCCGTGTTGGCCAGGCTGAGTAGGGCAAAGCCCAGCAAACGCCGCACATTTTCGACGTCGCTGGTGGCGCGGCTGATCACCTCACCACTGCCCATCGCCTGCACAAAGCTGGGTTCCTGGCGCAAAACGTGGTCAAAGATGCGTTGCTTGAGGTCGGCCTCCACCTGGCGGCCGATCCCAAACACCAGGATGCGGGAGAGCAACCGCACCAGCCCCATCACCGTGGCCAGCGCCAGGATCAGCGCCGCTTCCACCAGCAGCTCCCGCTGGCTGAAACCGTCCTTAAGACTCTCAATGACCCGGCGCACCAACAGGGGAAAGGCCGTGCTCAGGAGGTTCACCACCACCAACGCCACCACACCGAGGGCGACGGTGCGGCGGTGGGGGCCCAGATAACGGGCTATCAGATCGAGCCGCAGGGCGCTCATCGGCGTCTGGCCGGCCATTAGGTCCGCCTAACCTAAACAGCCTCCATGGCCTTCCGGCGCGCCGCGATGGACCAGCAAAATCACCCACTTCACGGCACGGACCGGGCCCATGTCGACCGTTTGCTAGCCGTCGAAACACCGGGGGACGCCGATCTGGTCGATGCCGCCCGGTTGCTGACCCGCTACGAGGATTTTCCCGGTGCCCCGGATCTACGCGACGACCTAGCCAAGGTTCTGCGGTTTTGGGGCCTGGATCGGAACCAGCTTCAGGAGCGCACCCGAGCCCTCTGGAGCGCCGGCTTCCGACCCGCCGGACTCGCCCGGGTCAGCGAGGGGGTCGGTTCCGGCTTTGACACGGCCAGCGAACAGACCGGCTGAGACGCCTGGCCCCGGTTGGCTTGCTTGCAACAGCCCAACCGCCGCCTTGCCATCGCAAGCGGCCCATCGCTCGCCAGAAGCAGCTCCTTCGGGTGATAGTGGGAGGGTCCCCATCACCCGGCCCGGCGTGCCCTGCACCCGGGCTTTTTCTTGACGATTTCTTGATAATCGGAATTCCTTGCCGTGATGACTCTCCCCCAGTCCTGGCCCCAGCTCCTTGACCAAGTGCTGGCGGGCCAGGGCCTGAGCGACGTCCAGGCGGGAGGCTTGATGGAGGGCTGGCTCGCAGGGTCCATCGATCCGGCCCTCACCGGCGCCTTGCTGGCCGCCCTAAGGGCCAAGGGCACCACAGGGGAGGAATTGGCGGCGATGGCCACCGTGTTGCGGCGGGCCTGCCGCGGGGCCAGCCCGTTGCCTGAACTGGCCCCTGGCCTGGAACTTGTGGATACCTGCGGCACCGGCGGCGACGGGGCCGACACCTTCAATATCTCCACGGCGGTCGCCTTCACCGCCGCCGCCTGCGGGGCCCGGGTGGCCAAACACGGCAACCGCAGCGCCAGCGGCCGTGTCGGATCCGCCGATGTTCTCGAAGCCCTGGGGCTCGACCTGGCGGCGCCTGCTGATCGGGTCATGGCGGCACTGCAAGTCCATGGCATCACCTTTCTGTACGCCCCTGGCTGGCATCCGGCCCTGGTGGCTCTGGCTCCGGTGCGCCGTCGACTGGGCATCCGCACGGTCTTCAATCTGCTGGGCCCCCTGGTCAATCCCCTCACCCCCCAGACCCAGGTCCTGGGGGTGGCCCGCGCCGACTTGCTCGATCCCATGGCAGGCGCCCTGCGGGGGCTGGGGCTGGCCCGGGCGGTGGTCGTGCATGGGGCAGGGGGTCTGGATGAGGCGTCCCTGGCCGGTGCCAATGAACTGCGGCTACTGGAGGCGGGGGAGGTTCACAGCGAATGGTTGGAGCCGGCCTCCCTGGGGCTGGCTCCCGCCCCCCTCGAGGCCCTAGCCGGCGGTGATCTGGCCACCAACGCGGCCCTCCTGGAGGCCGTGTTGCGGGGCCAGGGTCAGCCGGCCCATCGCGACGTCGTCGCCCTCAACACCGCTCTCGTGCTTTGGGCTGCGGGCTTGACCGCCTCCCCCGCCGCCGGGGTGCCCCTGGCCCTTGGGGCCCTGGCCCAGGGTCGTCCCTGGGCCAAGCTCCAGCAGCTCCGCTCGGTCCTACAGGCGCCGACGGCCACGGACCCCAGCCAACCGAACGCCCCCCAACTGGATGGGCAGACAGGTGCGGGATGATCGCTCCAACTGAGCCTTCCCAGGTGTCCGACGCCGCCACCACCCCAGCGCCCTCCCCTGGGCCCAGCCCCAGCATCGGCAGCGCCAGCGAAGTCGCCCCTGGCGCCCTGCTGGTCCTTGCCGATGGAACCGTGCTGCGCGGTCTGGCCTGCGGCGCCCGCGGCACCGCCATCGGTGAAGTGGTCTTCAACACCGGCATGACTGGCTATCAGGAGGTCATGACCGACCCCAGTTATGAAGGCCAATTGGTCACCTTTACCTATCCCGAATTGGGAAACACCGGGGTCAATCACCAAGACCAGGAAGCCAGCCGACCCCATGTCAGGGGCCTGATCACCCGCCGCCTTTCACCGGTGGCCAGCAACTGGCGGGCCTCAGAAGACCTGGAGCGCTGGTTGCGGCGCCATGGAGTGGTGGGCATCCGTGACGTCGATACCCGCGCCCTGGTCCGGCATCTGCGCGAGGGTGGCTCGATCAACGGCGCCATTAGCAGCGAGGGACTGAGCCCCTCGGTGTTGCTGGAGCGGGTGCGCTCGTTCCCCTCAATGGACGGCCTGAATCTGGCGGCCACGGTCAGCACCCGGGAGTCCTACAGCTGGTCCAGGCTCTGTGACGCGGAATTCGACCGGCGACTCCTGGCCCAACCTGGGCGGCCCTACCGTGTCGTGGCAGTGGATTTCGGCATCAAGCGCGCCATTCTCGAACGGCTGGTGGCCCACGGCTGCGAGGTCACGGTGGTCCCCGCCAACGCCAGCCTCGAAGAGGTGCTCCAGCACCAACCGGAGGGGGTGTTTCTCTCCAATGGACCGGGCGACCCGGCGGCGGTGACCGAAGGCATCGCCCTGGCCCGCCAACTGCTGACCCAGCGCGATCTGCCCTTGTTCGGCATCTGCCTCGGCCACCAGATCCTGGGCCTAGCCCTGGGCGGTCACACGTTCAAACTTGATTACGGCCACCGGGGTCTCAACCATCCCTGCGGCAGCCCAGGCCAGGTGGAGATCACCAGCCAGAACCACGGATTTGCCCTGGCGGCCGACTCCTTACCGGCAGGACAGGTACGGATCACCCACCACAATCTTAATGATCGAACCGTAGCGGCCCTAAGTCTGCTGGATCAACCGGCCTTCGGTGTCCAATACCACCCTGAAGCCAGTCCGGGCCCCCACGACTCAGACCACCATTTTGGACGCTTCGTTTTCATGATGGCCGAGCGCCGCTGACGTAGTCCAGGGCCCGTGCTCCTCACCATTGCGGATCCAATCCATGAACTTTCTGCGGGTCCGGCGGGGCATGCCTACACTTTCGCCGTTACTGCCTGGGGAACTGGACCCATCACTGAACTGCAGCGTTTGACCGTGTCCCTGAGGGGGGGCTGCGAAAAAACCGACCAAACCCTTGTCTTTGGCTTTACGGGTCAGCTAGACGCCTATTCGGACAAGCAGTTCAGCGACTTTATCGCCGAACAGATGCAAAGAGTCTCCCTGCCTCTCATCATTGACCTGAGTCGCATCGATTTCATCGATTCCTCCGGCTTGGGAGCACTGGTGCAGCTCGTCAAAAACTGTAAGGAGAGCGGCACTGGCTTCGCTGTGATCGGCAATGCCAGAGTGGTGCAAACCGTCAAACTGGTCCGACTCGAAGCCTTCTTGAATCTTCAGCCCTCCCTCGAAGCCGCCCTTGCCCAATTCGGCGCCGCCTGAATCGGGCGCACAACCCAATCTCCCCTGGCTGATCCATCTGCCGGCCTCCACGGCGGATGACAATCTTGGTGTGCTCCAACTGGCTTGGTTGGGAGATGCGGTGTGGGAACTGCACCAACGCCTGCGCCACTGTCAGCGAGCCGGGCGCAGCGACGATCTGCACCGTGCCGTGGTCGCCAAGGTGAAGGCCGAAGCCCAGGCTTTGGCGCTGCAACAACTCGATCCCCTCCTCCATGACAACGAACGCGATCTAGTTCGACGGGGACGGAATCGGGCCCGGGGCAGCTGCCGGGGTTGTTCGGCCGCTACGTACGGGCAGGCCACGGGATTTGAGACGATGCTGGGATGGCTCTTTCTTCGGAATCCCCAGCGGCTGGCCGAGTTGCTGGACCACCTCGATAAGACCGACCTTTCCCCTTCGCCTCCTTAACCCATGAGCCAGCCCCCAGATCGCCGCTCCGACAACCGTTTCCAACGGCGCCCCGGCGGACGCCCCGAGGGCGGGGGAGGAGGCCGGCGCTTTCCTTCGTCCTCCTCAGGTCCGCCGCCCCGCTGGGGGGCCGGCCGCCGCCCCGAGGGCGCCGGTGATCGCCCCCCCTTTGAACGACGGTCCTCCGAAGGCAGGCCCTACGAGGGGAAACCCTATGAAGGTAAGAGTTTCGAAGGAAAGCCCTACGATCGCAAGCCCTATCAGGGCCAATCCGGCGAAGGCCGCTCCTTCCAGGGCAAACGCCCTGGCTTCGACCGCTCGGGCCCGCCCCGCTCGGGCCCGCCTCGCTCCGGTTCACCGCGCTCTGGCCCCGAGCGAAGTGGGGGAGATCGATCCACTTTTGACCGCCCCCGCAGCGAAAGAACCTGGGGCGACCGACCTGGCGGCGATCGTCCCCGCTTCGATCGCCCTGGTCCTGAACGTTTCAGCAGGCCCTCGGCAGACCGGCGCCCCGGTCTCCGCCGCGACAACGGCGGCCGCCCGGAAGCAAGGCCCAGCCGCGATGGTCGCCCCTTCAACCGCGAAGGCGGGGACGGCTCCCGCGACAACCGCCCGTCCTTCGATCGGCCCCGGTTCGGGGGAGATGGGCCCCAACGCTTCCGTGATGGGGATCGTCGGCCCCGCCCTGGGGCCGGGGGATCCTTTGGGCGCCCTCCAGCCCGTTCCCTCCCCCCCCCCGGCACTCCGCCCCAGGCGAACGAAGGGCTGGAACAACAGGAAAGCTTTTCCGCCGATGCCCCTTCAGACCTTGTCTGGGGCCGCCATTCGAGCCTGGCGGTCCTGGAGAGCGGCCGGCCCGTTCATCGCGTCTGGTGTACGCCGGAAATGCGGTTCAGCCCCCGCTTCCTACAGCTGCTGCGCGAAGCCAAGTCTTCCGGTGTGCTGGTCGAGGAGGTCACCTGGGCGCGGCTGGGCCAGATCAGTGGCGGTGCCGTTCACCAGGGCATCGTGCTCCAACCCGCCGCCGCCGAAACCCTCGACCTGACCAGCCTGATCGAAGGTTGCAGCGCCCTCGGCGAGGCGCCCTTGCTGATGGCGGTGGATGGTCTTACCGATCCCCACAACCTCGGGGCCATCCTGCGCAGTGCGGAGGCCCTCGGGGCCCACGGCATGGTTCTGCCCCAACGGCGCAACGCCGGGCTCACCGGCTCGGTGGCCAAGGTGGCGGCCGGAGCCCTCGAGCACCTGCCCGTGGCCCGGGTGGTCAACCTGAATCGCTCCCTGGAGGCCCTCAAACAGGAGGGCTACCGGATCATCGGCCTGGCCGAAGAGGGCAGCGTCACCCTGGAGGAGGCCAACCTGGAGGGGCCCCTCGTCGTGGTCACCGGATCGGAGAGCGATGGCCTCTCCCTGTTGACCCGCCGCAACTGCGACCAACTGGTGCGCATCCCCTTGCGTGGCGCCACCCCCAGCCTGAATGCCTCCGTGGCCACCGCCCTGTTGCTCTATGAGATCGCCCGGCGGGGCTGGATGGCGGGACTCCAAGGCACCGCCCCTGCCCCAAGGCTGGTGCGTCCCGCCATGGCCAGCACACCCCTCCTAGCCCTTGATGAAGAGCCGGAGGCCGACGCTGCCGGCGCCGAGCCGGGCGACTCCCTGGAGGCCAGCGGGGATCTCCCCCAGTCCGTCCATGGTCCTGACGGCCTCGAAATCCTGCCCATCGAACCCCTGGAGATCCCTACCCAGCTGCCGCCGTCCCCCCAGGCCGCCCCAACGATCGGCACGGCGGAACCAGACCCGGGGGTGGCAGCAACACCCGAACCCGAAGCGGTGGCAGAGCCCTGGCATGCCACCCTCGCCCATGGGGAGGCCCTGCCGTCTCCAGCCCCTGATCCTGGCCGGGAGGTGAATGGCGGGGCCGAGGAACCCTGGGGTGCCGGTAGGGCGCCCTCGTCCTTCGACAACGACATCCGTCTCTGAGCCCTGCTGCCCATGAACCCCCTGCACTGGACCGTGCGCCGCCTAGCCAATGGCTTCGGTCTGGCCTGGTGGGCGCGGGTGGAAAGTCGCTCCCCAGATGCGGAGTACTGGTTCGGACCCTTTGGGCGACGCCGCAGCCTTGATCTCGCTTTGCCGGCCTTCTTGAGCGATCTGCAGGCCGAAGGACCCGCCTCGCTCCAGCACCGGGTCCTGCGGACCTGCCGCCGCGAACCTCTCACCATCTACAGCGAGGGGGGCCCACCGGATCTGGGCCTGGGCTAAGGCAGGGCCGGCTGATAGCGTCCAGCCTCTTGACGCAATAGGTCGATGGGCATCGCGCAATGGCGCCAGCGGTTGCGAAAGGGGGAGGTCTCGGCCCGTGAGCTGACCGAAAGCTGTCTGACCCGCATTGCCTCGGTCGACGATCAGGTGCATGCTTTTCTTGAGGTGACCCGCGAACGGGCCCTCGCCGATGCTGACCGCATCGATATCGCCCGAGCCGCAGGGGAGGAACTGCCCGCCCTAGCCGGCATCCCCATCGCCATCAAAGACAACCTCTGCACCCGCGGGATTCACACCACCTGCTCAAGCCGGATGCTTAAGGATTTTGTGCCCCCCTACGAGTCCACCGTCACCGAGCGCCTCTGGCGGGCCGGTGGAGTGCTGATCGGCAAGACGAACCTCGATGAGTTCGCCATGGGCAGCTCCACCGAGACCTCCGCCTTCGGCCCCAGTCGCAACCCCTGGAATCCCCAACGGGTGCCGGGGGGCAGTTCGGGCGGCAGCGCCGCTGCGGTCGCCGCCGGCGAGTGCGTGGCGGCCCTTGGATCCGACACCGGCGGATCGATTCGCCAACCCGCCGCGTTTTGCGGCGTCGTTGGCCTCAAGCCCACCTACGGCCGGGTGAGTCGCTGGGGCTTGGTGGCCTTCGCCAGTTCCCTCGACCAGGTGGGACCCTTCAGCCACAGCGTTGCCGACAGCAGCGAAATTCTGCAGGTGATAGCGGGAGCGGACCCCAGGGATTCCACCTGCCTAACCAACCCCGTTCCGGACTATCTGGCCACCCTTGACCAACCCGTCAAGGGCCTGAGGGTGGGCATCATCCGCGAATGCCTGGAGGCCGAAGGGCTCGACCCCCAGGTGAAGGCGAGCGTGCTGGCAGCCTCCCGAGAGCTGGAGAGTCTCGGCTGCGAACTCGTGGACATCCGCTGTCCCCGGTTCAATGACGGCATCGCCACGTACTACGTCATCGCCCCTTCGGAGGCCTCCGCGAACCTGGCCCGCTACGACGGCGTGAAATACGGCCACCGCAGCCTCGACGCAGCGGCCGCTGAAAGTCTGACGGCGATGACGGCCCGCAGCCGAGCCGAGGGTTTCGGCGATGAAGTGCAACGCCGGATCCTGATGGGCACCTACGCCCTTTCGGCGGGCTATGGGGATGCCTATTACCGCAAGGCCCAGCAGGTCCGCACCCTGATCCGCCAGGACTTCGAGCGGGCCTTCACCCAGGTGGACCTGCTGCTGAGCCCAACGGCACCAACAACCGCCTTTGGCTTCGGCGCCCACCATGACGATCCCCTGGCCATGTACCTGGCCGACCTGCTCACGATTCCCGCCAACATGGCTGGGCTGCCAGCCATCAGTGTGCCCTGCGGCTTCGACGACCAGGGCCTGCCCATTGGCCTGCAATTGATCGGTGGCGTATTACAGGAAGCCACGCTGCTGCGCCTCGCCCATCACTACGAAGCGGCGGCCCAGGTGCAAAGCAGCAGGCCCCTGGCGGCCCTGGTGGCTGATGCCATCGGTTGAACCCACCCGGCCATGCCCATGGCGAATGGCCACAGGCACCAGATCTGGTGTGCGATGAACAACCAGGATCACCAAGACGCTGCATATTGGGTGGGGCCTTAGCCCTACTTCCTCCGCCATCCCCCCGCGCCTTGGCCTTCGTCCCCCTCCACAACCACAGCGACTACAGCCTGCTGGACGGCGCTTCCCAATTGCCGGCAATGGTGGAGAGGGCGGTTGAGCTGGGCATGCCGGCCCTGGCGCTCACGGACCACGGCGTCATGTACGGCGCCATCGAATTGCTGAAACTGTGCACCAAGGCCGGCATCAAGCCGATCATCGGCAATGAGATGTATGTGATCAATGGCTCGATCGCGGATCCCCAACCCAAGAAAGAACGCCGCTATCACCTGGTGGTGCTGGCCAAGAACGCCACGGGTTACCGCAATCTGGTCAAGCTCACCAGCATCAGCCACCTGCAGGGGATGCGGGGGCGGGGAATATTTGCGCGCGCCTGCATCGACAAGACCCTGCTGAAGCAATACAGCGAGGGGTTAATCGTCGCTACCGCCTGCCTGGGGGGCGAAATCCCCCAGGCGATCCTGCAGGGTCGCCCCGACGTGGCCAGGGAGGTGGCCCGCTGGTATCAGAGCGTCTTTGGCGATGACTTTTACCTCGAAATTCAAGATCACGGCGGACTCGAAGATCGGCTCGTCAATGTTGAGATGGCACGCATCGGCGCCGAACTGGGCATCGAGCTGATCGCCACCAACGACGCCCACTACCTCAGCGCCGGAGATGTGGAGGCCCATGACGCCCTGTTGTGCGTCCTCACCGGCAAGCTGATCAGTGATGAAAAACGCCTGCGCTATACGGGCACCGAATACATCAAGAGCGAAGCGGAAATGGCCCGTCTCTTCGCCGACCACCTCGAAGCCAAGGTGATCAGCACCGCCATCGCTAACACGGTCCGGGTCGCGGACAAGGTGGAGGAATACGACATCCTGGGCCGCTATCAAATGCCCAACTTCCCCATCCCCGAGGGCCATACGGCGGTCAGCTATCTCAGTCAGGTGGCCGAGGAAGGGCTGCGGCAGCGCCTGGGGCTGGACGCCACAACGCCCATCGAACCGCAATACGGCGACCGTTTGCAGTTCGAGCTGCAGGTGATGGAGCAGATGGGCTTTCCCACCTACTTTCTGGTGGTTTGGGACTACATCCGCTTTGCCCGGCAGCAGGGGATCCCGGTGGGTCCGGGGCGGGGTTCGGCGGCGGGGTCGGTGGTGGCCTGGGCCCTCGGCATCACGGCCATTGATCCGGTGCAGCACGGACTGCTGTTCGAGCGTTTCCTCAACCCAGAACGCAAGTCGATGCCTGATATCGACACGGACTTCTGCATCGCCCGCCGTGGTGAGGTGATCGACTACGTGACCCAACGCTACGGCGAAGACAAGGTCGCCCAGATCATCACCTTCAACCGCATGACCTCCAAGGCGGTACTCAAGGATGTGGCCCGCGTCCTCGACATTCCCTACGGCGAAGCCGATCGACTGGCGAAATTGATCCCCGTGGCCCGGGGTAAACCAGCCAAGCTGGCCGAAATGATCGGCCCCGATTCCCCCAACGCCGACTTTCGCCAGAAGTACGAAAACGACGAGAAGGTGCGCCACTGGATC
>Ga0209598_10003014_pt1 | contig 12878 bp, 9 predicted proteins | sample M_140807_EF_Meta_FD_187317 | JGI IMG/M metagenome (GOLD analysis project Ga0209598, IMG submission 187317) | Freshwater microbial communities from Lake Montjoie, Canada to study carbon cycling - M_140807_EF_MetaG (SPAdes) (version 2) | ecosystem: Environmental > Aquatic > Freshwater > Lake... | reverse complement strand
GACCCTATGTTATCTCTTAAAACAACGGGCCTTGCCAACAGTCAACAATTAAGAGATTCTTTGTCTACTGCATTTGCTACCACAACACAAATGCCTGAAACATTTACCATTGCTAAGCCAACTCGTTTTAATATAAATATTGACAAACCGCTTGGCAATGATTTTTATATCAACGCAGACCTCACGGTAAATATGCACGCAAGTGGAGGCCTCGCTAAATTACGTACTAGAGACCTTAATTTAATTACGGTTACCCCAAGGTATGAAACCTTACACCTAGGTGTTTATTTACCTGTGCAATACAATACACAAGGGCAACTCATGGTAGGTGGCGCTCTTAAGCTAGGGCCTTTAACGGTGGGCGTTCACAGGATTAGGTGGCTTACCAATTCCAGTAATATGGATAACCTTTCGGGGGGCGGTTATATCATGCTTAGCGTACATCCGATTAGTCTTAAAAAAATTAAGACCATTATAGACTGCCCAGAATAAATTAACTTACCGTACCAATCAACTTCATACTATGGGTATTTGTTTTTCAAAAATATCTACGGGCAAAATAATACTAGCCATTTGCTTGTTTACACTTAGTGCATGCCGTGAGTCTAGAGAAATTTTTGCTGAAGTTGCTGGACCAAAAAAAATGCCTACTACTGCTGCTAAGCCTGTTTATAAAAAAACATTTAAACCCAGGCCGGGCTTTGAACCTTTTGATGGGGTTGACCATTTGCCAGCCAATTACGCATTTATATACGAGCCTACTTTTATTACACAAAAGCCAGTTATTAAAAAAAGAATTGGCGAAACCTATGTTCCTGAAAAGCTTACCATCAATACCTATGCTTTTACACGCAATAAAAAAGAAATAAATTTTAGAATGAGCTACCCCACCAATTTAAAAGGTAGCTACCATAAAATAAATGCAGCCGATACCTCCAACGCTTTTAGGTTTATTAATAAATACAACGATACTTGTTACGTTACCAAATACACTTTAAAAGAAGTACGCGACACCAGCATTTATCATATAGGTATCATACTAGACCATAGTGGATCTATGGGTGATGATCGCTGTGCAGAATTACAAGATGCCTTATCAGAAAGTTTAAAAAAAATGAGCAAGCGTAACTTAATTAGCTTATGGAAATTTGATTCGGATATTTCATATGAAGGCACTGCTTACGATAGTTCTACCATTCAAAAAATGTTGTACCGCAAAAGAGGTATGGATGGATTTGGAGGTGGCACCGCCATCAACGACGCCCTGGACCGGGCATTAGACACCATGGCCAAATACAACAAGTATAAACCGGTGCTCTTATTGTTTACAGATGGATATGAAAATTCTTCAAAAAATAAAAACACCAAAGCCATTGTTGAAAAAGCGCTGGTGAACAACATACCCGTATTTACCATTGCTTATAGTGGTGGCGCAGACTCTGTTAATTTAAGGGCTATTGCCAACGAAACCAATGGGATGTATTTTCAATGCTACGACAGATCCGAATTTGAAGAAGTATTTAACAACCAGCTTTTTTCTCTTAACCGGTATTATGAAGTAAGTATGATGCCTTGCATGTTTGATTATGAAAAATTAAGTATTACTGCTAGCACAGTAAGTGAACAAAAAGCAATGGGCGAAAAAACATTTAAAGGTATTAGAGAAACCATCTCTCTCAATGTAAACTTTGAATTGGACAAATATGATATTATGCCAAGGTATACACTAGAAATTGCGCAAATGGCCAACTATCTAACAAAAAATAATACGCTGAGTATTGTTATTAGCGGTCACACAGACAACCTTGGTGAAGACAACTACAATATCATTTTATCCAATAAAAGGGCCGAGGCAGTTAAGGCAGCGCTGGTAAAATTAGGCATTGCCGCAGGCCGCATTGCAACTATTGGAAAAGGGGAAACAGAACCACTAACCCCTAACGATTCAGACAATAACCGTTTTAGAAACAGAAGAATTGAAGTTGAAATAGTTAAAAACTAATCAGGTTATAAAATTTAATAGCATTGCCGCTATAAATTTTTTCTCTATCTGCTTCACTTACGAGTGATTCAATAACTGCCTGATATTTATGGTGCGTAGTTACATAATCTCCCGCTAGTAAAGACACCGGCCAATCTCCCCCTATCATTAATTTATCTGCGCCAAAATGTTGTACAACAAATGCAATATATGACTCAATGGTGCTAGTAGACCAGTTGTTAAAATCTGCGCAGCAAGTTCCTAACCCAGAAATTTTTGCATAAAAATTAGGCATGCTAGCAGCCTCGACAATAGCATCTCCCCAAGCGCCAAACTGCTCATGAGTGGCAATAGGTGGATGATTTAAATGATCAAAAATTAGTTTGAGGTTTGGTATTTGCTTAGCCACCTCAATGGCCGCTCTAATATGTTCAATTTTTACACCTACAACATCAAAAGGCAAGCCGTAGCTTGCTAATATGCGCAAACTTTCTATTACATCCGGTTGCAACAACCAGTTATAATCAGGCTCGTCATGTATAAGATGCCTGATGCCTTTAAAATATTTATTTTGTAAATGCGCTTCTAATTGCTGCTTTGCCGTTTCAGTATTTAACAAATCTACCCAACCCACAACACCTATAATCCAAGGATACTGCTCCGCACAATCAAACATAAAAGCAGTGTCTTCCAAATTGTTAGCAGCTTGAACCATAATAGCTGCACTTACATTAGCTACTTGCAATTGGTCTTCAATACCTGAAGGATAATAATTTTGCGCTAAAATAGAAGTATCCCCGTCTAACCAACTATAATGCACTTTTTGTACATCCCAACTGTGCAAATGGGTGTCTATTACTTTTGCCATATTGCTATTTTATCAAGCATACAAACTCTTAAGAATCCCCATTTCTAAGCCCCTAAGTTCGGCAAGGCCCCTAAGCCTTCCAATGGCAGAATAACCTGGATTGGTTTGTTTTTTTAAATCATCAAGCATTTGATGCCCATGATCTGGTCGCATGGGGATTGAGATGTTGCGCTTACGCATCACTTCAATAATTTCTTTTACAACACGGTACATATCAACATCGCCCTCTAGGTGATTGTCTTCATAAAAATCACCAGCTGCATTTCTTTTGGTACTTCGTAAATGAATAAAATTAATGCGGTCACCAAAATTACTTACCATTGCAGGCAAATCATTATCTGGCCTTACACCAAATGAACCAGTACAAAAGCAAAGTCCATTAGATAAAGAAGGAACTGCACTAAATAGCGCTTGTACATCTGCTGCTGTGCTCACTACTCTTGGAAGCCCTAATATAGAATACGGCGGATCGTCTGGATGAATTACCATTTTTACTCCACAAGCCTCTGCTATTGGTATTATTTGATCCAAAAAATAAACTAAATGCGCGCGAAGTTTAGCTGCATCAATTCCATCATAGGCAGCCAATGCATTTCTAAATGCTTCCATGGTAAAACTTTCTTCACTACCTGGAAGCCCTTTAATCATGTTATGTTGCAATTGCAATTTTTCCGCGTCCGTCATGCCGTTATACCTAATTGTGGCGGCTTCCATTTCTGCGGGCGTATAATCATTTGCAGCGTTTTTTCGTTCGAGTATAAATACATCAAATGCAACCACCGCGGCTTTTTCATACAATAACGCCAACGACTTATCGGGCATTTCATATTTTAAATTGGTACGCGTCCAATCCATTACTGGCATAAAATTGTAGGTTACAATTTTAACACCACAACTACTTAAATTTTGAATCGTTTTTTTGTAGTTATCAATGTACGCTTTAAAACCTTGGCTTTGCGTTTTGATCGCTTCATGCACGGGAACACTCTCCACCACATCCCATGTAAGTCCGGCCGCTTCAATAATTTGCTTTCTTTCCTGAATAGCCTCAATAGGCCACACTTCACCATTTGGAATTTGATGCAGCGCAGAAACAACTCCGGTACAACCAGCCTGTCTAATATCCCATAAACTTACTGGGTCGTTGGGACCATACCAGCGCATGGTTTGCATCATTGTAGGTTGCTGAGACATATAAATTATTCTAAATCTTCGGCTGCAATTACATTTACCTTAGGTACCAATAAATGCATAATTACCCATGCTAATAAGTAAGCAGATCCGCACACAATAAACATGATGTAATAAGCTGTTTCGATTTGTCCTATAGAACGGTAGTGCACAAACAAATTCTTTTGAACAGCCATAGATAATAATATACCACCTATCGCTCCAAACATACCACCAATACCGGTTACAGAGCCTACCGCACGTTTAGGGAACATGTCACTTACTGTTGTAAATATATTAGCACTCCAAGCCTGATGCGCAGCTGCTGCGATTCCAATTACAAATACAGCCAACCACATATTCATGCCGCCTAGTACTTGTGCAAACAAAATAGGCAATACTAAAAAGGCATACATTAACATAGAAGACTTACGCGCCTTAAATACAGGCCAATTATTTTTGATTAAATACATAGGAAGCCAACCACCAAAAATACTACCCACTGCAGACATCGTATATACTGCTGCAACTGGAAGTGCAATTGCGGTGCCTTTAATGTGATACTGGCTCTCTAAAAAATCAGGCAACCAGAAAAGATAAAACCACCAGATAGGATCGGTTAGTAATTTACCTATTGCAAAAGCCCATGTTTGCTTGTATTTTAACAATGCAGCCCAGCTAAAAGATTTTGTATTCAGTGCATCCCCTTCTGCAATTGCATCTGCGTCGCTATTGATGTAAGCAAGTTCTGCGGCAGATAATTTTGGATGCTCAGAAGGCTTAAAATAATGCTTATTCCAAAAAAACAACCATATAAACCCTAGTAAACCCGTAGCAATAAACGCCCACTGCCAGCCATATGCAGCCGCAATAAAAGGAACAGATAATGGCGCAACGATCGCTCCAATATTTGCACCAGAATTAAAAAGTCCAGTAGCTAGTGCACGTTCTTTACGTGGAAACCATTCTGCAACTGTTTTAATAGCGGCAGGAAAATTTCCAGCTTCGGTTACACCCAATGCAGCACGCGCCACAGAAAATCCAAATACACTTTTAGCAGCCGCATGAAGCACTGCAGAAACACTCCAAAGTCCAGTGGCCCATGCATACCCTTTTTTAGTACCCACTGTATCAATAAATCTTCCAGCCAATAATAAACCTATCGCATAAGAAACTTTAAATGCGATTTCAACATTTGTGTAATCACCATCGTCCCACTTAAGCTCGGTAGTTAAGGTAGATTTTAACAAACTAATGACTGCCCTATCTAAATAGTTAATAGTAGTTGCAAAAAAAACTAAACTACAAATAGTCCAGCGGTAACGTCCAATATTTTGTTCCATATAGCAATACTTTAAATCGTAATTATCTTATTGTCTTAACAAGCGCTATTAATTCTTTTGTTTGCGCTTCTAATTGTTCAAAATTTTTATTGGCAAGTACTTCTTGCGTAATAAGCTTACTACCAAGTCCCACACCTGCCACACCTGCTTTAAACCAAGCGCTCATATTTTGTGCTGTTGGCTCTACTCCACCAGTTACTAAAAAATCAACCCCTGTAAATAAGGTTTTAATAGCTTCCACAAAACCAGGGCCTAATACATTGCCTGGAAATAATTTTACGAGCGTAGCTCCAGATTTTTGTGCCACATGAATTTCGGTAGGTGTCATACAACCAGGAATCCATAAAATTTTATGCATGTAAGCTACGTCGGCAACACTTGCATCAAAACATGGGCTAATTAAAAAATCGGCACCTGCTTCAATAAATGCGCTTGCGTCTTGAGGGGTTTTAATAGTACCAATACCAAGTATCAAGCCAGGCATTGTTGATTTTAAAGAAACCAAATGTGAAAAATTAGCAAGTGCTTGTGGGCCTCTATTGGTAAACTCAACACTTCTAACACCCCCATTATAAAGGGCTCTGAGCACTCCCTCACATACCGTTACATCATCGTGGTAATACAAAGGCAACACGCCTTCGGCTTTTATTTGACCTATAAGTAACGCTTCTCTTTCCATTTAATACCTAGATTTAATTTGCTCGATTGTTTGCCTCGTGCTATCACCAAGCTCTTGCAATTTACCAAAAGCTGCCGAAGCGGCATAATTTATCGTTTCTTGATGATCTAATTGATTGTGAATGCCATAGATAAGGCCTGCCATAAAACAATCTCCACTACCTACCTTGTCTACTACGCTATCCGCATGAAAACTAGTGGCAACCACTTGATTAGCTGACGTATCAAGGGTTGCGTAATAATCTACCCCCTCGCCTTCTGGCGTAAATCTAAAGGTATTGGCTACTACTTTGCAGCTTGGGTTTTGCGCAAACAATACGGAAGCCGTTTCTTTTGCACAAGCAGCAAATTGATCTTTTGTAATGGCAGCATCCACCCCAGCTGGCAGTGCTAAGCCTAGCAAATCTTTGGCACTCCAAATATTACCCATAATCACATCTGCATAAGCTACTAATTCAGGCATTACCTCGCTGGGCTGCTTACCATACTTCCAAAGTTTAGCCCGATAATTTAAATCTACAGAAATAGTGAGGCCAAGTTTTTTTGCAGCTTGGAGCGCATCTAAACACAAAGCAGCAGCCTGTTCATTTAAGGCCGGACTAATTGCACTAAAATGAAACCAATCTGATCCATCAAACAATGCATCCCAATTTATTTTTCCCGGGAATAAAGCTGTTGAAAATGAAGCATGTGCGCGGTCGTAAATAACACCCGCATTTTTTAAATCGGCACCTTGTGGTAAAAAGTAAACACCAATTCTATCTCCACAAAACTGCATGGCTTCTACTCCAATATTACTAGCAGCAATAGAAGCTGCAATTTCTTTAGATAAATAATTGTCTGGCATAGCAGACATATAAGTAACGGGTTGCTTCCATCCAGCCAAAGCCTTTGCCACATTGAGTTCTGCGCCACCAATATGAACAGGCATGCTAGCATTATTAATCCAAACCTGGTCTAATACGGGTGACATCCTAAGTAAAATCTCCCCAAAACAAAATACTTTTTTCATACTAATTTCTTACCCGTTTGATTTACAAGATAATATGAAATGAAATAAAAAAGTAGATTATTTGTCTTTCCAGCCAAAATACTCATTGGCATTGTTGTAACAAATGTCTTGGATAATTTGACCTACCCACTTTGTATCGTTAGGTAACTCGCCATTTTCGATTTCGTCTCCAAATAAATTACATAAAATGCGTCTAAAATATTCGTGTCTTGGGAAAGATAAGAAACTACGGGAATCTGTAAGCATTCCTACAAACCTGCTTACAAGTCCCATGTTGCTTAAGGCATTTAATTGTTTAATAATACCATCTTTTTGATCTAAAAACCACCAGCCACTGCCAAATTGAATTTTACCGGCTACAGATCCGTCATTAAAATTACCAATCATCGAAGCCATCAGTTCATTGTCTGCAGGATTCAAATTATAAATAATTGTTTTAGCCAACTTGTCTTCACTATCTAGTTTATTTAAAAACTTAGAAAGTGCTGATGCTTGAGAAAAATCACCAATACTATCCCAGCCTGTATCAGGTCCTAATTTAGAAAGCATACGTGAATTGTTATTACGGAGCGCCCCTAAATGATATTGTTGTACCCAACCTTTTTCCCAATCCCATTCTGCAAAATGAAGCAGCATGCAACTTTTAAATTTACGTTGCTCCAATAGGTTTAATTCTTTACCTGCATGCACTTTTGTGAAAATGGCTTCAATTTCTTGACCTGTAAAATCTTCTACATAAATTTCTTCTAACCCATGGTCACTCACAGAACATCCCATAGAAGCAAAAAAGTCGTGTCTGTTTTGTAATGCAAATAAATAATCTTCAAATGAAGAAACAGATAAATTGGTTACAGCCTCTAATTTTTTTACATAGGCAACAAAGTTAGGAGCACTAGAAACTTCCATGGCCTTATCCGGTCTAAAAGCAGGCTTAATTTTTACCTCAAATCCACTCTCGCTAACCATTTTGTGGTATTCTAATGAATCGATTGGATCATCTGTGGTACAAATAACTTTTACATTCATTTTACGAATTAGATTTTTAATGCTAAAATCATCGGTTTGAATTTGAGCACTTGCATTTTCGTAAATAGACTTTGCAGAACTTGGATCTAAAATTTCATGGATGTCAAAATATCTTTTCAACTCCAAATGCGTCCAGTGGTATAGCGGATTACGCATGGTGTAAGGAACGGTTGCCGCCCACTTTTCAAATTTTTCGTAATCGGGTTTGTCTCCTGTGCAATAAGACTCATCTACCCCACTAGTACGCATGGCTCTCCACTTGTAATGATCGCCATATAACCAGGCCTGTGTTAAATTTTCAAACTTAATATCTTCCGCAATTTGCTGAGGTGATAAATGACAATGATAATCAATAATTGGCATTTGCTTTGCGTACTCGTTGTATAACAACTCCGCTGTTTTTGTTTGCAACAAAAAATCTTCCCCCATGAATAACTTACTCATCTCTTCTAGTTTTTATTTATAAACTCACTCCACGTTTCCATGGAATAAAATCGTCTTGGTTTAATAATACTGCTTTAGGGGTAATCTCACCACTAGCAGCTTTTATACAATAGTCTAAAATTATTTCACCCATTTCTGGAATTGTTTTTTCTCCAGAAATAATAGGGCTTGTATCAATATCGATAATATCATTCATGCGCTTTGTTAACGCAGCATTGGTAGATACTTTAATAGTAGGGCAAACCGGATTACCAGTGGGCGTTCCAAGTCCGGTGGTAAACAAAATAAGGGTAGCGCCACTTGCTGCCTTACCAGTAGTAGCTTCCACATCGTTACCTGGTGTGCAAACTAAATTTAAACCCGGCTTGGTAGCAGGCTCGGTATAATCTAGTACATCAACCACCGGAGATGAACCTCCTTTTTTTGCAGCCCCCGCAGACTTAATAGCGTCTGTAATTAAGCCATCTTTAATATTTCCGGGAGATGGATTCATATGAAAACCAGAACCAGCAGCTATAGCAGCAGCGCTATATGCACTCATCAAATGAATGAACTTATGCGCCGCATCTGGATTAACCGTACGATCAATTAACTCTTGTTCTACACCACATAATTCAGGAAATTCTGCAAGCAAAACTTTGGCCCCTAGTGCAACCAGCAAATCACTGCAATAGCCAACAGCTGGGTTTGCAGAAATACCACTAAAACCATCGCTTCCTCCGCACTTTACGCCTACTGTTAATTTATCGAGACCTGCAGGCTTTCTTTCTATTTTATTTGCCTCAATAAGTCCTTCAAATGTTTTTTTAATGGCTTGGCAAATCAAATCTTCTTCACTTACAGATTGCTGTTGTTCAAATATATACAGAGGCTTATTAAATTTTGGATTGCGTGCCTTAATGTCGTTTTCTAAATCTTGTACCTGTAAATTTTGACAGCCCAAGCTTAATACCGTTATACCTGCCACATTGGGATGATCTGCATATGCAGCAAGAAGCTTGCTCAGTATTGCAGCGTCTCCTCTTGTGCCACCGCAACCACCCTGATGGTTTAAAAATTTAATGCCATCGATGTTTTTAAATTTACGCCCTTCTTTAGGTTCTGCTATAAGTGATGCAGGAGAAAAATCGTTGATACTCCCGCCAGCCTCATACGCAGACAATAATTGCTTGGTAAAAGATTTGTACTTATGCGTTACTGCATACCCTAGCTCATTATGAAGCGCCTCGCGTATCACATCTAAATTTCTGTTTTCGCAAAATACTGTTGGTATAAACAACCAATAATTGGCTGTTCCTACCCTTCCGTCTTCGCGGTGGTAGCCTAAAAATGTTTTGTTTTTATATGCATCCACATTTGGAGCAGTCCAAGTATAATTATAAGGCCTAAACGCATATGGCTCCGCAGCATGATGCAAATTGATAGTCGTCATGCGCATGCCTGTACTTACAGCCTCTTGCACTTTTCCTACAAGCACTCCATACATCGTCACAGAATCACCAGCCTCCATATTTGACTGATAAAATTTATGCTTAGCTGCTATATCATCTACAATTTTGTAGGTCTGGTTTTCATAAACTACAGTAGCACCCGAGGGAATATCTTCTAGGGCAACAATTACATTGTCGCTGGGGTGCACTTTAATTACTTTGTAATTTTCTTTCATCATTATTTTTTTACTATAGTAGCAAGTATTTCCGTTACAGAGCTTGCATCTATTTTATCTATATAGGTAAAAACTTGTTCGTTAAATATGGAAGATGGAATAAATGTGGTTTTAGAAGCCCAGGCATTTGACATTTCAGCGGCTTTGTCGTCTTTGATCTCATAATCTGTGCCAGCATAAGTGCCCATATATTTTTGAGGAGCCACTTCTTTCGATTTCATAAATACTAAAAATGCAGCAAAACCAAATGTCATGAGCTTTGGCGCTTTCCCATTTTGCCCCACATACTTTTCAACCAAAGGCACAACACGCATTTGCATTTTCGATGTGTATTGTACCGATATATTTAACCATAAATGCTCAATACTCTGATTTGAGAAACGGTCAATCACCTGTAAAGCAAAAGTATTGGCTTCTTGTAAAGAGATATCGCCATCAGCTACTAGCGGCACAATTTCTTCTAATAACATAGCTGAAATAAACGACCTAAAATGTTTGTCTTTTAAGGCGTCCCTAACCGTTACAAAACCACTCAAATGCGCAACGCCACAACACAGGGAGTGTGTTGCATTGAGTAACCTAAGTTTTATTTCTTTGTATTTATTAATACTTGGCGCTAAAATAACCCGAGCATCTGCGCCAGCAAAAGATAGAATGTTAGCCGTTTTTTCACTTGCTGTTTCAATTGCCCACAAACGGTATGGCTCAGACATAATAGCAAGTTCATCTGAATAATCCGCCTTTTGTTCAAATAGCACTTTTTCTGAAGCAGGTAAATTACCTGGCACAATGCAATCAACCAAAGAACTACAAAAATCATTGGCTTTATTAACCCAGTCAATAAATGCAGCATCTAGTCCTTTTAATTGAGCCAATGCTAAAACAATTTCTTTTAATTTAATGCCATTGTCGCTAATGAGTTCGGTTGGAATAATGACTAAACCATATTCATTAGAACCATTAAATACACGGTAACGCTCCATTAAAAAATGGAGTAGTTTTCCAGGAAAAGATACCGGAAAATCAGCTGTTGCATCTGATGGAACAAGCGTGATGCCAACTTCGGTAGTATTTGAAATAATTACTTGAATGTCTTTACTTGCAGCACAAGCCAACACTTCTTGCCAAGCAGATTTTGCAGAAACAACTCTACTTATAGATGCATTAATAGTAGTTCGTTCTATTGGCGCTCCATTTTCAATACCTTTTTCGAGAATTGTATATAAACCGTCTTGGGTTTCATAAGCGTCTGTACCTCCTTGATCTGTAGATTTTACCACTACAATTCGTCCATTAAAGAGCCCCTGCTTATTAGCTTTATCAATAAAATAATCAGGCAATCCCCTAAGTAACACCCCAGTACCAAATTGCAATACCTTTTCAGGAAGGGCAAATAGCGCATCTACATTTTCAGTAGTAGTAGAGGCATATGTTTTTTTATTCAACATCATAACTAATTATTTTTATTTATCGTTTGTACCCATTTTGGATATTCTACAGCGAGCAGTGTTGCCGGCCATGTTCCATACCAAGCATACCCAGTTCTACGTTCATGTTCAATTTCTTTTACGTCGTACTTCTTTTCACTATTTCTTCCGCTAAAAAAGGGGCGGTTGGTTTCTACTTCATAAAACCTAGCCCATATTGTGCTATTGATATCCGTTGCTATTACCCGGTCTTTACCTTTAGGTTGTTCTGGCGCTTCAATATCTACATATTTATAGCCTTTTATTTTTACCAATTCTAGCCAGTTTACGCCTGCTTTAATGGCCGCAATAATTTCTGGTGTTGGATTTTTTTGACGCATTAAAAACCTAATGATTCCTACCGATTCTTGTCCACTAATAGATACCAGTTCAAATTTTCTGGCCATTTCTGGCTGAAGGGTATTTCTGTTATACTGTGCACACCAAGCCGTTAGCTTTCCATTTACTTTTATTTGTGTTCTTAAAATACACCCTAGCCCTAATTCAATAGCAACCTTTGCTTTTGGTATAAATGCAGGATTTACCATATCAAAATTTCTAGCTCCTTCTACAATGTCTTGAAGCAGGTTTAGAACATTCACCATTGCATCATCATTGTAAGTAATCTGACTTCGGTACGAAGAAAAATCAGGAAAATATTGTGGCCATCCGCCTGTTGCGTACTGTGCTTTTAATAGATAAGCAATGCCTTTTTCTGCAGCAGCTAAATACTTGTTGTTTTTTGTTTTCTTATACGCCGTCACCAAGTATTTAATTTCTTTTGTAGTAGCACCATTATCAATGGTAGGATCGATATGTAACGAATCGGCAATAATAGCTTTTCGCTCTGTTTCATTAAGTTGCTTGGTGTAATCAACCTTTATTTCATTCACCGCCTTTGGCCAACCACCTATTGCGCGCTGGTACACAAGCATATTTTCCGCAATAGCATCCACGCCTGATGTTTGTTCTAAAGCTTTTGTTTTTACAACCGCTCCGGATTTTAAAGCATTTATTATGACAGCTGCAGTATCTGGCATCCATTTACCATTAAACAACCAATTGAGTGTAATGTCCGCTGGATTTGGCGCCCCTTTGGCTGATTCTAAATTATTAGCAAGCCACGCAAATGGTGTACCTTCTTTTGTAGCATTATAAAAATAAACACGTCTACCCCACTTAATTTCATTTTGTGGATTAGAAGGATTTAAATAAATAGGAGCA
>Ga0209598_10003013_pt1 | contig 12879 bp, 9 predicted proteins | sample M_140807_EF_Meta_FD_187317 | JGI IMG/M metagenome (GOLD analysis project Ga0209598, IMG submission 187317) | Freshwater microbial communities from Lake Montjoie, Canada to study carbon cycling - M_140807_EF_MetaG (SPAdes) (version 2) | ecosystem: Environmental > Aquatic > Freshwater > Lake... | reverse complement strand
CACCGACATCGCCCACTGCTGGATGTGTGAGCAGAACCGCCTCAATTTCTGTTGGATAAATATTGACGCCCCCCGAAATAATCAGATTGGCATTTCTATCCGTTAAGAACAACCAACCGTCTTCATCCAAATAGCCGATATCGCCTAAGGTGAAGTAATCGCCTCGATAAGAGCTTGCGGTTTTGCTGTCGTCTTTGAAATAATTGAAGCGCCCAACGGCAGGGGCTTTGATATAAATCGTACCGGCTGTATTTGGCGCTAGTGCTTGTGCATGCTCATCCAAAATACGAACCTGATCGATTGGGTTCGGTTTGCCGACGGTACCTGGTCTTTTTAGCCAATCAGTGGACGTGACGCTGACGGCGCGGCCCTCAGTGGCTGCGTAATATTCAGACAGAATGGGCCCCCACCATTTGATCATGGCGCTTTTTAGTTGTACTGAGCAAGGGGCGGCGCCATGAATCACAAACTGCAGCGACGAAAGATCGTACTGGTCTTTCATCTCTTGCGGCAACGACAGCAAGCGATGAAACATCGTTGGCACCATGTGTGTGTGCGTGATGCGATGTTGTTGAATTAAGCGCAAGGCCTCTTCGCTATTCCAGCGATTCATTAGTACCAGCCCCACGCCCGCCAACAATGGCTGTGCTAACGAGTAACCAAGTGGTGCTGCATGATACAAAGGGCCCGCGCAAAGGTGCAGTTGCCCTGTGCCGCATTGGTAACCGGCCGCGTTTGCTAGCTCAACCGAGGCCATTACCGAAGGGAGGGCATACGCTGGGTCACGGTAGACGCCTTTAGGGCGTCCGGTTGTGCCCGAGGTATAAAGCATTCGGCTGCCCAGCGTTGGGTCTTCGATGTCATGATCAGGGCAAGACGTCAATGCTTTTTCGTATGCTTCAAAGCCCGTGATCTCTCCGCCGATTGCAAACCTAACCTCTGCTCTTTTGGCAAGCGCGGTCGCCGTCTGAGCTTGTGCGGCATAGCGAGCCTCAGCAATAAAGGCCTTTGCTTCACAGTTATCAAGGATGTAGCCCACCTCGTCACCCGTCAGATGCGTATTGATGGGCGTGATCCGCAAACCCGAGCGCTCGAGAGCGACGATCGCCACAACAAACTCAACACGGTTCGAGCAAAGCAAGGCAACGGCATCGCCTGCTTTCAGACCTCGCTGTCTAAGAGCCCTGACTAACTGATTGGCGTGAGCATTGAGTTGCGCAAAAGTTGTGACACTGTCTGTTTCAATGACAGCAGGTTGATCGCCGTGATGTTCAGCGTAGTAGGCAGTACTCATACCCTGTTCAATACGTTGCATTCGCATGATTCGAAATTTTCTTTTTACGGTACTTCGATTGCTAAATAGAGGGTGTATGCAGAAAAGCGCTACCCCTTGGGATGCACCTCAATAAAGCGCTATTCCGGCTTAAATCCCGAAGTCTTGATGATTTCGCGAAAACGTTCAATCTCATCGAGCTGCATTTTTCGCATTTGCGCGGGCCCAAAGGGCATGAGCTCACCTCCACCTGTAGTCACCAGATACTCTTGTGCCTGACGAGAGGTTAGTACTTGCTGCAGTGCAGCGGCTAGCCTGTTAGTAATGTGCTCGGGCGTTTCAGTGCGAACGTATAAAGAGGTCCAAAGGTAGTTAGAGTACTCTGGGTAGCCACTCTCTTTCACAGTCGGGATGTCGGGAAATTCAGGCGCACGAGTATCGCCCGTGACGGCAACGGCGCGAAGTTTTCCAGACAGTAATAGTGTGGAGACGCCGCTTAAGTTGAGCACGCCCCAATCCAGTTGATTGCCAATTAAATCAGTAAAGATCGGTGCCGCACCCTTGTAAGGTACCCCTACAAACTTGACACCAGAAATGCTGTTGAACCAATCTAACGTCAACTGATATGACGTGGCATAGGTGCCGACATTGAACGGGCGCGAGGATGCTTTAGCTGCTGTCACGAGTTCTGCAAGAGTTTTATAGGGTGAATTGCCCGGCACCACAAATGCGCCCATGCCACGCGTGAGGCCTGATACTGGCTTAAAGTCTTTGATGGCATCATAGGGAAAAGGCCCTTTCATCACCAGTTCATTTAAACCAAGCGGGCTCAAGGTTCCTAAAAAAATCGTATAGCCATCTGCTGGGGCGTTTTTGACTGCTGTACCTGCGATCATGCCATTGGCACCCGGACGATTCTCAACGACCACGGATTGCCCAAGCAGACCGGCAAGCTGTTGTCCAAAGTAACGGGCGGCATTATCGGTGCCGCTGCCAGCGGCCAAAGGCACCAAAATTTTGATCGAGCGGGTGGGGTAATCTGAAACTTGAGCGTGCGAACCGCTAGCGAAGGCTAGAAAGGCGAGAACGACGATATGAATTATTTTCATTATTATGCGACCCCATTTTTTAAAGCGAAGGCAACGTTGTCGTCGCCTAGGATTTTTCTTCAAAAAAAGTAACACGCAGGTGCTGAGGCGTCAACGAAAAAGACTTCGAGGGGTGTCTCTATGACTGACTTCGGGAAGCGCCAAAGAGGTTGACCGATTGATTTGTCAAAGAGGTTGGGTCAGGGTAGAGCCTTCGACTGTCATGTTGGCTTGACATTGCTCACTCATTACCTTGGCAAGCGTGTCGTCAAAGCGTTCAACGATGTCTTGATAGGCGCTCAGTGCCTCGGTGTAGCTCTTGGCTGCATACAAGGCATACGCCTGCTCTGTCAATTCGCACAGGGCTTGTTCGGTTTCAGTGGCCTTCGTCTCGCTTGAGCCATCGCGTATTCCTAGCAATTCGTAAATTAAAAATTCACTCTCACGGCCCTTCACTCGAATCTTGTCGATCGGGCGCAGCCACAGTCGTTCTCCGGCCTCTTTATAGACGGCGTGGCTCACGCAAATATTTGTGCCGTAGTTTTTGTTTATGCCCTCAAGACGAGAAGCGATATTGACACCATCCCCCATCACTGTATAACTTAAGCGCTCGACCGAACCGATATTTCCAACTAAGACTGCGTCGGTATGAATGCCAATTCGAACAGTCAGTGGTGGTTTCTTCTCTGAGAGTAAGCGCGCGTTGAGACTCACCATGCGACGCTGACCTTTAAACGCGGCGACACAGGCGTGATAGGCATGATGTTGATCAAGCACCGGTGCCCCCCAAAATGCCATCACTGCGTCACCGATAAACTTGTCGACCGTACCGGCTTCTTCTTTGATCGCTAAAGTCATGAGTTCTAAGTAATACGAAACACGCTGTAGCAATTCGCGCGAGGGTGTGTTTTCCGACATTGCTGAAAAATCTTTTAAGTCGGTGAACAAGATCGTGAGATAGCGGCTTTCACCCCCGACTTGAATTTTTGCACCAGATTTAACGAGGTCACGCACCAGGTCTCGCGGCACGTAGGCGGTGAACGCTATAATAGTTTGCCTAAGACGATTGATCGCAAGTCCAAGGGTAGACAGTTCAGAAATAAAAGACGTTTTGATCGGAGCGCTGTCCTCTCTGAACTCCATCATGCCTTGGATATTGGTCGTTAGCTTTTTGAGAGGACGAGAAATGAGTAAATAGCCAACCGGCAGTGAACATAGAGACACGATGATCGCTAGAAAAATACCTCGCCGTCTAATCTCATGGGCATTGGCTAACAGCTCGTGATCGGGGCTAGCAATCAGCAGATAAAACGGTGCTGCGCCCTCTATGTGTAGCGGCGAAGTCGAGGTTCGCCAAACATTTGAGTCAACAGTGAAGTTTGTTAATACCGGTTTTGTGCTGTCTCTTTTGTGAAAGGCGGACATGACGCTTGAGAATATCGGGATGTCCATCTCACGCAAGCCTTTTAGTTGCGGAGTTGTCATGATTGTTTGCGACGCGCTACCGATCGCGCTTTGAGCGCTTGAGCTTGGTTTGGGTGTGTGATTGCCTGGTGAGGTTGAAACTGGCGGATTATTGTCGTAATCGAGTGCAATAACAAAACCGTCATCATTGACGATCGCAGAGTGCGTGCCAGGTGTAATTCTTTTCGACTTAATGATGTCATTTAGCGTGTCTAAGCTGATATCTACACCAACAATCGACCGCCCATCAGAAGACTTGATTGACAATGTTTGACCAAGCTTGCCGTCAGTAAAGAATGCGTATGGTGGACTTGTGACTAGGTCACTGCTCGCGTCTGCAGATTTATACCAACCGCGGGTTCTTGCATCGTAGGATTTCGCATAGTCAGGGCGATAGGTCTGAGAAATCGGTTTTAAATCCTTATCAAAATAAATAAAACGCCCGTGCACATTTGCTGCCGCGCCGCCAGGTGAGGCTAGGTCAATGTCGGTGTACTCGATACTTTGTACGATCAAACGGGTATCAGGGTGCAGCTTTAAAGAGATAGCGTGTTGTAGGTCGCGTACCTCTCGTACCAAAAAGAAATCGCCCGTGGCGTAGCCGATAAATATTGCAGAGATGGTGGGCGAATCTAACAGCGCCTCTTGGATAAACCCCAGTTGACTGAGCCTTGATTCAAGATCCTCTTGTTGCGTCAAGGTTGAATGTGAGGTCAGACGTGTCACGAGCCTAGCTGAAGAGAGCATCCGTCGTATGCTTTGCAAGGTTTCAGTCGACATGCTTAGGGTGTGCTGACTAGCAGTCAGGTTGCTGGCCTCATTCGCTAATTTATACGAAACAACGCTCAACGCTGCGCTGATCATTGCGATCAACAGGATGAGCAGTACTGAAAAGGGGACGCGTAGGCGGGGCAGGGTCATCAAGGCGCTCAGTGCTCACACATCAACCCGATGCGCGTATGGATGATACGGGCTTAGAGGTGATTGTGAGGCGCTATATCGGCTTGCTGACCTCAAAAGCGCAGAGACTGGCGCCTTGACTCACTGAACGCAGCGCCTTTGCATTTGCTGACGGCTTATTGCAGTTTAATGTTGTTCTCTTGAATGACTTTACCCCAAAAAGCTGTTTGGTCGATCATCCACTGCTGCACGTCTTTCGGGGATAGGGGGACTGCATCAGAGCCCAGTTCAGTCAACCGCTTTTGCACTTCAGGAGTTGCTGCGATCCGTTGTACTTCAGCATTGATTTTTTCGATGACGGCTGGCGGTGTGCCAGTGGCGGTCATGATCCCTTGAAACGACCCAGTCACGAAATTAGGGATTTTTTCGCTGATGGCAGGCGTGTCGGGGATTTGACTAAAACGTTTAGGGCTAGCCACTGCCAGCAGCTTGAAATTACCCGCTTTGACCATACCGTAAGTCGCTAAAAAACTATTGAGAGCTGTGTCGATTTGACCGCCCGCCAAATCGCTGACGACCTGAGCACCACCTTTGTAGCCAATAAAATTCATCTCAAAGCCGAGGCCCTTACTCATGACAACACCCGCTAAATGCGTTGAGGTTCCCAGCGTTGCCCCAAAGCTTAGGGGGTGCTGTTGGGCCTTCGCGTAAGCAATGAATTCATCGAAGTTTTTGACCGGCATTTGATTTTTGACAACAAAGATATGAGGTGAGAAGGTTGCAATCACCACGGGTGTGAGTTCTTTGCCTGGGTTGTAGCTGAGCCCTGGCATCAGAGCTGGGCTCATGGTGAAAGTGCTCATGTCGGCAAGAACGAGTGTGTGACCATCGGGCTTGGCGTTGGCAACATATTGCGCCCCAAGGTGCCCAGAGGCGCCGGGTTTGTTTTCGACCAGTACGGTTTGCTTCCAGGTTTCGCCAAGCTCTTTAGCAAAGAGTCGTGCGACGATATCTGATGCCCCACCAGCCGGAAACGGCACCACAATTCTGACTTGTCGGTCAGGAAAATTGGTTACTGAGCCTGTTTGCGCCACCGACCGCGTGTGGGCGGCTAATACAAAAAGTACCAGTAAAGCGCTGGTGCCGAAAACGGCCATCGAACCTAATTTACTGGTAAGGTTGATAAAAACACTGTTTTTTTTCATGGATGACTCCGTCTTTGGATGAAACGAGTGTGGTGACTGCGTGTCCCTCGAACGGCCATCGCTGCCTACGCTGTTGTTGCTGAAGTCGCGCGCACGCACTATCTAGACGTTCTATGTTGCTGGAGGATCACAGGCCCAACGATTATTGAGTATGGTAACGTCAAATCAAAATAGACGATTTTTTAAGAATAGTAAAAAACTGTTTAATGCCGCGATTAAACTGTTCAAAGCCCTTGAACAGAAAAGTTTTGAATAGACAGTCACTTCATCATTATTTTTACAAACAGGTGTCTCATGCGATTACAAAATTCACTCATCCCCTTTGTCAAAGGTCTGCGCCATAAGTTCGTTTTATTAGCCCTTGGTATGTTGGTGGCACACGCAGGGTTGCCAAATGCTGCCTGGGCTCAGGACTCAGCCGCACTGAATCAGTCTGTCAAGCAAAAGGCCGATGCCGCAGTCACTCCATTACTTGAGACGCTAAAGAACTATGTGGGGATTGAATCTGGCAGCCTTGACCTTGAAGGTCTGGCCAAGCTGGGTGATGTGATTGCTGCTGAATTAAAAGACTTAGGCATGCAGGTCGAAGTCATCCCGACCAAGGCGGCTGCGTCTAATCCACTACTAAAAGGCGCCCCACTTGGCTCGATCATTTATGGCCGCAAAATGGGTACGGGTAAAAAGAAAATATTGTTGATTGCGCACCGCGACACGGTGTACTCGAAGGGGATGGGCGTCAAACAACCCTTTCGTATCGATGGCAACCGTGCGTATGGCCTTGGCATCGCTGATGATAAAAATGGTGTTGCGCTTATTGTGCATACGGTACGTCTATTGAATGAGATTGGTTTTCAAGACTACGAAGAGCTTGCTGTCGCGATTAACGGTGATGAAGAACTTGGTTCGTCTGGCTCAAGTGCTTTTTTAATTGAGAAGGGTGGCTTTTACGACGCAGTATTGTCGTACGAGGGCGGTGGCTTTGAAAAAAATATTGTTCGCCTGGCAACCAGTAGTATCGCGATCGTTGAGATGAAGGTCGAGGGCAAAGCGTCTCACGCGGGTGCGCGCCCCGAGGCTGGTCGCAATGCGATTTACGAGCTCTCACATCAAATTTTGAAAACCCGCAACTTTGGTGACCCAGCCTTGGGGTTGAAAATTAATTGGACAGTGATCCAAGGCGGTGGTACCCGTAATGTGATTCCAGCGTCAGCCTCGGCGATTGCCGATGTGCGCTCGTTGTATAACAAAGATATGGATAAGATGGAGGCAGATTTAAGAGCTGCTATTACAGAAAAGCTGATTCCAGATACTAAAATTGAGCTGAGCTTTTTTCGTAGCCGCCCCGCGTTTGAAGCGACACCAGCTTCTAGGGTGATTGCCAAGCGTGCTGTTGAAATTTTTAAAGAGATTGATCAGACCCTTGAGATCGCAGAAGTTGCGACGGGCGGTGGTACAGACGCCGCGCTTGCTGGATTAAAGCCAAAAGGGGGTGTGCTAGAAAGTTTTGGCTTACGTGGGTTTGGCGCACATTCTAATGACAATGAATATGTTTTTATCGATTCGATTTCGCCACGTTTGTATTTGTCATCTAGAATGGTGATGGACATTGGTCGTGGCCTTGTGCAATGGTGACGGACATGGAGAACATGATGAAACAAGCTACAGAAAATGAAGAGGCGGCTTTGGCTGTCTGGGTCAAACAGACTGGCTTAGAAAAAACCTTCGAGCAGTTTCCTGAAGACGTAACCGTGGCGTTTAAAACGGTTGCTAAGTTGCGTGCCTCAACGCGTGCAACCTCAGGCCTGTCAACTATATTGCCCTATGACCCATTAACTGAATTCTGGCCACCGATGCGAGTCAAGGAGTAAGCCATGCACTGGATGACTGCGGCAGAACTAGCGTTGGGCTATCGTAAGAAGACTTTCTCGCCGGTCGAGGTGACGCAACACCTTTTGGCCAGAATCGACACGCTCAACCCCAAGTGCCATGCTTTTATTGAAGTCGATCACGAGGGTGCCTTGGCGGCCGCCCGACAAGCTGAGCACGAAATCGCTTCAGGCCGTGCGCTTGGCCCGTTGCATGGCGTACCCATCGGCATCAAAGATATTATCGATATTGCAGGGCAAACAACCACCTGTCATGCGAAGATAATGCTTCAGCATCGGGCAAGTGAAGACGCTCAGGTGATTCGTAAGCTGCGTGCAGCTGGTGTCATCTTCATGGGCAAGTTGGCGTTACATGAATTTGCGATTGGTGGTCCAGCGTTTGATCTGCCTTTTGCCCCGGCGCGTAACCCCTGGAACCTTGCACATCACCCTGGCGGCTCGTCTTCGGGTTCGGGTGCAGCCTTGGCTGCGGGTTTGGTGCCACTTGCGTTAGGGACTGACACCGGCGGGTCGATACGAAATCCTGCCGCTTGTTGCGGAATTGTTGGCTTAAAGGCCACCTACGAGTTGGTGTCACGCCGTGGAGTGTTCACTTTATCCTCAACGATGGATCATGTAGGCCCCATGACGCGCACGGTTGAAGATGCCGGTTTGCTCTTGAACGCGATGGCTGAGCCGCAGGGCGATCAGGCCTCTCCTGATTATGTCGCCGATTTACAGCGTGGCATCAAAGGCTTGCGTATCGGTTATGTCCGACATTTTCATGAAACCGATGAGATTGCTCACCCCGAGGTCGCTGCTGCACTGGATGAGGCGGCAAAGGTATTGTCCTCGCTTGGCGCTGTTGTGACTGATGTTCAGTTACCCCCGCTTAATGATTTTCTGGTTTCTCAAAAGTTTTTGATGATGGCAGAGGGCTGGGCTGTGCACGAGAAATGGCTGCGCGAGCGTCCTGAAGATTATTCGCAGATGTCACGCCGTAAATTAATGACCGGTGCCTTTGTGACGGGTGGCGAGTATGTGCAATCCATGCAAAAACGCGGTCTGTTAATGGATGCGGTTAATCGTCTCTTTAACGACTATGACGTGCTATTGGTTGCAAACTCTATGGATCCAGCCTGCCGGATTGATGACGAAGCCGAAGTTGTGCGAACCTACACACGACAAGCGCGTATGCCTTTCAATTTGACGGGGCATCCTGCATTGGCGTTGATGACCGGCTTCTCGTCCGGAGGCTTGCCGTTATCGATGCAGTTAGTGGGAAAAAGCTTCAATGAAAAGATGGTGCTAAGAGTGGCTGCTGCGTACGAGCAGGCCGCGCAATGGCACGTGAAGCATCCCGCTCTTTAAGCGTTGAATGAAAAACCCTCCCGTTCAACGGGAGGGTTAGTCACACAGATTTGTATCGACTCAGCGTCATGACTGCTGAAATACTCGCCGCGCTTTCGGGGCGAGACTTGAAACGAGCGTGAGTTAATTCGCCTTAATTTGAGCAGCCTTCACCACATCAGCATAGCGTGCGAGATCCGTTTTGATCTGGTCGCCATAGGCCGCAGGGGTGCCAGGTGAAGCTGTTACGCCCATGACGTCAAGACGCTTTTTGACATCAGCGTCATTGAGCACATCGTTCAGCGTGGAGTTCAATTTTTGAATGACAGGGGCGGGTGTTTTTGCAGGTGCCAAAATCCCAACCCACGAATTCAGTACAAAATTCGGTAATCCAGCCTCAATAAACGTCCCGACATTTGGCAGCGAAGGTGCACGTGCAGCACTGGTCACGCCAATGCCTTTAATGCGCCCGTTTTGGATATGTGGCAAGGCGCCCGCGACCGCAGTAAAGACCAGCGGAATCGAGCCCCCTTGCAAGTCAATCATGGCTTGTCCACCGCCCTTATAGGGCACATGCACCAGTTTTGAGCCAGCCACAATGTTCAGTGTTTCACCCGCAAGGTGAGGGGTGCTACCTAAGCCGGAGGTGCCATAGTTCAAGCCGTTTGGCTCAGCTTTGGACAGGGCGATTAATTCTTTAACGTTATTGGCCGCCAGGGTCGGGTGCGCCACCAAAATCAAAATCGCATCGCCGATTTTGCCAACGGGTGCAAAGTCTTTGATTGTGTCAAAGGGTATGGATGGGAACACGTGTGGGTTGATGACCATGGTGCCGTCAAAGCCCAAGAGCAGCGTGTAGCCATCGGGCTCGGCTGTAGCAACTTGGCTGGTGCCAATGTTGCCCGACGCACCGGGCTTATTTTCAACAATCATTTGGTGCCCAAGACGCTTACTCATCTGCTCGGCCACGAGACGGGCGCTTGCGTCTGTCACGCCGCCAGGGGTGAAGGGCACGATTAAGCGTACAGGTTTATTGGGGTAATCGCTTTGCGCGTAAGGGGCACTCGCGAAGCCTATCGCTAGCGTCAGCAGCGTTAGTGTGCGTAATACAAATCGTTTTGTAGGCGAGTAGGGCATTGTTATTCCACTAAGCTAGTTAAAAAAACGTAAGTAATAGTGTATTTTGATTTCAGTACATCTGAACAAGTTCGAAAGACGATTTTCTTCAGGGAGAACCCTTAGGCTCGAAGATGAACAAACTCAGGCAATCTGGCTGGTAGGTCAGCCGATCAGTCATTCTCGGTAACATCTACTGTTCAGAGCGTTTTTGCTATAAACGGTCTTGATGCGATAAGCTGCCACCGATGCTCTGAGCATTTGCGTGTGGTCTTGTTGTGTAGTGCGGTCTGCATTGGTCCGGTGTCCGCTCGCTCGACCGAAACTTGAAATACAAATTGATGAACGAAAACTAAAAATAGACAGGCTTATTATGATCATGCCCGGCTTTGCTTTAAAAGATATTGAAACCTCAGGGGCAACAATTCGTTTGCGCCATGGCGGCGAAGGGCCGCCGTTACTGCTTTTACACGGCAATCCAATGACACATGTCGCCTGGCACAAGGTGGCACCACGCTTAGCGAAGAACTATCATGTGGTCGCTGCAGATTTGCGTGGCTACGGCGATAGCTCGGCCCCGGTTGAAGACGCTGATTATGCCAACTACTCATTTCGGGCGATGGCGCAAGATCAAGTCGAAGTGATGCAAGCGCTAGGCTATAACGAATTCTATGTCGCGGGCCACGATCGTGGGGCTCGAACAGTGCATCGTATGTGCCTCGATCACCCTGAAAAAATCCTAAAAGCCGCAGTGATCGATATTGTCCCTACGCTTGATATGTGGAACGCGATGAGCCGTGTGGGTGCCATGCTGGGTTGGCATTGGCCCTTTATGGCACAGCCTGCTGACCTGCCAGAGCGGATGATGGGTAGTGTTCCAGCGGATTGGTTTTTGCGTAAAAAATTATTAAAACTAACCGCGGATTTAAACCATATCCCGCCTGAGATCTGGGCCGAATATGTACGTTGCTTCAATGAAAAAACCATTCGTGGCTCGTGTGGCGATTACCGTGCCGCAGCGACGATTGATTGCGAACTAGACACAGCAGATCTTGGGCGAAAACTTGAGATGCCTTTACTTGCTCTGTGGGGCAAAACCAGTTTGGTTGGTAAACAGTTTGCCGATCCATTAAGCATTTGGCGCGAACGCGCTCATGATGTGTGCGGTGAGGCGTTGCCCTGTGGTCACTATGTCAATGAAGAGGCTCCGGACCAAGTGACTGAGTGGTTGTTACGGTTTTTTAGCTAACTCGCTTGACACGCTCTTGTCCTAACGCTACAACGATTAAGCGAAGTCGCCTTTCATTCAAAATGAGGCATATCAATAATTATTCAATCGACAAGCTTCGTGGATGGCGTTTTGGCTGCTACTGCAAATCAATTAAGGAGATGTTATGAATTTCAAGAATGTAATGAATAATGTTTTGTTGGGTCTGGTAACGCTCATCATTTCTTTTTCTGCGAGCGCTCAGGTTAAATGGGATATGTATGCCTTTTCAGGTGTGAGCCATCCTGTGACGTTGCGCTTGAAGGATTTTGCTGAAGAAGTCAAAAAGAAAACTGATGGCAAACTGCTGATCACGGTTAGACCTGCCGGTGAGTTTCCTTTTAAGGCCACTGAAGTGGTGCGTGCGACTTCTACCAATCAAGTGCAAATCGGTGAAGGCTATGCAGGGATGATTTCTGGTGCGATGCCGCTGGCTTCGGTTGCGAACTTGCCCATGCTTATCCGTAATAATGACGACGTCCAAAAAGTCTGGCCGATTGTTCAAAAATATGCCTACCCTGAGTTTCAAAAGGCTGGCTTAAAAGTATTGTTTCACTTTGAATGGCCTCCGCAAAATTTGTTTGGCAAAGGCACGCCGGTACTTAAGCCTGCTGACTTTGCGGGAAAGAAATTTCGTACCACCGATGCGAAACAAAGCGAAATGCTTAAGAGTCTGAACGCATCTGCAGTGTCTTTAGCGCCTGCTGAAGTGCCGCTCGCCGTTGAGCGTGGTGTCGTGGATGGCTTTTTGACTGCAGGTTTTAATGTGTTGGGTGCAAAGTGGTATGAGTTTGTGAACTGGGCCTATTTGCCTGACTTTAACGCTGGTGGCCCAGATTTTATTTTGGTCAATCAAGGTGCCTACGACAAACTTGAACCGAAAGTCCGAGCTGCTTTAGACGAAGTGGCTCTGGCGTGGGGGCCCATGATGACCAAAGAAAATAACGCCAGCGAAGCGCGCGATCTTGAGATTTTGAAAACCAAGCACGGGATTACCTTACACCGTCCTTCGCAGCAGGAAATCGATGATTTCACTAAGACCATGCCACCTATTTGGACTGCCTGGGCGGCGCAGCATGGCCCCAACGCTGTCAATATGCTGAAAGAAATTCGTGAAGTCTTGAAAAAGTAAGGCGATGAAAATTTCTTTGAAGGTCTTGTGCAGTTGGGTGTGTGCGGTGACTGCTGTACTTGCGGGCGTTAGTGCCCAGGCTCAGGCGAATTATCCGGTTCGTGAGGTCAAGTTGGTGGCGGGCTTTGCGGCCGGAGGTGCAACCGACGTGATTGCACGCTATTACGCAAAAAAGCTGTCTGACAAATTAGGTCAGGCGTTCATTGTTGAGAACCGGCC
>Ga0209598_10003012_pt1 | contig 12887 bp, 11 predicted proteins | sample M_140807_EF_Meta_FD_187317 | JGI IMG/M metagenome (GOLD analysis project Ga0209598, IMG submission 187317) | Freshwater microbial communities from Lake Montjoie, Canada to study carbon cycling - M_140807_EF_MetaG (SPAdes) (version 2) | ecosystem: Environmental > Aquatic > Freshwater > Lake... | reverse complement strand
CATTTGAAAGGATTCTCGCCTTGGAGTTCGAGAATCGTGCCAATCTCCCGAAGGGCGCTCGCAGCCTGATCCTTGGTCATTAAATGAAGTTATCCACACTTCCGGAAAAGGGGCAGGGGAAATGGTGAGTTGCGATTGATCCGATGCGGGAAGCAGGGGATGCTTGGGCGAGAATAAGCATGAGCGCGGCTTTCAACGACTATGTCCTGACGACCAGTGTGGAGCAGGGGTGGGTCACGGCTGACCAACTCAGCCAGCTGAAGGTGTTGCTCGGTGCCAATCCCAAGATGGCGGCATTGGACTTGATGGAAGAGCAGCAGTTGATGGCTGAGGAGAACATCAAGGTTCTGAGGGATCTCATTGCGCAAGCCGGGGGCGAGGCGGAGCCTCAGGACAACAGTGCGATTCGTGCTTATTTAGAAATCGCCCTACAAACCGGTGCGAGTGATTTACACCTGGGGCCCGACGCACCGGCTTTAATCCGCATTCATGGTCAGCTTTTGCCATTGGAAGGGGCTGGAGCCCGGCATCTAGCCAAGGAGGAGACGGAACAGTTGGCGCGTTCGTTTTTGACGCCCAAACAAACGGCCAAGGTGGAGGAAACGGGGTCGATTGATTTTTGTTATGACGTTGAGGGGTTGGGGCGTTTTCGGACGAGTGTGGTTCGCCAGAGGCGGGGCTGGGAATCTGTCTTTCGTGTGATCTCCAGCAAGATTCGATCGATGGATGAATTGGGACTTCCCGGGGTCCTTAAGACGTTGACCCGCTATCATAACGGCCTGGTTTTGGTGACCGGGGCGGTGGGAAGCGGCAAGTCAACCACACTTGCCTCGATGGTCGATCACATCAACAAAGAGCGCAAAGATCACATCATCACGTTGGAGGATCCCATTGAGTATGTCTTCACCCCTGCAGGCTGTCAGGTCTCCCAGCGTGAGGTTGGAAGCAATACCGCAAGTTTCTCCAGTGCCCTGAGAGCGGCTTTGCGGGAAGACCCGGACGTGATCATGGTGGGGGAGATGCGGGATTTGGAGACGATTTCTCTGGCGATCAGCGCTTCCGAAACGGGGCATTTGGTGTTGGGAACATTGCACACCAGTACGGCGGCCCGCACCTTGGACCGGTTGCTGGATGTGTTTCCCATTGAGCAGCAGGCCCAGATCCGGACGATGGTCAGCGAATCTTTGCGTGGGATCGTCTGTCAGCAGTTGATCCCCACCAAAGACGGACGCGGGCGCTGTCTGGCTTTGGAGGTTTTGGTCAACACGCCCGCCATTGGGAACCTGATTCGTGAAGCTAAGACCTTCATGTTGCCCGGAGTCATGCAGACGGGAAAAAAATTGGGAATGAAGCTGATGGATGACAGTCTGCAGGAATTGCTCGATAAAAATCTCATTACGCCGGAGGAAGCTTATCGACGGGCGGAAAATAAAAAGCAGTTTGCCGCCGCTTTTGCCGGACAACTTAAATGAATCATCCGATCGACGAACTTTTCGCAACTCTGGTGGAAAAAGGGGGGAGCGATCTTCACCTGCTGGAAACGCAACCCCCGAAAATACGCCGCCATGGCGAGGTGGTGCCAATCCGTGACGCGCCCCTGACCCGGGACGATATGGTTCGGCTGCTTCAGCCCATCTGCTCGCCGCCCGCCTGGAAGAAGTATACAGAAACGGGAGATTTGGATTTTGCCTACGAAATGGACGAATCGAACCGGTTTCGGTGCAACTTTTATAAGCAGCTCCATGGTTATGGAGCCGTTTTCCGGATCATTCCCACAAAAATCAAGACCCTGAAAGAGCTTGGGGTTCCGCCGGTGATTGAAAGCTTCGGCAATTATAAGTCCGGCTTGATCCTTGTGACGGGCCCGACGGGCTCAGGAAAATCGACGACCTTGGCGGCGGTGGTGGATTCCATCAACACCAACTACTCGCGCCACATTGTGACGATTGAGGAACCGATCGAGTTTGTGCATCCGAACAAAAAATCGGTCATCACCCAGCGGGAGGTCCCCAATGAGACCCCAAGTTTCGCCACCGGCTTGAAAGCCGCCTTGCGGGAGGATGCCGACGTGGTGCTGGTGGGAGAGATGCGGGATCTGGAGACGATCGCCCTCGCTCTAACGGCGGCGGAGACGGGTCTCTTGGTGTTTGGCACCCTGCATACCAACAACGCACGGAAGACGGTCGACCGTATTATTGATGCCTTTCCGAGCGACCAGCAGGAGCAGATCCGGACGATGCTGGCCAACTCTTTGCGGGCGGTCTGTGCCCAGTTGTTGCTCAAGCGTTCGGACGGGGGCGGTCGTTTGGCGGTGAACGAGATCCTGATCGCGAACAATGCGGTTTCGGCCATCATCCGCGAAGGGGCCACGATGAAGCTGAGCGATGTATTGAAAACCGGAAAGTCGGAGGGGATGCAGCTGATGGACGATGCGATTGACGGGCATCTGAAGGCGGGTCGGATTTCTCCCATGGAGGCCTACATGAAGGCGATCGACAAGCTGAGGTTCCAGGAACTTTTGCCGAAGGATTCAGGGATCGGATGAGCTGCGAGGTGGTGGGGTCGATGGCTTTGACCCGGGCTGTATCGCATTGTCGGGATGGCCGGGAGATGACTGCTCTGGAGACTGAAGATCTGGTGGCTTCGCTGGCGGATCCCCAAGTGGACGACAAGTCCAAAGCCGATTTTCTGATTGCCTGGGCGGCCAAAGGGGAGACGGCGGGGGAATTGGCGGGGATGGCGCGGGCTTTTCTGGCGAGAGGGAAGGGGGCGGGTTTGGCTGGGCGTTGGGGAGGGAGACCTTTGGCGGACTGTTGCGGCACCGGGGGAGGTGGGCGGCCGTTGGTGAATATTTCGACGGCGGCCGGCATGGTGGCAGCGGCGGCTGGATTGCCGGTAGCGAAGCATGGGAATCGCGGAATCACGCGGGCGAGCGGAAGTGCGGATGCCCTGACGGCTCTGGATTTAAAGGGGGTGAAGGATGCGGGGGAGTTGGCCGACTGTCTGGCCGAGGTGGGCTGCGCTTTTTTGTATGCACCTGATTTTCATCCCGCCTTCGGCGGAGTGGCGGGAGCCCGAAAAATTCTGGCGACGCAGGGCAAGAGAACGGCGTTTCATCTTTTGGGGCCATTAGTGAATCCCACGAAACCGGAGGTGCGGATCATTGGCGTTTTTCGGGAGCAGGATATTCCCAAACTGGCAGGCGCGTTGGAGATCCTGGGGGCAGAATCCTTTGCTATTGTTTATGGAGAGGATGAAAAGGGGGCTCCGCTGGGGGAGCTCTCTCCCCTGGGAAAGAACCGGTTGGTGGGGAAAAAAGGAGGTCAAAGTTTTGATCTGACGGAGGGGGCCTCGGTCGGTCAAGGCGGCACGCTGACAGATCTAGAGGTGGCGAATGCGGAGGAGAGTGCGGCCAAAGTCGAGGCGGCATTGTTTGGGGATGGCTCCCGAGCGGTGAGTGGATCGGTGGCTTGGAACGCAGGAGTGATGCTTTGGCTGGGGGGATTGGCGCCCAACTGGGCCGAAGGCAGAAAATTGGCCGAAGAGACGATGAAAGGTGGTGGAGCCCGGGCCTTGTTGGGACGTTGGAGAACGTGGAGTCGAGGAAGGCTGTAGGCTGTAGCCTATAGGCTAGAGGGAAGTTTCAAACGGCTAAGAAAGGGTTGGACTGTTTTTCTTGTCCGACGGTGGTGGATGGGCCATGTCCGGGGTAGACGATGGTTTGGGGAGGGAGTGGGAGGATCTTTTTCCGGATTCCATCGAGGAGAACTTCGCGACTGCCTCCGGGGAGGTCCCAGCGACCGACGCCGTCGGCAAAAAGAACATCGCCGCCAAAAAGCTGGCCGCTTTGCGGAAGGAAGAGGCAAAGGCTGCCTGGGCAGTGGCCTGGAACATGGAGGAGTTGGGCTTTGGGCCAATCGGTGGGGAGAGGGGTGGTTTCGTCGAGAAGTTGGGTGGCAGAAACGGGGCGAAGTTTTTTAGGGAGGCCGAAGGCGAGCATGGCGTCCGGTTGGAGGCAGAGAAAGGCGGTGTCGGGATGATAGTAGACGGGGCATTCGGCCCACTCAGCGAGGTCGGCGGCGTCCCAGATGTGGTCCCAGTGGCCGTGAGTGAGAAGGAGAGCGTGGGGCTTGAGCTTTTTCTTTTTTAGAAATTCGAGGAAGCCTTCCGGGGCATCGATGGCGAGAAGATGGCCCTGAAGATCGAGAAGGTAGGCGTTGGTGGCGGCAAGGCCGCCGGTATAAATCAAAGGGTCAGGCATATAGGTTCATGATCCTGCGTGGATGAGGATGAAGATTAAGATGAAGAGGTAGAAGAAACCACAACTTTGCGGGAGTTGGAAGAAGGATGAGTAAGTGTTTATAAAGGGCTAAGTGAAAACCCGCACCTTTGTTTTGTTTTTGTTTTTGTTTGGCGGCGGGGTGTGGGCTGAGGAAAAGAAGGATGAAGCTCCTGCGAAGCTGAGTGTAGAAGAAAACGTCAAGGTGGGCCGAGGGATGGCGTTTCAAGCTTACGGAGCGGAGCAGCAGAAGGCGTGGAGGGCGGCGAAAGATCTTTATACGGCGGCTTTGGAAAAGGCGCCGGAAATTCCCTGGATCCGGTTGCGGAGGGGATTTTGCGAGATGAGGCTGGAAGATGAAGAGGCGGCGCGGGCCGATTTCCAAAAGGCGATCTCCCTGGGCATTTCCACCGACAAGGCGGACGCGGAAAATGACCTACAGTTCCTGATCACGTTGAGGTCGAAGGCCGGGCCGTTGGCGGAGTTTCGGGATCCCAAGGGGGCGATTGCGCTTTCCACCAAGCTGGTGGAGCTCAACCGCACCACGGACTACGTTCTCCTTCAGGCAGCCTGTATGGCGGAGTCGGATCAGTATCTCCGCGCTCAGGACATTCTTTTGGCCAGATTGAAGGAGGTGGAGGGAGCGGAGGAGAAGGAGCGGTTGCAAACGGCGGTGGAAACTTTCCGGACCCAGTCAAAATTCGGACCGGCCCTGGAGGGATTGGAGCTAGAAAAAAGTGGGAAATTTTTGGAAGCGATGGACAAGTACACCAGTGTGTTGGATCAGGCCCCGGACACGGCCTGGGTGCTGGTGCGGAGGGCGTATTGTCTCTCCAAAACCGGGGATCCCGCCGGAGCGAAGGCCGATCTCAAGCGGGCGATGCGGCTGACCCCGGAAACCGCGACGGATCGGGTCACGCTGGCGTGGGCCAAGGCGACCTGTCCGTTTCTGGAGTTCCGGGACGGGGCCGGCGCGGTAAGTCTGGCCAAGCGCGCCCTGCAGGATGAGCCGTTGATCCAGACCTACGGGATCCTGGCCTCAGGCTATGCGGAGATGGGGGATTTTCGCCGGGCGCAAGAGACCAGCATGCTGGCGTTGAGCAAATCGCCCAGCGATGGGGAAAAGAAAGATTTGGCGTCGAAACTGGAACTTTTCCGCGAAAAGAAGTCGATCCAAGGGGATTGGCTCCCTAGGGCCACCGCGGTGGAGAAGGGCGGATGAAATTTGGTCGCGCTGGCTTTCCCGTTTAGAAAGATGAATGCTTCAAAGATATCTTCTCTTGCCTTGGCTGGCAGCATGGGTGTGCTGCGGGATGGGTTGCGGTAAAAAAATGGCCTCGGGAGAATCCTCCCATGAATCGAACTTGATCGATCGGGAGCTATTTTTTGGCAATCCGGCGTTGGCCAGCCCTCAACTTTCGCCGGATGGGAGGTGGGTCGCATTCCTGAAGGAAAAGGATGGGATTTTGAATGTACACCTAGTGGGCTGGGGGGAATCTTTGAGCCAGGCACGGATCATCACCGCGGAGAAGGCCCGGCCTCCAGCGGGATTCAGCTGGACCCGGGATTCCAAGTATCTCCTCATCTCGCAAGATTCGGGTGGGGATGAAAATTACCGTTTACGCCGGCTGGATCTTTCCCAACCGGCGGATCCGGCAACCGGACTGCCGGTGGCCCAGGAGGTTCCGCTCAAGCCCGGCGCGCGGGCCATGGTGATGGCCTTGCCGAGGGCACGACCGGGTGAGGCCTTGATCCAGGTGAATGAGCGGGATGAGAAGTATTTTGATGTGGAGCGGCTTTCGCTGGAGACCCTGCAAAGGACTCCGGTTTGGGAAAATAAGGAGGGATGTGCCGACATCATTGCGGATTTGGACGGAAAGATCCGGATGGTGACACGGATGACGAAGGATGGTGGAACCGAGCTGATGCGGGTGGAGGGCAAGAAGTTGTCCGCGCCGATTCTCAAGGTGAGCTGGCAGGAGTCGATGGGGGGATTCCAGTTCCGGCCCGGAAACCGAACGGCCTATTTGGAGACGAATGTGGGCCAGGAGGATTTGTCGTATTTGGCGGAGATCGATCCCCAGACGGGCAAGTTGCTGAAGATGGAGTCGGACCCTTTGGGAAGGGTGGATTTATCGCGGGCCGCCTTTTCGGAGGCCACGGACGAACTCGTGGGCACAGTCTATTTCGATGACCGAAAAAGGAATTACTGGAAGGACCAGGGATTCGAGGAGGATTTCCTTTTTCTGCGGAAGCAGTTCCCGAATCAGGAGGTGGGCTTGGCCGACATGTCGGGGAACGATCGTCGTTGGGTGATTTTAATTTCGGGAGATACGGATCCCGGCACGTATTATCTTTTCGACCGGGACAGCCGGCAGGTGTCCCTATTTGGGGCGTTGCGCCCGGATCTGCCCAAGGAGAAGTTGTCGCCGATGATGCCGATTCGGTATGCGTCGTCGGATGGAGTCGAAATTCCTGGCTACCTGACTTTGCCTGCCGGGAAAGAGGCTAAGAATCTTCCCCTGTTGGTCATGCCTCACGGGGGGCCGTGGGCCCGGGATTACTGGGGGTACAACGGGACGGCCCAATTTTTTGCCAACCGCGGGCTAGCGGTTTTACAGCCGAACTTTCGTCAATCGACCGGTTACGGGAAGAAATTCTACTCGGCAGGCAGGCATGAGTGGGGAGGCAAGATGCAGGACGACCTGACCTGGGGAGTGAAGGATCTGGTGGCCAAGGGAATCGCGGATCCCAAGAGGGTGGCGATTTATGGGGGGAGTTATGGGGGATATGCGGCTTTGGCGGGGTTGGCGTTCACGCCGGATCTTTATGCCGCGGGGGCCTCGTTTGTTGGCCCTTCGAATCTCTTTACTCTCCTGAACTCGATTCCGCCGTATTGGGAGTCAGTGAGGAGACAGTTTGATTATTTTGTGGGGGATCCGCAAAACGAGGAAGATGCGGCGAGATTGAAGGCCCAGTCTCCCTTATTTTCGGTGGAGAAGATGAAAGCCCCGCTTTTGGTGGTGCAGGGGGCGAACGATCCCCGGGTGAAGAAGGCCGAATCGGACCAGATGGTGGAGGCTTACCGGAAGAAGGGGCAGGCGGTGGAGTATTTGCTGGCGGCCGATGAGGGCCATGGGTTTGCCCGGCCCGACAACCGGATGGCCGCGATGCTGGCTTTGGAGAGGTTCCTGCACCGGCACGTGGGGAGCGCTTTGCAGAAGGACGCGCCGGTTTGGCTCGAGGAAAAGCTGAAAGTTTTGCAAAAGGGCGTTTTGTCCACGGCTGGAGAAACGAAAAAAACCGCACATCCCTAATCGAATCAGAGGTTCCTCCACGGGCTTAAGGTGGACAAATACACAGGCCTTTTCCCATAGGAGAAGCGCTATTTTATCCTTAAGTTATTCACAATTAAAATTGCCACTTTTCCCATTCTACTTGGTTGCAAGCGCGGGATGTAAGATTATGTCCCCAGTTCATTGAAAGAACAGAGTCTGGTGAGAGGAATGAAAGTTCGCTCTCACTTGAAGATTCTCAGGATAGCTCCAGGTAACTGGAGAATGGTCGGGGTTGCTTGACTGCCCCGGCCCCCAGGTTGGATCACAAGTCCAGCAAGGGCATGTCTCACCAAATCCCGCGGCCGGGGTCGCACCCGGAAAAACATCGGCAAAGTAGGAAGCGAAAGCGATTGCGATGACGGTGTCCGTAGAATGCGAATTAGGGGTTTGAGGGACCGGCAGCGATAACTAAAGAAGCCGCAAGCTGGTTCAGTCACGTTGAGGGGGTGGTTTCGGCCCCTTTGGCGGACACAGTCGCTCCAAGAAAAGGGCGATGGTTGCTACTGTGAGAAAGTCAGGTGTAGGTGGTCGGTCTGAGTTGAGGGACTCAAAACCCCTTGGCTCCAAGGTTCCCCCTTATGCGGGGGGAAAGCGAAAGGGACAGATCGCAGACAGACAGAGTCGGGAGATCAGGCCGGCAGGCTTGGTCAACAGCCCGGTTCTGAGTTCGAGGGGCGCACCCGAGAGGGACGTCGCTCGGCTACGAGGAAAAAGCAACCTGAGAGATAAGAAGCTAGACCCGTGGCGGGAGGCCAACGCAGTGCCAAAAGCATTGGCTGTCCTCCCGACTAAAGGCGGTGACCCGCAAAATGACCTGTCACAGGGTAATTCTCGTGGGTAGGTCAACGCCGTGTGTGGCGCGCCCTTACCGGCAGGTAAGGACCGAACCAGGCAAAGAGGCTTCACTCAACAGACTGCGATCAGGGATGGTCGTGGCGGCCCTGCTATGAGGCCGAAACTTCTCCCCCGCCGTGAAGCGGGGGTGGTGAATAGCGTCGGGAAACTGGCAGCCGAAGCAAAAAGCAGGATGAGTCGAGAGATTGGTCCAGGCGCCAAATAGCCAGTCGATGGGGAAGAGAGCGTGGCGAGCTCCCACTCCCGTATGAACCCTTGGGGGCAAAACCCCCAAGGGTTCTTTTTTTGTTCTGAAACGTCGAATCGATCTTTTTCAGGATTGGAGTTGAGCCCGGACGCATCGATCCGGGCTCGGTTTTGAAAAATCCATGGGAATGACGTTGACCCCGGGGGTAAAAGTTGGTTTAATTTCCGTTCCATTCATCCGGAGGTAAAACGTGTCCAAGAGGTTAGGAATCAAAGCAAAAGTAAGGTCTGAAATCGGCGGTCGCCGTCCCCGGCGCATCCGCGCCTCTGGTCGTGTTCCAGCGATTCTTTATGGGAGTGGAACGGCTCAGGCCTTGGAACTGAATGGCCGCGAAATCGCCGAGGCTCTGCACGGGTCGAGTTCGGAAAGTGTTCTGGTCGATCTGATGGTGGAGACGGAAGGCGGTACTACGACCAAGAAGATGGCGTTGATCCGCGAGGTGCAGCACGATCCGTTACGCGACACCATCGAGCATGTGGATTTTCATCAGGTGGAAGAAAACAAGAAACTGCGCGTCGAAGTGCCGGTGCACGAAATCGGCGAAGCGGTTGGCGTTCGGACGGGCGGCGGAATTCTCGATCACGCCCTACGTGCCCTGCGGGTGGAATGTCTGCCGAAGGACCTCCCCGAGCGGATCGATGTGGACGTTTCCGCCCTCGAGGTTGGGCAAGCGATTCACGTGGGTGAGGTGAAACTTCCGGCTGGGGTTACGGTTTTGAATGCCAAGGAATTGCCGGTGTTCATGGTGCTCCTGCCGACGGTGGAAGAGGAAGTGAAGCCAGGAGCCGAGGGTGCCCCGACGGAGCCCGAAGTGATCCGGGAGAAGAAGGACGTCGAGGGAGAAGCTGGGGCCGCACCGGAGAAGAAAGATGCAGCCAAGAAGGAAGCACCGAAGGCGGAAGCCAAGGAGGGGGCCAAGAAGGAACCGGCCAAGAAATAGCGGGTGGGAGACAGGATGGAGGTCGGGCTGGTCGCCGGTTTGGGGAACGAGGGAAAGCCCTATGAGGGGACGCGACACAACTTCGGTTTCGAGGTGGTGGACCGAATGGCAGCCAGTCAAGGCCTTCGATGGGAAAAATGCCGTCACGCTGAGGCGTGGATGGCGGAGACCCCGGAGCATCTCCTTCTGCTTAAACCGACCACGATGATGAACGCCTCGGGAGAGGCCATCCGGGCGGTCTTGGATTGGAGAAAAATTCCTTTGCAAAATTTTATGGTGATTGTCGACGACATCGATCTCCCCTTGGGCCGGCTTCGTCTGCGGGCGGAAGGATCCAGCGGAGGTCATCGCGGCCTTGATTCGCTGGAGAGCCAACTGGGCACCCGGGCTTACGCCCGGCTACGTGCCGGGGTGGGGCGCCCTGCGGAAAACCGGGAGGCGGCAGACCATGTTTTGGAGAAATTTACGCCAGATGAGCGGCCGGTGGTCGCGCGGATGGTGGAAGCGGCTGTGCAAGCCGTGGAGTCCTGGAGTTTGGGGGGCCTGGAGGCCGCTCTTTCGCTGGGGAACCGGAAAGTGGAGGCATGAAAACATACGATCTGTTGGTCATTTTGGATTTAGCCGGCAAGGAGGAATCCCTGCCTGAGGTTCTCGCCCAAGTGGAGGGTGAGGTGAAGTCCGTGGGGGGACGCGTGACGCGTACCCAGAAAATGGACCGGAAAAAATTTGAATATGTGGCGGGTCCGCTGGAGTCCGGTTTCTACGCCAACCTGACGATCGAATTGCCAGGCGATGCGGTGGCGAAGCTGCGAGGCAAGCTGGCGCTCTGCAATCCGGTCTACCGGCATCTTTTGGTCGCTGTCTCCAAGGAGGAGGCAAGTCGGACACAAAAGGCCTCCGCCGAAGCAGTCGCTTAGGGATTTTTCGCTGTGGCCAGCCTGAACAAAGTCTTTTTGATGGGGAATCTCACCCGGGATCCCGAGGTGCGTCATACCCCGAAGGGCACGGCGGTCGGTGATTTGGCCATGGCCATCAACATGACTTACCGGGCCCAGGATGGCACGGAAAAGGAGGAGGTTTGTTACGTGGATGTGGTGGTTTGGGGGCGGCAAGCGGAGACTTGCCGGGATTATTTGACCAAGGGAGCGCCCGTATTTGTGGAAGGTCGACTGCAATTGGACCAATGGGAAGGGCCGGAGGGGGAAAAGAAGAGTCGGATGAGGGTGCGTGCGGATCGGGTACAGTTTTTATCCCGAGGGGGTGCCGGCGGCCGTGGGGCCGGGGCGAAAGGCGAGGGTCCGCGCGACCGTTCCGAGGGGAACGCACCGAAAAGTGCACCGAACGGGCCGGAGCCGGCCGAGGATGATGTTCCATTTTAAACAAAACCCAAAAAACCAGAAGGAATCCAATCCATGAACGTTGAAGTTATTCTTAAAGGCCCGGTCCGTGGGCTCGGCGCTGAAGCCGATATGGTCAAAGTCCGTCCCGGGTATGCCCGGAATTTTCTGTTCCCCCGCGGGCTGGCCGCCCCGGTGAGTGCCGCTAGCAAGCGGCAATTGGAGTCGCTGAAAAAAAAGCGAGCGGAGCGTGAGGCGGCGGAAGCCAATGAGGCACAGGAAATTGCCTCCAAGTTGGCTAGGCTGGTCCTTTCCTTTGAGCTCAAGCAGGCTGAGGAGGGGGCAGAGAAGCTCTTTGGTGCGATTACCGCCGCTGAAATCGCCGCCGCCTTGGTCGAAAAGGGATTTGCGGTCGAGCGGAAAAACGTGCAGTTGGCCCGGCCGATCAACCATGCTGGAGAGCATGAGGCTGTGGTGGACTTGGGGTACTCGGTGAAGACGACGGTTAAAGTTAAATTGGCCGGAAGAACCGGGGAGAACCAAGAAAAGGCCTCCAAAGCCCGGCGCCCGCGCAAGGGTTCGGCTGCAGCGACTGAGGATGTTGGGAAAGAAGATAAGAGCAGTTAAGTAGATCTGTAAGTTGTTAATTATCAATAAGTAAAAAATACAGCAACCTGTTGTAGACAAACGCTTGCTGTCAGCTATTTACGCAGATTGCCGTGAAAAAATCGGGATATGCATCGGGTGTGCCTAAAAGGGGCTATTTCGTAGCCCCCAAGGTCGTTGCTTGTCTTTTTGGGTTAGTGGTTTGTGGTGTTTTTTCGTGTGGGGTGGTGGCAGCGGAGGGCGAGCCGTCGACGTCCCAAGAACCGACCCGTTCCAAATCTAAAATCTTTGTTCCATCCCCCTCGGCTTCCGAGCGGGCGACTCCCGGGCAACTGAAGATCCTCGAAATTGAGTTCTCGTCGAAGCGAACGGATGTTCCGCTGAATGAGGACAAGATCAGGCAGAACATGCGAAGCAGTAAAGGGGGGGTGTACTCCCAGCAGGTCGTCGACGGGGACATCGAAAGCCTCTACAAAACGGGCGATTTCGGGAATGTGCAGATCATCACTTCGGAAATGCGTGGGGAGGGGGGGGAGCCCGGGGTGCGATTGACCGTTTTGGTCGATCCTCTGGTCAAGGTTTCGACGGTGGAGGTGAAAAGGAAGCGCGCGGATGGAGGATTGGATGACCAACTTTCGGTCGATAAGGATGATCTTCTGGATCTCAAGCTGAAGGCTCTGACCGCGAGCGATGCCAAGGGAGCCAAAGCTCTGGCGGATGCCTTTAAGCCCAAAGAGACCGTGACCAAGGCGGGAGATACCCTGAGTGCCGAGCGTTTGCAGAGGGATGCCTATGCCATGGAGGATTTTTACCGGGATAAAGGGTACAAGGATGTGAAGATCACCCCCAAGACGGAGGCGGTGGAGGGCGGGGAGGCGAAAGTTATTTTTGAAATCGACGAGGGGATCCGCGGGTTTATCAGCAAGGTCCGTTTTATCGGCAATGAGGCGGCCACTTCGAAGGATTTGGAAAAGGTGATCAAACTTAAACCCCGGGCTTGGTGGCAGCTTTTCAGCAAATCCGACCGATTTGAGGATCTGCAATTGAAGGACGACGTCTCGCGGATCAAAAATTACTATCTGAACCACGGGTACATTGACGTCAATGTGCAGGCCTCGGTCGACCTGCCCCGGACGATCAAAAACAAGACGGCCCAGGAGGATGCCCAGAAAAAAGATGAAAACCGGAAGGAGGAAGATTTCGACCCGGATGAAGTGCCGGCCGAAGATCTGGTTTTAACTTATCGGATCGAGGAGGGGCGGCAGTACCGGGTGGGGACGCTTTC
>Ga0209598_10003010_pt1 | contig 12890 bp, 11 predicted proteins | sample M_140807_EF_Meta_FD_187317 | JGI IMG/M metagenome (GOLD analysis project Ga0209598, IMG submission 187317) | Freshwater microbial communities from Lake Montjoie, Canada to study carbon cycling - M_140807_EF_MetaG (SPAdes) (version 2) | ecosystem: Environmental > Aquatic > Freshwater > Lake... | reverse complement strand
ATACACCATGTTCAGTCGGGTTTCGGTAAGTCTGGGAGGTTGGGCAGATTCACAAACGCCTGAGTGCCTCAAACTAGGCCCGAGCCCAATAATTCCACCAACAAATACGGACACTCCGTGGGAAACTGCGCGTCGGGGATTCCGGTTTCGGCCGCCGCCTGCTCAACGGCATGGCCGTAGGCACGTTCAAGGTTATCCTCGGCAAACGCCCGCAATACAACACTATCTAACAATTCCACCAGTTCCTGCCGTTGAGAGACAATTGTGGCCTTCCAGCTCCGCGATCTTTGGTCTGCTTGATAATGCCATTTCAGGACATGGGCTATTAAAATCGACAAACGGCTGTGGACTTCGCGCCTGTCTCGCCTTCCCATAGTCTCGAGGTACTCTGCAAGAGAAGGAAGGTCCAGCAGATCGTGACGGCCGACGCGAGCCAAGCGCGCCATGGCATCAAGCCACGCGGTTTCGTCCTGCTCGCGAAGCATCGACCAATCTGTCTGGTGCTGCTGCATGGATCAATCCCCTTAGATTAATCCTTGCTTGCCCATATTGGCCCGTCAAGGCGCCAGCCTCGGATTCATTCAGCATTATTCAAGCCGATAATTGAATAAACAGTTCCATTCGGGCCGACTTCATGATATAGGAATAGTAGTTTCAAGCCCGGTCCCCCCTGCCGGCGTACCGTAGCACCTGTTTTGAGCATGGAGAACCACCATGGCAGCACCCATTCGCCCCCACAGCCTGCATCGCCGTGGCTTCCTTCAGGCAGGCATGCTGGGTATGGGTGGATTGTCGTTGCCCAATCTGCTGCGCGCTGAAGCAGCGGCGGGTATCAAATCTTCCACGAAGTCGGTCATCTTTATTTACTTGGTAGGCGGACCTCCCCATCAGGATATGTTCGACCTGAAGCCCGATGCCCCCAAGGAAATTGCTGGCCCTTGGAAGCCGATTGCCACAAACGTCACCGGTATCAAGATTTGCGAAGCTTTCCCCCAGCTTGCCCGGTTGATGGACAAGATGACCATCATCCGTTCGCTGGTAGGCAACCAAAGCGACCACGACGCCCAGCAGGTTTTCCATGGGCACGATCCCAAAAAGCTCAAACCACCGGGTGGTTGGCCGCAGTTCGGTTCCGCCATCACGCGTCTGCTTGGCCCGGCGCACCCTGCCATCCCACCGTTTGTCAGCCTCTGTTACACCTGCACCCATGGGCCGTACAACGAGCCAGGTAGCGGCTTTTTGGGAGCCGCGCATTCGCCATTCAAACCCAGCGGCCCGACCCGCGACGACATGATCCTCAAGGGGATCACTCTCAACCAACTCGCCGAACGCAAAACCTTGCTCAATGGCTTCGACAGCATTCGCCGCACCATCGATGCCAGCGGCACCATGACGGGGATGGATACTTTCAACGAACGGGCTCTTAATCTTCTCACATCCACCCGCTTTGCCGAAGCCTTGGACCTTTCCCGCGAGGAAAGCCGTGTGGTCGATCGGTACGGCACAGGCAATCCCAAAATCATGATCGATGCCAACGGCGCGCCGCGCGTGCCCCAGAGCATGCTGATGGCGCGTCGTCTGGTAGAAGCGGGTGCCCGTGTGGTCACCTTGAACTACAGCAAGTGGGACTGGCACGGCGGGACCAATGCCGAGGGCAGGGCTAACAACTCTATCTTCCTTCGCGAGCAGGAAGATTTTCCGATTTTCGACAAGTGTGTCAGCGCCTTGGTAGAAGACCTACATGTGCGCGGACTCGACCGCGATTGCGCTGTGGTGGTGATGGGTGAATTCGGCAGAACCCCGAAAATCAGTGGTCAAGTGGGCCGAGACCACTGGCCTCAAGTGAACTGCGCCCTGATGTTTGGCGGCGATATGCGGCACGGGCAGGTGATCGGCGCCACCGACCGCATTGCGGGAGAAGCGGTGGCGCGCCCGGTGACCTTTGGCGAAATTTATGCCACCCTCTACCGCCATCTGGGAATCGACACATCCACAACCACCCTGCAAGACGCCACTGGCCGGCCAAACTTCCTAGTGGAAGACAACGCGGTGCCGCTGCGGGAAATGGTTTAAACCATACGTTGATGCTTAACTCGCTCAATCTCGCAGATTGAGCGAGTTAAGCATCTCTTACATTCCCCTGCCAGCAGCCAGCCAATTTCTTAGAACCGGCATGGCTAAAGCCATGGCTTCAGCCTGCGGCTCACTACTGGCATCTTCGATGGTTATGTATCCTTCATAACCAAGAACAGATAAGTGAGCCAATAGCACCGGCCACGGCACGTCGCCTTCGCCCAGCGGAATATCCAGAGCCGCGCGGCTGGGCGACGAACGCCTTGCGTCGCGCGCATGCACGTGGCGCACACGCCCGGCAAGATGCTCCAGTTCTTGGCACGGGTCGAATCCGTGGACCATCCAGTTGGCAGGATCCAGCGCCGCCCCCATCACTTCGGCGGGATATGAAGCCAAAGCCGCGACCAGAACTTCGGCCGATTCAAGTCCGGTCACCAACGCGATGGCCACGCCACACTTTTCAGCCACGGGCGCCAGATGCGTCAGCGAAGCCGACAAGGCCCGGCCACCTGGAGACTCTGGTTTGTCAGGTACTTGGCCAGCTTCAATGACAACGACCTTCGCGCCGATATCCACCGCCAGACCGATGGCGGCCTCCAGAAATTCCAGACGCGCTTCCATGCCTTCCGGACAAACCAAGCCGCGCTTCAGTGGCGCGCGCACCGCTGCAATTTTGAGTTGATATCCAGCAGCCACCGTTCGCAGCTCACGCCTGCCTGTGGACGAAAGCTCACGCGGTTTCAAACCACCTGATGCATCAATCTCCACGCCCTGCGCACCCAACCTGGCAGCGCGCAAGAACCCTTCTCGTGGTTCGGTGGCCAACGACAGAAGCCGGACGGCGGTTTTGAGCCGTGACATAATCATTCACTCCGTGGTTTGTTCACGCTGGCAGAAGCCAGGGTTCACCGGCACCTGTAAAATAGCTCAGGGGACGGACAAGAGACCTGTAAGCGGCGGCGGGCAGATCGACCGTGCCCCAGCGTGGACTGCGGACACGCATATGCTGCCGGTACTCTGCCACGCGCACGGCCAGAACGCGGTAATGCCGGCCTTCATGCTCCCAGGCGTCTCCCCAACCACACTCCTCAGCCAACTGCGGATCGACCAGATAGGGAAACACTAATAATCCTTCACAACCACCACCAAAACGATTCGCCCAGCGCTCTAAACCATCGACATCGTCCAGCGTGGACCAGCATTCCAAAACACGGCGTGGTTTCCCGGGCGGTCCACCGGGGAAGCGCCTGCCTTTAACATCTGTCACAAACCAGCGCCCACCCTCGCCCAGAACCAGAAAATCGAGGCTCTTGACCGGTGTGCCATCAATGACCGAACGGCGTTTTTCTTCCACGGGAACATGCGTGATGCCACGGTGCCGCAGCATGGCGGCAAAAGAGCGCTCGTAGTGATTGTGCACCAGCACGACGGTTACCCTCCCGCCAACAGTTCCACTACCCCAGAAGGGACATCGGCATCGGCCTGTTCCATTTCTAACCGATCCGCCAACCGCTTGATTTTCCAAATGCCCCGGGCGCGCTCATCCGGGCCAGCCAAAACCACCACACGAAATCCCTTTTTCTCGGCATGCTGCAACTGCTGACCGATCTTTTTGGCCTCGGGGAAAACCTCGGCTCCTACCCCCGAGGCATGCAATCGCCTCGCTAGGCCCAAGCACGTTCCCAGATACCCGGCTTCGAACTGGGCGATCAAGACAGGTGCCACAGCACCAGCCGTACCAAGGCATTTCAGCTCTTCAAGGGCGGCTAACAACCGGTCAACTCCCAATGAAGCACCCACACCCGGCAGGGCCTGCTTCGTGTACAAGCCGGCCAAGTCGTCGTAACGGCCACCGGAACAGACGCTCCCGATTCCCGGGAGGTCGCCGAGGAATGTTTCAAAGATAATACCTGTATAATAATCCAGACCGCGGGCAATGGCCAGATCGAGGCCAATCCGCTCCGGTGGCAAACCTGCCGCCAGCACGGCTTCAAACACCTCCCGCAACCGTGTGACACCGGCCATACCGCGCTCGCTACCAGCCAGTTCCACGGCCAGATCAGACAAAATAGCCAGTGGTTCTCCCTTACGGCCCGCCAAGGCCAGAACCGTGTCGGCCTGCGGACGGGTCGCCCCGGCTTTTTCCATCATTTCGGCCGCCACGGCATCGGCGCCTACCTTGGGAAGCTTGTCGATGGCGCGCAGCATGGCTGTGGCCTGATCCCCAAGCCCCATCGTCTCCAGAAGCCCGCCCAGCACCTGCCGGTGGTTGACTCGCAGCACAAACCGTTCGATTCCGGCGGCAACCATCAGGTCGTGGGCTACCAGCAAAGCCTCAGCATCGCTGGAAACCGAGGTGGTGCCAATGGTGTCGAAGTCGCACTGCCAGAATTCGCGGTAGCGGCCGTGCCCCGTGTTTTCGCCACGCCAAACAGGGCCCATCGCATACCGTTTGAACGGTATGCCCAATTTACCCACATGCATGGCGGCAAAGCGCGCGAACGGCACCGTCAGGTCGAAGCGCAGCGCCACATCGCGATTGCCATGATCTTGGAAACGGTAGACGATCTTGTCGGATTCTTCCCCGCCCTTACCCAGAAGAATTTCGGCGTATTCGAGAGCCGGAGTATCAATAGGAGCAAACCCATAACGGCGGTAGATACCGCGCGCCGCTTCGAGCAACCGCTCACGCGGGATCATCATCTCGGGGAGGTAGTCGCGAAAGCCCTTCAAGGTGCGTGGTTCAATCCGGCCCGACATATGAAATGATCCCTTTCCCGCGAGGCGTTTACCCCGCTCTGGTTATCGGCCTCGTTGGCGAGGCCTGTACTTTTCGGCATAGTGCCTCATGAACCGGTGCTCGGCGCCGGTAAGCCCTCCCTGCCCTAACCGATGCAACTTGTCTAGGAGGGAATCCATGCGGCGGTCCTCCTCAACACGGTTTGCCGCGGCTTTGCGGGTTCGCTCTTCAGCCCTGCGCGCCTTCCATCGCTGCCACCACGATGCCCGTGGAGGCAGGTCAGGGTCGTCATGATCATCATAACCGAAGGCGGAAGGAATGACCTCCATCCGCACGGCTTCCAAACGTGTTTGCAGATGAAGGAACAGCGCCAGAATGATGAAAAGGACTTCGTTGGCAGCTATTCCCGCAACAGCCACCGCCAGAATGCCAAGCATCGAGGCAAACAGCGTTCCAAGCGCGGCTTCGCGCAGTTCCATGCGCCATCCGAGCAAGCGCTCTAAAAGGCGCGCTCCGTCGAGGGGAATCACGGGCAGGAGATTAGCCAAGAACAGCCAAGCATTGACAATGTACAATCGCGCCAGAAAGGTGGAAAAACCCGGGTCGACCGACACGGAATCTCCCGAAACAGCAGACAGTAGCACTGTTCCGGCCCGCGAAAAACCAAGGGCATCCCACCCCACTAAAGACGGCGGAAAATACCCCATGATCATGAGAACAACGGAAGAAACTGCGGCAACCATCAAGCTGGTTGCCAGCCCGGCCAGAAGGGTTGAAACGCTTGGAGAATAGTCGCGGTCGCGTGTGAAATGTCCCAGATTCCAGACGGTCAGTTCCGAAGGGGATCCACCCGTGCGGATATCGATCTGGTGGGACACCAATAGCCGCAGCATGACCGAGAGGAGCAAGATGATCTGAATCAGGACAATTTCACGCCAAATGCCATCAGGTGCTCCCGACGCTGAAATAACTCTGAGAACCACACCCAAAGCCACCACCGGGTAAAGGATGTGCATGAACAGCGGCACGCCGCTGAGCGTTGCCAGTGGGATTCTCCACGAAGTCAGGTCGCGCATGGAGCAGCAACCCCCGCTGGAACTTGTTCGATCTGGATCGGACTAGACGCATTGGTCATGATACGGACCCATGAAGGATGGTGGGGTTACTGCGCGGAAGGATCAGCATTGTTGGTGCCGTTCGTCAACCTGTCGATGGCCTCTCTGGCCTGCCAGACCAGTGGATTTCCCTCATAACCTGTCACCTGTGTGTAATAAGAGCGCGCACGCTTGATATCGCGCATTTCCTCATAGGCTTGCCCCAGCTTGAAGAGCGTCGCTGCGCCCGCTTTTGGGCTATCGCGAAAATCAAGCAGGCAGGCAACGGCGTCCTTGGGACGACCGCACTCTAAATACAGCTCCCCTAGAGCCTGATTGGCCAATTGCCATGCCTCGGGCGCGTCGCCTTGAAACAGTCCGGTGGGCTTTGCAGCCCGTACCGATTCGTACCCCGCAACAGCGGCATCGCGGTCGCCTAAACGCAACCGCGCGCGCGCCAGATTCACCCGTGCGGTCAGGTTGTCGGGATCGACGCGTTCCGCCAAAACAAGGAGGTGCTCGGCCACTTCCAGCCACGTGGTGTCGGAACGTCGGTCATCGAGGATTTCGCGCGCCCGGCGGATGCAGTGCGCTGGTTCCACCAGACCACGCAACGCTTCGGCAGTGGTGGAAGGACCGTCCAGCGGCAATGACCACAAATAACGTTCCCGGCGATCTAACAAGTCTTTGTCGTCGCTTTGATAAACCAGACCACGAACCACATAGCGGAGTGCCGCTAATGGATCACCAGCGGCTTCGTAGAGCGCGGCCAACCGACGAAGTGTCTCGATACCGCTTCTTTCAGAGGCCAACGTGGCTTGCCACCAACCAATGGCATCGGTGCCCCGCCCCTCGTGCTCAGCCAATTCAGCCTGATGGCGCGCGGCCCGGAAATAGAGTTCGCGATCTTCTGGTTCCAAAGACTCGGGCCCCATGGCCCTACCTGCCACTGCCGCGTCGTGAAACCGCTGCAATGACTCTTCGTTTTCCCCGTGACGCTCTAAAAGCCTAGCCAAGCCAATCAAGCGACGCACAGCACGCGAACCGCCTGCTTCCGTGGCCATCGCCATGTAGTCGGCGGCACGCTGCCACGTGGCCTCGTCTTCGGCCAAGGTGGCTGAGAGCTCATCCAGATAACCCGGATCTGCCGGAGGCAGGCCCATGTCCCGCCCGGCGCGGAATTCCGCCATGGTGAGTCCGGAATACAGTTCGCGCTTGATCGCCCAAAGTTCATCGTCGGTGGGATTAACCAGTAGGCCACGTTCAATGGCCGAAATGGCTGCCAACCGCCTGCCCGGCAAAGCCAGGGCTGGTTCGCCCACACGCTCGCGGGCGCCCTTGTGCCAGGCCAGCAGCAAACGCCAGCCCAAGATTTCTGCGGCGCTTTGCTCCTCTGTTTGTTCTTGGCTGGGCATCGCCACCAGCGGGGCGACAAGATCGAGGGCCTCGTCTTCGCGTTTCTGGTGCAAAAGCGAGACGGCGCGCCAGAAACAAACCTGCGGCTCCAGCGCTGGATCGAGCCGTTCTGCAAGAACCAGCAATCGCTTGGCATCGTCGATGCGGGGTGGCGACGTGCGGAGAAGTTCGGCCGCGCGGTCGAGGCAATCGCCCGGATGAACCAGCCTGCGCGCCAAGGGATCGGCGGCTATTCCCTCCGGTTCCAGCTCCAGATGCGTGCGCCAGTAGCCTTCGCGCGCCATGCGGTCGGCCGGATTCAGCCGCAGTGCTTTGCGGAAGCATGCCAGCGCTCCGGGCAAATCGCCCTGCCGCGCCAATCCTCGTCCTCTAAACGCCAGTTTGAACGACGCCCAACCGGGCAAAACCAATCGGGCCAGCATGGCAAACGCCACCACGGGAACTACCAGCACAACCAGCACCAAGGCGGGTGGCCCCGCGCGCGATGGTAACCAAAGCGCAAGCCCCAGAAGCGCGCACCAGACCGCGCCATCGGATTCCGTTTGCGCGCTTTCCCCAGCGGTATCGAGCACCGGAACCAGAAGCAGCAGCAGCAGAATTTGCGGCAGCAGCATATCGAGGCGTTCCGGTAGCAGGTCTGCCGGGTTTTCACGCCATGGGGCCCAAACGGCAAGAAATCCGGCTGTCACACCCAAGGCTACGGTGAGCAGGGCCATGCCGAACCGGGCATCAGGCCGCCTTACCCGCGCCGAGGCACCACAGGCAGCGCCAACCAGTAGACCGGTGGCGACGAGTAAGCCCAGCATTTCCTTTTCGGCGCCTGAATGAAGTGGTGTCAGGGCAAGGGCGCCCACGGCCATTCCGCCAACAAGCCCGGCCCGGGCAACGGTTCCATGCTGTAGCAGCAAGAAAACCAGATGTGCCATGGGCCGGTTCCGGCCACGTCCCGTGCGCAAAGCGGCCCAAGTGAGGGCAACAGTCAGGCCCAACAATGCCAAGGCATCGATGAAAACCAAGGTTATCCATCGATCTGCGGGGTCGTACGAGGCCCAGATGCCGGCGTGAATGGCCAAGGCAATGAAAAGGCCTTTGAGAAAATGTTCGGTGGCCGGCATGGCGGAGGCAAGGCTCCAGATTATTACAGGGTACGGGTCTCCACACCCATGATACCGCGCCACAGAGGAAACGCGATCATTCTGATGAAACCTCGTCAATGAACCCCTCAAAGAGGTACTGATTCACCTTGCCTAGGCTCTTGACTTCGTGTCCCTCGCGAAGGGTTGCACGACTGATTCGGCTTATGGCCATGTAGGCTTCTTCGCTGAGGCAAATGCGGCCTTTTTCGCCCCCGCTTTCCATCCGGCTGGCCGTATTGACCGTATCACCCCACAGATCGAACAGGAATTGTCGCCTGCCAACAATCAACATCATTTGATGATGTTGGAGATCGCATCCATACTGTTGAAGTAATGCTGAACGTTGAAACTATAAACTAAAAAACGTAACGCCGGTTATATGTGTTTTTTAAGTAGACGGTTTTGGTCTGATTTGTCACATTGCTCATCCATCTAAAATTATATCATAAGGCCTTATCAAGCGGTGTACAACTGCACCGCCACTCCCCAAGGGTACACCCGATGGTGCAACTTCCTTATTTCCTAGAACCTGTTTCATGGGACAATGCCCTGTTTTTGGTGTTGGCGCTTGCCATCGCCTTGGGATTTGAATTCGTCAACGGCTTCCACGACACCGCCAACGCCGTGGCCACGGTCATTTACACCAAAGCGCTCCGCCCCGGTGTTGCCGTGGCTTGGAGCGGCTTTTGCAATTTTGTAGGCGTGGCCTCGGGAGGCATTGCCGTTGCCTACGCGGTGGTCAACCTGCTGCCTGTGGATCTGCTTCTGGAAGAGAATCTTGCCGCTGGCACAGGGAAAGCCATGGTGCTCGCGTTGCTGATTTCAGCCATTGCCTGGAATCTGGCCACTTGGCGGCTGGGGATTCCAGCATCGAGTTCCCACACGCTTGTTGGCTCAATTCTGGGCGTGGGGGTGGCGCATGCCTTGATGACAGGGCACCATCCCGGTTGGGGTATCAACTGGCACAAGGCCCAAGAAGTGGGGCTTTCCCTGCTGCTATCACCCCTGATTGGTTTTTGCATGGCATCCGGTCTGATGGTGCTAGCATTGCGCTACATCCGCAATCCTCGCCTGCATGCGCCACCTGTGGGTGATGCGCCTCCACCGTTCTGGGTGCGCCTAACCCTTATTGGAACCTGCACGGGTGTCAGTCTGGCTCATGGCAGCAACGATGGGCAAAAAGGCGTGGGCCTCATCATGCTGATTTTGATTGGCACCGCGACCTCGGAATTTGCCGTCAATATGAACTCGACACCTTCGGACATCGGCCATGTGCGCATAGGCGCCACCAAGGCCAAAGCTGTCATCAACCGGCATCATGTCGACGACCCGGACCCGGTTTTCGAATATGAGCGGGGAAAAGTGATTGCCTCCATCGACACGGTGCTGGCCCTGCTCGGGCCCGAGAATGCTGCAAGCGTCACATCGTTTCGCACGGTCCCTGGTGAAAAACGACGCGAACTGCGCAATTCCATCATTGTGCTTGAAAGCGCCATCAATCAACTGCTTGAAAGCGAAGACCTGCTGCTTACCCGACGCGACGCTGCCGCGCTCAAAAGTGCCCGCGCCCAAATACGCAGTGTGCTTGAATATAGCCCCAAGTGGGTTGTTGTTGCGGTGGCACTGGCACTTGGTATTGGCACAACAGTGGGGTGGAAACGGATCGTGGTTACCGTGGGCGAAAAGATCGGCAAAACACACCTGACCTACGGGCAAGGTGCTGTGGCGGAGATTGTGGCGGCATCCACCATCGGCATGGCGGTCGCGGGAGGAGCCCCCGTCAGCACCACGCATGTGCTTTCCAGCGCGGTTGCCGGTACGATGGCAGCAACGGGTTCGGGAGTGCAACTAGCCACGGTGCGGTCGATCCTCATCGCTTGGGTGCTGACACTGCCCGTGTGCATGCTGGTGAGCGGCGTCCTGTTTGCCGCGCTTGGTTTCATCATGGGGTGAGGTCCGCTTGAACACGATCATGATTCCGGTTCGACCGCGTCTGGCAGTTCTTTTATCCGGTGGCGGCACCTCGCTGCAAAATCTGCTGGACAGCGAACGTGCCGGCACACTAGCGGGCACCGTTGCCTGTGTGGCTTCCGACCGGGATGGCGTAGGCGGTCTACAGCGAGCCCAATCGTCTGCAATACCATCCACCGTGATTAGGCGACGTGACTTTTCCGACAGGCAGGCATTTTCCGATAGCCTGATCCAGTGGTGCGAGCAGCATGGCGCAGACCTGATTTGCTTGGCAGGATTTTTGCAATTGCTGACGGTTCCACCCCGGTGGGAGAACCGGGTTATCAACATCCATCCTTCATTATTGCCGGCTTTTGGCGGTCAAGGCTTTCATGGCGCCAAGGTGCACCAGGCTGTGCTCGATGCCGGTTGCAAGGTATCTGGTTGCACAGTTCACTTGGCTACCAATGAATACGACCGTGGGCCAATATTGGTACAAAAAGCAGTGGCCGTAAAGGAATCGGATACAGCCACAACATTGGCAGCGCGCGTTTTCGCTGCTGAATGCGAAGCGTATCCAGAGGCGATTGCGCTTTTGGCACAAGGGCGGGTTTCGGTAGCCGGGAACAGGGCGGTTATCGCACCCGCAAAGGTTTAGTCTTCTGATATATGTGCGGTGGCAGATAACCGCGCCAAGTGTTCGCGGCTTTTGGGCAACCGAGCCACCAAAACCGAACACGGCGCGTTGCGCAGGACTTCTTCGGTGACACTACCGAGTTGATCGAACCCAGCATCGTGGCGGCCCTGACGCCCCAATACAATCAAGTCTGTATCGTTGGCTCTGGCGAATGCCACCAGTTCGCGCGCGGGCTCGCCTTCCAGCAGGGCATGGCCAACTGCAATCGATCCGTCCACGGGCCGAATCTGCTCGATCATGGCGCGCCAGTAGTCGGGTCCGTGCGTGCTCTCGCCAACAGGGTGCATCACATGGGCCACAATCAACTCTGCGGCATGCAACCGTGCCAGCTTCAGGGCGTGAAAATATGCCTGAGTACACGCCGGCGAAAAGTCCGTTGCCAGCAATATCTTCCTGATGCTCAGCATGGTAGCAACCTCCCGACATCCGACTTTGGAGGATTGAGGGTTTGGTCGTCCTGACCACCCTCACTTGGTAGACTACCATTCTCTGATGCCAGTGCAAGTAAAAAGGCTGTAACGCCCAATAGACAAGCTAGGACAAGGTGATAAAAGACCCTGTTTCCGCCGAGCGGTAAATGGCTTCAATCAACTGCACAGCCCGCCTGCCTTCCCGGCCATCGACCTGCGGCAACCCGCCGCTGGACAGGGCGGCAACGAAATCACGTAATTGACGCGCATGGCCTTCGTGAGAGATGGCTGCGGGATTGCTCGCTCCGCCAGAAGCGCCGGTTTTCTGCCGGAAACGCTGACGGATTTCCTCGTCGAGTTCGGTTTCATGAAGGAAATCCCACTGGGTCAAATCATCCTGTTCAATGGTGACAGTCCCTTGATTGCCATGAATGGCCACGGTTTTCGGCAAGCCTGGATGCACGGAAGTGGCCGCCTGAATCACCCCCAAGGCGCCATTTTTGAAACGCAGGCAGGCAACGGCTGTGTCCTCAACCTCGATCCGCTCATGTGCCAGTGTGGCAATATGGGCACCCACGGAATGGACTGGGCCCATAAGCCACAGCAGAAGGTCCACATTGTGAATGGCTTGATTCATCAGGGCGCCACCGCCGTCGAGCGCCTTGGTGCCCTTCCACCCGCCATCGTCGTAGTAGGCTTGGGAACGCCACCATTTGCACGCCGTTTCCGCCAAGGTCAGCCGACCAAAGCGACCAGCTTCAACCGCCGCCTTTAACTCACGATTGGCATCGCCAAAACGCGATGGAAAGATGGCACCCAGCAACACACCATAGCGATTGCACGCTTCGATGAGCGCGTCGCACCGTTCCACCGTGACCTCGAGCGGCTTTTCCACAATCACATGCTTGCCCGCTCGCGCTGCCACAATACCCGGTTCAAGATGTGCCCCAGATGGCGTGGTGATAATGACCACATCCACGCCCGGTTGCTCCACAGCCTTTTCGAGGCTGGTAAAAACAGCCAGATCGGGCCGGCCCAACTCTGTGGCCATTTTTGTCGCGGCATCTGTGGATCGACTCACCAGACCCACCAGACGGGCTCCAGCCACCTCGGCCAACGCGCGCGCATGGAACCGCGCGATCATGCCGCACCCGACGATAACAAAACCCAAGTCACGGTTCATCGCCCATCTCCCCTCTGCTGTGTCATCACAATAATCGCCATCCAGGCATACCGCAAACCACTCAAGACGGTTGCTAGCAGCATGATCCAGACGCTGGCTATCAAAGTCTGAATCATCCAGACCGGTACCGACGCTCGTCCCAGCCAAGCAACCACAAGTGCCAGCGATATAACAACAATCTGTGCCACCAT
>Ga0209598_10003008_pt1 | contig 12894 bp, 7 predicted proteins | sample M_140807_EF_Meta_FD_187317 | JGI IMG/M metagenome (GOLD analysis project Ga0209598, IMG submission 187317) | Freshwater microbial communities from Lake Montjoie, Canada to study carbon cycling - M_140807_EF_MetaG (SPAdes) (version 2) | ecosystem: Environmental > Aquatic > Freshwater > Lake... | reverse complement strand
TCCTGATGATGGTCCTGTTTGTGGATGGCGTCGCGAGCGCCGCGGACGGCTACGCGTCCTTCGGCTTCGGCATGCCGGCCTTGAACTCCTCGAACGAGAGCTTGCCGTCGGAGTTGGTGTCGATCTTCTTGAACCGCTTCTCGGCGTTCTCCAGCTGCCTGTCCTTCATGCCGGACTTGTACTCCTCGAGCGAGAGGGAGCCGTCGCTGTTGGCGTCCTTCCGCTTGAAGATCTTTTCGGGGTCGAGCTGCTTGTCGGGCGCGGCCGAGAGGGTGAGGGGGGCCAGCGCGAAGCCGGCGCAGAGGACGATCGAGAGCAGCCTGCCGGGGACGTTCATGGGAGCCTCGTTGTGATGTGCTCGGGCGGCGGAATGGCTCCGCCGCCGCTGTCATCCTAGAGAACGGCTAAACGCCGGGAAACGGCGTGTTTCCCAGCCGTTCGTTCAACGTCCAGCCGGCGGAAAGGTTCTGGCGGAAGGTCTGGCCGGGCAGCCCGCCTGGGGATGCTCGTCCGAGGCGTCCGCGGTCTTCAGCCGGTGCAGAAGGCCTTTTCCAGCCGCCGAAGGGCCTCCTCGAGCCGGGCGGTCGGGCAGCCGGTGTTGATCCGGATGAACCCAGGCAGCCCGAATTCCCGGCCGTCGGAGGGCCCCAGGCCCGCCCGTTCGCAGGCCGCCTGCGGGTCGTCGACGCCGGTGCCGCGGCAGTCGATCCACACCAGATACGTGGCCGCCGGCGGGATGCAGGCCAGGCCGGGTGTGCGGACGACCGCGTCCATCACGAGATCCCGGTGGTGTCGCAGGAGCACCAGCAGCCGTCGCCGCCAGCCGTCGCCGTGCCGCCAGGCCGCCTCTGTGGCGGCATAGCCGAGCGGGTTGACCATCGGCACGAGGCCGCCACCGGCCGGCCGCCACCGCCGTGCAATCGCCGCATCGGGCAGGATCGCCGCCGCGCAGCCCAGGCCGGCGATGTTCCAGGTCTTCGACGGCGCCGTCAGCGTGATCGCCCGCCGCGCCGCGGTGTGGTCGAGGCTGGCGAAGGGCACGTGGCCGCGATCCTCGTCGAGCACCAGGTCGCTCCAGATCTCGTCGGAGACGACCGTGAGCCCGTGCCGCTCGGCGAACTCCGCCAGTTGCAGGAGGTCGTCCCGCGAGAAGACCGTGCCGGTGGGATTGTGTGGATGGCACAGCCAGAAGATCTTCGAGCGTGGTGACACGGCCGCCTCGAGCGCGTCCCAGTCGATCGCCCACGATCGGCCCGCCGCGGCCAGCGGCACGCGGACGAGCCGCCGGCCCGCCATCCCGGGCAGGGATAGAAACGGCGGATAGACGGGCGTGAACGAGAGGATCTCGTCGTCGGGCTCGGCGAGCAGACGGGCCGTGAGGGCGAGGCCCGTCACCACACCGGGCGTGCCGACGACCCTCTGCGGGTCGATCGTCCAGCCGTGCAGCGACTCGAGATGCCCCGCGAGCGTTGCCGCGAATCCCGGCGGCTCGTGGGTGTAGCCGAAGACGCCGTGATCCACCCGCCGCCGCAGCGCGTCGAGCACCTCCGGCGGCGACTGGAAATCCATGTCGGCCACCCAGACCGGCAGGATGTCGCGGCCCGCGAAGCGGTCCCACTTCTCGGAGCCCGTGCCGTGCCGGTCGGGGCAGTCGGCGAACGCGGCGTCGGGAGGCTCGCGCATGGTCATCGGATGGGCCGTTCCACTGCGGGGGCGGGCACGGCTACTTCTTCTTGCGGAAGAAGGGGGCGTTTGGCTTGTCCCGCGAGAGCGTGTAGGCCACCAGGTCGAGCACCTCCGTCTCGTTGAGCTGGTCGAGCAGGCCCTTGGGCATGAGCGACTCGCTCGCCGGCTGGATCTCGTCGATGTCGGACCGCCGGATCTCGACGAACTTCGTGGCGTTCTCCGGATCGGTGACGACCGTGATCTTCTCGGGCGACTCACTGACGATCCGGCCGGTCACCGCGCGGCCGTCGGCGGTCTGCACGATGCTGCCCTTGTACTGGTCCGACACGACCTTGCTCGGGTGCACGATCGCCTCGACGAGATCCTTGAGCTGGAAGCGGCCGGCGGCCTGCGTGAGGTCGGGGCCGGTCGCGCCGCCGTCTTCGCCGAAGCGGTGGCAGACCACGCACCGGGCCGCGGCGAAGGCCCGCTTGCCCCGCTGGAAGTCGCGGTCGCCCCGGTCGAGGTTGCCCTGCGTGGCCGCCAGCACCTCGTCGACGGTCCAGGCCCGGCCCGGCCCCTCCGGCTTCGGCAGCGGCGGCGGCACGTAGGGCTTGCGGATGCCGAGCGTCTCCAGGGCCAGCTTGTCGTTCTCGGAGAGGCCCGCGAGGCTCTCGTTCTCGATGTTCGTGAGAAACTTGCGGAAGCTGTTGCCGCCGGCCCAGTCACGGGCCCGCGTGAACCACTCGTGGTAGCCCTTGCGGTCGGCCATGGTCCAGGCGTCCTTCTCGGTCACGATCCGCAGGGCGTAGGCGAAGTGCACCTGCAGCAGGTCCGACCGCTTCTCGAGCGAGGCCTTCACGGAGCCGCCGTATTGCTTGTTGCGGTCGATGAGCCGGCGAAGATCCTCCTCGCTCGGCGCCAGGTTCGTGGACGCGGCGGAGCCGGTGGGCGCCGCGAGCATGCCGACGAGTTTCGTCACGATCCCCGGCGCCCGCACCGCGACCAGCAGGCTCGACAGCTCGCGGTCGAGGTCGAACGAGCCCGACGGAAAGAGCGGGGCGAACGTCGCGGCGATCGTCGCCTTGGCGGCGGCCGGCGGCTCACCCAGCCGCACGAGCGCGAGCTCATAGGCCCGCACGAGGTCGATCGTGGTGGGGGTGTCGAGCGATCGGAGATCGATCGATCCCAGCGCCGCGAGCACCTGCGGCTGCGCAGACTGCTCGGCCTGCCGGGCCACGGCGATCGCGGCCTCGATCCGGGCCCGCGGGTCGGTCGCGGCCAGCGCCTTCTCCTGCCACAGGTCGATCGGCTGGTGCTCGACCGCCACCCGGGCAGCGTAGCGGAGAAACCGGTCGGGGCTCGAGAGCGTGGGCAGTGCCATGGTGACGGCGGCCGCGGGATCGGCGGCCCGGCGATGCAGCGCCTCGAGCGCGTGGCGGGCCTGGCGGTCGGCGGCGTGCGCGGGCTGGCGGGCATCGACGGCGGCGGTCGAGTCGGGCCCTGCGTAGGAGACGCGGTAGAGCTCGCCCTGGCCGCCCCGGCCGCCCACGGTGAAGTAGATCGCGCCGTCGGCGCCGACCGTGAGGTCGGTCAGCGGCAGCGGCGTCCGCGACACGAACTCCTCCTTCAGTCCAGTGTAGGTCGATCCGTCGGGCTCGAGGTGGATCGCGTACATCGTGCCGAACGTCCAGTCGCACACGTAGAGTGCTCGTTGGTATTTCGCCGGAAACGTCGTGCCGTAGCCGAACGACACGCCGACGGGGGAGCCGGGGCCGATGTCGACGAGCGCCGGCAGGCTGTCGGGGTAGCAGGCAGGCCACTTGCCGGTGCCGCTTCGCCAGCCGAGTTCGCTGCCGCTCGTGGCGTGATTGACCCGCGTGGGGCGATACCAGGGGGAGCCGAAGTCCCATTCCATGTCGGCGTCATAGACGAAGAGCTCGCCGTCGGCGTTGAACGCCATGTCGTAGGCGTTGCGGTAGCCGGCGCTCCAGACCTCCCACGACTGTCCGTCGCGGTCGGTGCTCACGACGTAGCCGCCGGGGGCGAGGATGCCGACCGCATGGCCTCCGGCGTCCCACATCCGCGGGATGAGGAGATCCTCGTCCCAATTGGCCGGCAGCCGGCTCGTGCCGTCGGCCGGCAGCTCCACCCGACGCTGCGTCGAGCGGATGCCCCCCATCTCCTGCGGCGGCGTGACGTCCTGGATCGCGAACGGCACCTTCGTGTGGTTGCCGCAGATGACGAAGAGCTTCGTGCCGTCGGGGGAGAGCCGGATGGCGTGCGGCCCGTGCTCGCCGCCGCCGGCGAATTCCCGCAGCTTCTCGACCGTGTCGAGCGTGTCGTCGCCGTTGGAGTCGGTGACCCGGTAGAGGCCGCTGCCCGTGCCGCCGTTGCAGACGACGTAGAGCGCGTCGAAGGCCCAGAGGAGTCCCTGCGCGCCGGTGATCGCGGCGGGGATCCTCTCGACGAGCGTCGGCTGCGAGCCGTCGAGCGGCGCTGGCGTGATCCGCACGAGCCCCTTGTCGCCCTGGTCGCTGGCGATGAGCCGGCCTTTTTGATCGGTCGTGATGCAGACCCACGAGCCGAGCTCGTCCTTGGGCACGACGAAGAGCCGCTCGACCTGAAACCCCGGCCGCACGGAGAACCCCTCCGGGTTCGCCTCCGTCAAGGCCGGCATCCGCTCCGCCGGCTGCTCCCAGCGGTCGGCGGCGCAGGCGACGGGAGACCACAGTGCGCATGCGACGGCGACCATCCACGAGGCCGGCCGCCCTGATGCGACCAGGCGAGTGGCCGCGATGATGAAGCGACGAGAGCGCATGACGGAGACTCCGGGGAGGGCACCTGCCCGATTCACGGCCTCAATGATATTTCCACCAGCAGCGCCGCGAAACGTGGCTTCGTGCGAAGCGACGTGCGGTGCCTCCGCCGAGCGTGCGGGACTGCCTGATTTCAGCCGCCGCAGCGGTCACTCCGGCGTGGCTGGCCGGATCGGGATCTGTGTCTCAGAATACTTGGCGATGTTCGGCACGAAGGGGCTGTTGTAGGCGAGGCTCCGCAGGCCGCCTGCCGCCTCCCACTCCGGGTGCTCCGCGAGCCAGGCCGCCAGCCGCTTCGCGCCGCGGTCGAACGTGGCCTTGTCGTAGCCGCCCCGCAGGCCGATCGACACGACCTTCACCTCGGGCACGTCCTCGACGACGACCTGGGGATCCTTGGGGTCGACGCCCGCCGCGCCGATCGTGGGCTTGCTGTAGAGAAACGCCATCGCATCGGGCTCCTTCCCGACGGCCTCCAGCCGCGGCTCCGCCGCCTCCGGCTCGCTCTGCCACGACATCTCCACCGGCGCCGTCATCGCGATGTCGTTGCGTTCGATGTGACGAAAGAGCTTCATGAACATCCCGTTGCCGCCCCCCTCCGCCCGCACCCGCGCGAGCCGGTGGGCCGGGTAGGTCTTCACGATGATCTCGTCGACGGGGCCAGGCGGCGGAAACCCCTCCGGCAGGTTCGCCTCCGGCACGAGCCAGGGCCGCGCGGGTTGTTCCTCGTCGCCGCGGGTGCTGGCGACGAGGCCGAGCGCCACCGCCACGGCCGTCGCCATCCGAGAGAGCCAGCGGCGGGATCGATGTGATGGCGTCATGTCTCTATTTCCTGGTCTCTCTTTGCTGGTCTCTATTTCCGGGGTTCCTCGCGTCGCCGCCTGCCGCCTGCCGTGGCGTCGCGGTCGGGATCGAAGTCGGGGTTCGCCGTCGGAAATTGCGCGCCTGTGTCTGCGAGCCAGGCGTCGAGCCTGGCTTTGAGCGCGGCCTTGAGCGCGGCGGTGCGGGCCGGGTCGGCCGCGGCGAGGTCGGCCGCCTCGCCGGGATCCTGCCGCAGGTCGTAGAGCTCGCTGTGGCCGTCCTCGTAGAAGTGCACGAGCCGGAAGTCGCCGGCGCGGATCGCCGAGTAGGGCGTGGCGCCGCCGGGATGGTAGTGGGGATAGTGCCAGTAGACCGCGTCGCGGTCGAGCGTGCCGCCGCGGAGCGCCGTCGCGAGGCTCACGCCGTCGAGCGGCTGCGAGGGCTCCGGGCCGACGCCCGTCAGGTCGAAGATCGTCGCCGGGATGTCGGGCGTGATCACCGGCACGTCGCTCGTCGTGCCGGGCCGCGTGACGCCGGGCCACGACACGAGAAACGGCACGCGGACGCCCGCCTCGTAGGCCGAGCCCTTGCCGGCGCGGAGCGGCGTGTTGTCGGTCATCTGCACGAGGCCGCCGTTGTCGCTGGTGAAGACGATCGCGGTGCGGTCGCGGAGGCCGAGCGACTCGAGCGTGTCGAGGATTGTTCCGCATGCGTCGTCGACGCTCTCCACCATCGCCGCGTAGGCGGCGTTTTTCCCGCCAGATTCCTGCAGCCGGTCCACATATTTCGCGGCGACCTCCGGCTTCGCCTGGATCGGCGTGTGCACGCAGTAGTGCGGCAGATAGAGGAAGAACGGCCGGTCGCGATTGTCCCGGATGAACCGGACCGCCTCCGCAGCCTCACGATCGGTGAGGTATTCGCCGGGCGGTCCGTCGGCGAGCGTGGGAATCGTGTAGGGCGAAAAATAGCTCGGCGGCTGGCCGCGGTCGGTGCCGCCGACGTTCTCGTCGAAGCCCTGCTCGCGGGGCGAGAAGCCTTCGCCCCCGAGGTGCCACTTGCCGATCGACGCCGTGGCGTAGCCGGCCGCCTTGAGCCGCTCCGCCACCGTCACCGTCTCCAGTGGCAGCCGCTTCTGCCAGTCGGGGATCTTGAGCTTCGCGAACGGCCGGTCGTGCCCGGCGATCCAGTCGGTGATGTGCAGCCGCGCGGGATACTGGCCCGTGAGCATCGCGGCGCGGGTGGGGGAGCAGACGGTGCAGGCCGAGTAGCCGGTCGTGAACCGCATGCCCGACGCGGCCAGCCGGTCGATCTGCGGCGTGCGGTAGAAGCCGCTGCCCTGGCAGGAGAGGTCCTTCCAGCCCATGTCGTCGACGAGCACGACGATCACGTTGGGACGGTCGCCGCCCGGGGCGGGCTGCCGCGCCGAGGTCGCGGCGGCCTGCGGCCGCTCAAGCGGTGCCCGCACGGGCCAGCCGGGATACTGCGTTGGCCGGCCGTTGGGGCCGGCGACGGGAAACCGCGGCCAGCACTCGAACGTCACGTGGCTCGTGCCGAAGTCGAATCGGGCGAGGCCGTAGCCGTCGCCGCGCTGCCGCTCGTCGTCGATGTCGGCGGGATTGGCGTAGGCGAGCATCGTGATTTTGTTGCCGAGACCATCTTCATAGTCGCCCGTCCAGGGCAGCGGGCTGCCCGGCACGGGATTGGCTCCCGGCTTCTCGTCGAGGGGATGCCACCAGCGGCCGTAGATCGTGTTGACCAGCGCCGGCGCCGTGAACGACCAGGGGCCGTCGCCATGCCGCTCGATGCCGTGCCGCACGACCGCGGCGAGGTGCTGGTCGCCACAGAGATGCACCGCCTTGGCATCCCGCAGGATCCGCAGCGCCTCATTGCGGCCGCTTTGTGGCCAGCCGTTGCAGTCGAGGTCGGCGAGCAGCCGGTCGGCCTGCTTGCCATGCAGGTGCACCGCGCCGCAGAACGCCGTCGCCGAGAGCGCCGCCTTCGCCCTGACACCCCGCCAGTCCCGCGACCATGTCTCGAGCCAGGCGAGCTGCCGCTGGCCGAGCAGCTTGAGGCCGGGCAGGTCGATCGCCGCGCGGTCGTACCGCGGATCGGTGATGTGGTCGGGACGCGGACCCATCTCGGGGATCGCGTCACAGGGCCCCGTCTTGAACTTGCGATCCTCGAGGATCGCGCAGTCGAGGCCGCCGACGACCAGCCGCGTGAAGTAGACGCCGATGCCCCGGTCGACCGGCGCGGGATCGACCGGATCGGGCAGGTGCCATGTCTGCTGCCGCTGCACCATGTTCACGTAGGCGGGCGGATAGAGATAGCCACCGTCGGCGGCGTCCTTGCGGGTCGCCTGACGGCCGCCGGCGCCCCAGAGGTTGCCGTGGCCCACGTCGTGGTCGTCGGGGATGGTCACAGTCGGCCGGTCGCGGATGACGTCGCGGAACTGCAGGCCGAACTCGATCCAGCCGACGGTGTGCTGCGTGTGGCGGTAGGTCTGGTCGCCGGCGAAGAAGAGCAGGTCGGGGTCGGCCGCGCGGAGACTTCGGACGAGCTCCTCCCGCGGACCGGGTGTGCTCGAGGAGTTGCACGACATCACTGCGACGACGACCTCAGGCTTGTCGATGGGATCGCGGCGGACGGTGCCCGTGAACATGGCCTCCGCCCCGTGCCGCACCCTGTAGGACCAGTCGCGCGAGGCATCCCAATCGGCGACGCGGAAGTGCGCGTCCCAGCCGGGGTAGAGCACGTCCGCCCGCGCGACCTCGACCCAGCCGCCGCCGCGCTCGATCTCGAGGCGGGCCTCCCGCGGCTCGTCGGGCAAAAGCGGAAAGAGCTGTGAAGAGAGCTTGAGCGTGTCCGGCCCCGCGGGATCGATCGTGACCGTATAGAGGGCGAAGGCGATGACATCCCGCCGCGGCACGTCGAGCGGAAATGGCAGCCGCTGCTTGCGTGCAGCCGGCGGCTCGCTCGCAGCGGTCGCCCAGCCGTCGAGGGCGGGGAAGTCGGCGCCGAACGGCTGTGGGTCGAGGACGGGCTCTGCCGTGGCGCGGGCCGCGTGGGTCGCCATGGCCACCCCGGCGAGGAGCAGAAGCAACGGGAACGCGTGGCGACAGCGATGCATCGTGTCAGACCTCGTGGCACCGGCGGCTCAGGCCCCTGTGTGGCGTGCCCGCCGGCCCGCCGTCACAATGCTGACGTCGTGCCGCGGCCCATGCAAGGCGGCGCATATGTCTGCGGTGCCCAGGAGACATGTCATGACGATGCGCGGATGGCCCCAAGGCAGCGCATGGCTCTGGCTCGCCGCGTTCCTCGCCGGCGTTCTTGGCCGAAGCGTAGCGGCCGCCGATGCCGCGGCGGCCACGCAGCCCGTCCCACACAATGTCGTCCTCATCATCTCCGACGACCAGCACTGGCGCGACTACGGCTTCATGGGCCACGAGCACCTGCGGACGCCACACCTCGACCGGCTGGCGCGGGAGAGCCTCGTCTACCGCTGGGGCCACGTGCCCGGAAGCCTCTGCTGCCCGAGCCTCGCCTCGATCATCACCGGCCGGCTGCCGCACGAGCACCGGATCGTGGGCAACGATCCGCCGGAGCAGCCGGGCGTGCCGCGGAACAGCCCGGCGGGCCAGGCCGCCTTCGCCGCGGGACGCGAGGCGATGAACAGGCACCTCGAGGAGTGGCCGCTCTTGCCGAAACTGTTGGCCGACCGCGGCTATCGGAGCCTGCAGACCGGCAAGTGGTGGCAGGGGGATTTTGCGCGCGGCGGATTCACTGCGGGGATGACGAAGGGGCAGCGGCACGGCGACGAGGGGCTCGCGATCGGGCGCAAGTCGATGCAGCCGGTCTACGACTTCATCGGCCGCTGCCGCGCCGACGGCAAGCCCTTCTTCGTGTGGTACGCCCCGATGCTGCCGCACGATCCGCACGATCCGCCGCGGCAGCTTGTCGACCACTATTCCTCCCGCACCGACAGCGTGCACGTGGCGCGGTACTGGGGCAACGTGGAGCGGTTCGACGCCACGGTGGGCGACCTGCTCGACCACCTCGACCGCGAGAAGCTCGCGGCGGACACGCTCGTGGTCTACGTCACCGACAACGGCTGGATCCAGAGCAGCGACACCCCGCAGTTCGCGCCGCGGTCAAAACTCTCCCCCTACGAGGGCGGCCTGCGGACGCCGATCATGCTCCGCCAGCCCGGCGCGATCCCGCCGCGGACCAGCGACGCACTCGCCAGCTCCATCGACATCCTGCCGACGGTGCTGGCGGCCTGCGGAGTGCCCGCGTTGGCCGGCCTGCCGGGCGTGAACCTGCTCGACGACACGGCCGTGGCCGCGCGGCGGCAGATTTTTGGCGAGTGCTCCACGCACACGCTCGTCGATCTCGACGATCCCGCGCAGAGCCTCCTATGGCGGTGGACGATCCGCGACGACGCACAGGGCGGCCAGAGTCACCGCTGGAAGCTGATCGTGCCGACGTCGGCCGACGCGGGGGGCGCGTTCCCCGTGGGGCCGGCGGGCAAGGTCGATCCGCACTCGCAGGAGCAGTGGCAGCGGCGGGAGATCGAGCTCTTCGATCTCGCCGCCGATCCCGACGAGACGAAAAACCTCGCCGCCGCCGAGCCCGAGATCGTCCGCGAGCTCTCCCGGAGCCTGGCCGCGAACTGGTCGCCGCAGGGGTCGCGGGCGAATGCCGCGGCAGCGCCCGCCGCCGCCGGAGCCGGTGGGTCGCAGCGGCCGCCGAACCTGCTCGTCTTCCTGGCCGACGATCTGGGCGCGCACGACCTCGGCTGCACCGGCAGCACGTTCTATCGGACGCCGGCGATCGACCGGCTCGCGGTCGAGGGGGTGCGGTTCACCCGGGGCTACGCCGCCTGTCCCGTCTGCTCGCCCTCGCGTGCTGCGCTCATGACCGGCCGGCATCCGGCCCGCGTGCGGATCACCAACTTCATCGGCGGCGACCGCCGCGGCCCGCTCCTGCCGGCCGACTACCTCCACAGCCTGCCCGAGGAGGAAGTGACGCTGGCCGAGCTGCTGCGGGATCGCGGCTACACCAGCGGCGTCTTCGGCAAGTGGCACCTGGGCCCGCCCCAGGAGATCGAGCGGCACGGCTTCGCCGTCACCGGTTCGACGGCGGTGGGGCCGGGGAGCGGACCGATCGACGACCCGCTGCATGCCCGCGCGATCGCCGCGCAGGCCGCGGAGTTCATCGCCGCCCACGCCGACCGGCCGTTCTTCTGCTACGTGCCGATGCACTCGCCGCACGTGCCGCTGGTGACGCGGCCGGAGCTGGCCCTCGAGGAGGGCCGCCGCGCCGTCGGCGTCGGCCCCCGGTTCGACACGCCGCCGCAGCATCCAGGCGACCCGTTCACCCGCATGGTGCAGGATCATCCCGTCTACTCGGGGATGATCCGCGAGATGGACGAGACGGTGGCGACGGTGCTTGCGGCGCTCGAGAAGTCGGGGCAGGCCGCCAACACGCTCGTCGTGTTCTCGAGCGACAACGGCGGGTTGTCCACGGCCGAGGGTGCGCCGACCTCGAACCTGCCGCTCCGCGCCGGCAAGGGCTTCATCTACGAGGGGGGCATCCGCGTGCCGCTGCTGGTCCGCTGGCCCGGCGTGGCCCGGCCGGGCACGACGAGCGACGTGCCGGCCACCACGCTCGACGTCGCGGCGACGCTGCTGGCGGCTGCGGGCTGCACGCCGCCCGCGGCCGGCATCGACGGCCGGAGCCTGCGGCCGCTTTTTGACGGCAGCGGCGGCCTCGCGCCGCGCGACCTCGTCTGGCACTATCCGCACTATTCCAACCAGGGCGGCGCACCCGCCGCCGCCCTCATCGCCGGCGACGGCCCGCGGCCCGGCGTTGAAAAGCTCGTGGAGCACTTCGAGGACGGCCGCGTGGAACTCTTCGATCTGGCGGACGATCCGGGAGAGTATCGGGACCTTTCCCACGAGCGGCCTGAGCGGACCGCGGCGCTCAAGGGGCGGCTCGCCGCGTGGCGCGAGGTGACGAAGGCGGCGATGCCGTCGCGGAATCCCGAGCCGGTCGATCCCTTCGGGCCCGACGCGGTGCCGCGGAAGAAGAAAAAGTGACCGCGGCGTTCACGGCGGCGAAACGCGTTCGCCGCCGGACCGGCTCGCGAGCGATCCGAGCACGTCGGCCGCGATCCCCTCGGCCACCGGCCGCACGGAGCCGTCGCCGGCAAGGGCCTGCAACACGCCGCCGGCCAGCCGCGACCGCGGCTTGAGCGACGTCTGCACCGCCGCCGCGCCGGCGCCCGCTCCGAACCCCGTGTACCTGGCGACATCGCAGACGTACGGCCAGGAATACCGCGGCTGCGTCCAGGTGCCGCCGCCGTCGGCCGTGTAGTCGTGGCACTCCGCGAGCACGAGCGTGCTCGAGAGTCCGTCGGTGACCTCGGCGAGCCGAATCGGCTTCGTGCGGATGCTCGTCGTGTAGGCCCCCTGCGCGTCGAGCCATCCCAGTCCTTCGGGCACGAGGACGCCGGTGAACGCGGTCGCCGCCGGCGGCGCGGCGTAGAACCAGCCGTCGAGCCGATGCGCGGGATCGGGAGCGGCGGGGCCCGGGCCGACGAGCGCCGAGAAATCGATGCCGCCGGGCAGCTTGGAGGTGGAGTTGTAGACGCGGATCCGCGCCGCCACGATGTCCTCCTCCTGCGTCTCCGGCGGGCAGGCGAGGCAGTAGGCGTCGTACATCTCGGCCAGCACTCCCTCCTCTATATACGGCAGGATGACGATCGCCCACGACTGGGGCCGGATGGCGCCGACGCCGTCGGCAGGTCGATCGTCGAGGTGGGCCACCGTGCCGGGCCGGGGCCGCCCGGACGCGAAGGGAAACGCACCGCGGACGTCGACGTGCCGCATGAGAGCGATGCCCACCTGCCGCAGGTTGTTTTGGCACTCGCCGCGGGCCGCGGCGATCCGGGCCTGCTGCACCGCCGGCAGCAGGAGGCCGACGAGCGTGCCCGTGACGGCGATGACGACCAGAAGCTCGACGAGCGTGAAGCCCTTGGCGAGCGTCAATCCCCGGCCCGCGCGGCCGGCGCGGCCGGTGAAAGCACCGTACGGGATGCGGCCGCTGTGGTGTGAGGGGCTGTCGAGAGTCATGGATGTGGGCACGCCTGGGTCTCCCTCACGAGTATGCTTCGGCCGTCGCGACGCTGCCGTGGACGCGATGTTCGGCCGATTTTCAGGCCAGAATGCGTGCTGGGCAGGACGGGCTCGTATGGGGTCGAGGCGGCCCGCGGCGGGCTCGTCGGCCGGCAAGAGGCTGTGGAGCGGCGGTCATACCGACGGGTAGACTCTGTGAGCCGCGGTCCCTGACCGGACTCGAGCGGTGTTTCTCCAGAGGATTTCCGGGGAGTGACTGCCATGTCGAACACGAACGGATCGCGGACGGTGCGCTGGCTCGCGGTGGTGCTGGCGTGCGCGGTGGGCATGTTTGTCATGGCGGGCGTCGCCGCGGTCTCGACCGGCAGGACCGCACGGGCCGACAACTGGCCCAACTGGCGCGGGCCGGCGCTCGACGGCGCGGCGGCGGGCGCCGGCTACGCGAAGTCGTGGAGCCCGAGCGATCACGTGCT
>Ga0209598_10003006_pt1 | contig 12895 bp, 14 predicted proteins | sample M_140807_EF_Meta_FD_187317 | JGI IMG/M metagenome (GOLD analysis project Ga0209598, IMG submission 187317) | Freshwater microbial communities from Lake Montjoie, Canada to study carbon cycling - M_140807_EF_MetaG (SPAdes) (version 2) | ecosystem: Environmental > Aquatic > Freshwater > Lake... | reverse complement strand
TTCCGCCAGCACGGCGTAACTCAGGACAGCCGCCGCCCCGACACAACTGATCAGGAACAGGGCCACCGGCTTGCGCAGGCGATTGACGGTGCGATTGAAGCTGATCAGACCCAGACCCGTGAGGCAGGCGCCCAGCAGGGGTAGCACTGGGATCAGCCAGGCGAGCTCAGAAGCGGACGGCATCCTCAGGGGACGATTGCATGGAGTGTAGGCAGGTCCGGCGGGGAGGGCTCAACCCAACCAGTGGGCCAAGGCCGTGCGTTGGAAGCTGGTGGCCGCCAGGCCGATGCTTGGGTGGGCCCACCACAACAGCCCGATGGCCAGGGCGATCCCCCATTGGGCTGGTCGTAAAAATTCGGACAGGACCAGTTTTTGTCGTCCATCCAACACCGCAGCGAAGGGCACGATGGAGGTCTGGGCCTGCAGCTCGCTGGCGGCACTGCCAAAGCGTTGCCGCAGGCGGCGATCGCCATGCCAAATGGCAAAGAGATGGTGGGCAATCAACCCGAAGCACGTGGCCACCATGAAACTGCTGCCGATCCACAGCAGGTGGGTGGCACACCAAAGGATCTGCCCGATGGCCTGGGGGTGGCGGCTGATGCGGATGATGCCGCTGCCATAGAGCCGGACCTGGGGGCGCAGCAGGGCCGGGATCTCCAACAGGTTGTAAGTGGCTGGATAGAGGAAGAAAAAGCTGATCGCTGAACCCAGCCAGACCAGGGGCACCATCCAGGGCCGGTCCTGAAGATTCCAGAGCCGCCAACCGTCATAACGATGGGCCAGGAAATAGGCGATCAGCAGCCCCGCAGCGGGCACGCTCGCCAGGGCAAAGATGAGGCGCCAGGCCCGGGCGCCGATGCGTTCTTCCGCCCAGGACCGCAGGGCAGCGCCACCGCTGTGCAGCACCGCGAAGCCGAGCAGTAGGGCGAGCATCACCCAGGAACTGTGCTGGGACACCGGTGCAAGAACGGGGATCAGGACGGGCTCCATGGGGTCACTCCCTCATCCACCCTAGAGTTTGTTGCTGCGTGCCGGTTCGGCCATCGGCTCTTCCCGGGTTCACCAGACTTCATGGCCGATCTGCCCTTCACCCTCGACCAGCTCCGCATCCTGCGGGCCATTGCCAGCGAGGGCAGCTTTAAGAAAGCGGCCGACAGCCTCTATGTCACCCAGCCTGCGGTGAGTCTGCAGATCCAGAATCTGGAGAAGCAGCTCGATGTCTCCCTCTTTGACCGTGGGGGGCGCAAGGCCCAGCTCACCGAGGCCGGCCATCTGCTGTTGAGTTATTGCGATCGCATCTTGAGCCAGTGCCAGGAGGCCTGCCGGGCCCTGGATGATCTCCATAACCTCAAGGGAGGTTCCCTAGTGGTCGGGGCCAGCCAGACCACTGGCACCTATCTGATGCCCCGCATGATCGGATTATTTCGTCAGAAATATCCCGATGTCGCGGTGCAGTTGCAGGTTCACAGCACCCGTCGCACCGGTTGGAGTGTGGCCAATGGCCAGATTGACCTGGCCATCATTGGTGGCGAACTGCCCGCCGAACTCAACGACCTGCTGCAGGTGGTGCCTTACGCCAACGATGAGCTGGCCTTGGTGCTGCCCCCGAAGCATCCCCTGGCCCGCCTGCCCGAACTGACCAAGGAAGACCTGTACAGGCTCGGCTTTGTTTGTCTGGATGCCCAGTCAACGACCCGCAAGATGGTGGATCAATTGTTGTTGCGCTCCAAGCTGGATGTGCAGCGGCTCAAGATCGAGATGGAACTGAATTCTTTCGAGGCCATCAAAAATGCTGTCCAGGCTGGTCTAGGGGCCGCTTTTCTGCCGGTGGTCTCGATTGAGCGGGAACTGGCCGCAGGCACCCTGCACCGTCCTCCCCTGGCCGATCTGCTGGTGCGCCGCCAGTTGAAGCTGATTACCCATCCAGCCCGCTACTGCTCCAGGGCGGCTGAGGCCTTCCGGAGGGAGGTGCTTCCGGTGTTCGCCAGCCCCGAGAGCCCCCTGCGCCAAGGCCAGGCCCGCGGTGAAGCATCGGTGGCCTCTGGAGGGGGGTAACCCCTAGGGGCACTAGGGGATGGGCTGTTCAGAACTGGTCGGCTTCGGGGGTGATGCCGACACTGCTATCGGGTGCGGCTCCGGCCACCCCTTTCTGCAGAAACTGGTTTTGGGTGACATCGGTTTGGTAGACACAGCGCACGATGGGTTTGTCGCGGACTGAACCGACATAGGCAAAGGTGTTCATGCGCTGTTTGCATTCGCGCATTTGTTCCGGCGTGATGGCCCCCTCCTTCTGCAACACGGTCCAGTTTTCCCGACGGATGACGCAGCCGGGCTTGAGGGTGGGTTGGGTGACGAAGCTGCTGCTCGGATTCATGGTGGTGTACATCTCCACGTTGATCACAAAGGCGCTCGCTCCCCATTGGCGGCAGAATTCGGGATCGGGCACGGCCATATCGAGTTGTTGGCTGCTGGCGATGTTTCCTTGATTTCCCACCGTGGTGCTGGTCACGGCACTGCCGATGCCAATGCCTACTACCAGGACCCCGGCCAGCACCGCCAGGGTGCCGACGTTGAACTTGAATCCCGGCCCCCCCTCTCCGCCCGATCCACCGCCACCGGGACCTTTGCCGGATCCCGCAGGGCGGGCGCCTTCGCGACCGCCAAAGGGCGGCTCCTGGCCCCTCGGGTCGGAGCGATCCCGCGGGCGACCATCGTAATAATCACTACGGCCGTCGCGATAGGCCCCGGGACCTCGGTCCCGAAAGGCGCGTTCATCCGGACGGGAGCGGCTCAAATGGAGTCGGGGGTGCGTGGCAGCCCCATGGAAAAATTCTGGACGCGGGCCGAGGGGTTGTAACGGATCTCGCCGGCCTGCAATAGCTGCCGGATGACCCCCTCCAGTTCAGAGCCGATGCGCCGCAGGTTGTAGTCGGTCAGATCGGCCCCAGCTTGGGCTTCGACGAGGTTGCGAAAGCTGGTGTGCACCTTGGCCAGCGCCGCGTCATCCCAGAGAAACTCATTGTCTGGATCGATGTCCAGCGTGAGCTGGTCGGCATCGGGGAGCAGATCACCGTTTTCGACACGGGCCGTGAACAGCCTCACGTGGCGGGTGGTGGATTTGAGCAGGGTATCGGCCATGGGACGCCGGTTGCGCGGAAGCAGGGGGGACGGAACGAGGTGGCACGGAACAGTCGCCGCTTACGGCGTGGTGTGACTCTAGGAACTCCTGTGCTCTGGAGGCTAGGGGCCATACCGGCACGGTGCGGGGGCTTTGGCCGATAGGGTTGGCTCCAGTTGGGTTTTGTCGTCATGCGTGTCGCCATCGCTGGGGCCGGGTTGGCTGGATTGGCTTGTGCCAAATACCTCTGCGATGCGGGACATACGCCCCTGATTTTTGAGGCCCGCGATGTCCTGGGGGGCAAGGTGGCTGCCTGGCAGGACGAAGATGGGGATTGGTATGAAACGGGATTGCATATATTTTTTGGTGCTTATCGCAATATGCGTCGCCTCTTCAAGGAATTGGATATTGAAGATCGATTGCAATGGAAATCCCATTCCATGATCTTTAATCAACGCGAGGTGCCCGGCACCTACAGCCGTTTTGATTTCCCCGACCTGCCGGCGCCGCTGAATGGATTGGCAGCTATTCTTGGCAATAATGATATGCTGAGCTGGTCTGAAAAAATTTCATTCGGGATGGGCCTGGTTCCGGCCATGCTGAGGGGACAGGGGTATGTGGAGGCCTGTGATCAATATTCCTGGAGTGAATGGTTGAAGTTGCATCGCATCCCTGATCGGGTGAATGACGAAGTGTTCATGGCCATGAGCAAGGCTCTCAATTTCATTAATCCTGACGAAATCTCCAGCACTGTTGTGCTGACGGCCCTCAATCGCTTCCTCCAGGAGTCCGACGGTTCGCGCATGGCCTTCCTGGATGGCAATCCACCCGAACGTCTATGTCAGCCCCTCGTCGACTACATCACTGCAAGGGGAGGGGAAGTTCAGCTCAATGCCCCCTTGAGGCAGATTGAGGTCGATGACAAGGGGAGGGTCAAGGCGTTCCGCATCGGTGGGGTTCGGGGGCAGGAGCCCCAGGTGGTCGTGGCCGATGCCTACGTCAGTGCCATGCCGGTGGATCCTTTGAAATTGCTATTGCCGGAGCCATGGAAATCCCTTCCCTATTTTTCAAAACTGGATGGATTAAAAGGAGTTCCAGTTATTAATATCCATCTCTGGTTTGATCGCAAGCTAACGGATATCGATCACCTCTTGTTTAGCCGTTCTGACCTGCTGAGTGTCTATGCCGATATGAGTAATACCTGCCGGGAGTATGCCGACCCTGATCGTTCTATGATTGAATTAGTTTTCGCCCCAGCCCAGGATTGGATCGGACGTTCCGACGAAGAGATTGTCGCCGCAACAATGGAAGAGTTGAAGCGCCTATTCCCGGCCCATTTCCTAGGGGATAACCCGGCTGTTCTGCGGAAGTCGATTGTAGTCAAAACCCCGCTTTCGGTTTATAAGACTGTGCCTGGCTGCCAGCAGTTGCGTCCCGAGCAACGCTCGCCGATTGACAATTTCTTCCTGGCGGGTTGTTACACCATGCAACGATATCTGGCTTCGATGGAGGGGGCCGTGCTCAGTGGCCGACTCTGTGCCGAAGCGGTGGATGCCAGTAGCCAACTCTCCGTTGCTGACGAAGTTGCCACCGCCGCATTCGTACCCGTTTGAGTGTGACCCTTTCGTCGGCCCCCCAGGCAGGATTGCCCCTCCATCCAGGCCTGGATGAGGCCTATGAACTGTGTCGTCAAGAAACAGCCCGCTGGGCCAAGACGTTCTACCTTGGCACCCTGTTGTTGCCCCTCGCCAAGCGTCGGGCGATTTGGGCCATTTATGTCTGGTGCCGTCGCACCGATGAACTGATGGACAGCCCCCAAGCCCAGGGACTGCCAGCCGACGAGCTGGTGGCCCGCTTGGATGCATGGGAGAGCAAAAGTCGCCTGATGTACCAGGGTCAGGTGAGCGATGCCTTGGATCTGGTGATGGTGGATATGTTCCAGCAATTCCCCCAGTCCTTGCAACCCTATCTCGATATGATCGAAGGCCAGCGCATGGATGTGCGTTGCCAGCGTTATGCGACGTTCGCTGAGCTTGAATTATATTGTTATCGCGTTGCCGGAACCGTTGGCCTGATGTGTCAGGCCGTGATGGGCGTGGATCCGGCCTACACCACGGCGCCGTGGAGCGAGCATCCCGATCCTACGGAAGCGGCGGTGGCCCTGGGAATCGCTAACCAGCTCACCAACATTTTGCGGGATGTCGGCGAGGATCGGGAACGGGGACGTATTTATCTACCCCAGGAAGATTTGCTGCGTTTTGACTATACGGAAACTCAGCTTTTTGGCGGAGTCGTTAATGATAACTGGCGTCGCCTGATGGCGTTTCAGCTCGAGCGGGCCCGTTTCTGGTTCGCCCGTTCTGAAGCAGGAGTGCGTTGGCTTTCGGCCGATGCCCGCTGGCCTGTGTGGACCTCCCTCCGTCTTTATCGTGGCATTCTTGATGTGATCGAGCGCCAGGATTATGACGTCTTCAGTCGCCGGGCCTATGTGCCTACGGCAGGAAAACTCCTGGATTTACCCGTCTCTTTTTTGGTGGCCCAGGTGCATTGATTGTTGCCGCGCCTAATTGGCCCCCCTCCGTTTCACTCCTTCAGGGCCAACCAGCGCCGCAGGATCGGATTGACCTGCTCAGGGGCTTCATCGTGGGGGCAGTGACCCAATCCCTCTAGGATGACGAGCTCTTGAATGCAGGCAAACTGGGTGGCCCAGTGCCGTGCTTCGGCGGGATCTTCCCAGGGGTCCCTGGCTCCCCAGATCATGCGCACAGGCACCGTCAGGCGAGCCAGGTGGTCGGGGGCGATGTGATCTTCGAACAGATTGACGAAGCCGCGGAAGCTCTCCACCGCCCCCCTATCCAGGGCTGGCTTGAGCAGGATTTGCACAAGTTCGTCATCCAAATTGGCGCCACTGGGGTAAGCCTGGGCCAGCACCTGGCGGATGAAGCTGGGGCGTCCCACAAAACGGAACAGGGGCGTCAGTAACCAGCGCTGACGCACCAGGCGTTTCACCAATGGTCGGCTGGCCCGCTCCCATCCCGGCAGGCTGGAGAGGCGCCGCTCATCGAGGGTGCGCTGGGCGCAATCGATCAACACCACCTGGGCAGGGGGATGGCCTGCCCGTTGCATGCGATCGGCGGCCGCTAGGGCGACGAGCGCCCCGATCGAATTGCCAATGAGCTGGACCGGCCCCGCAGGCACCACCTCCGTTAAGAAGGCCTGGACTTGGTCGGCCCAGAGGTCAAAGCAGTACCTGACGGAACCGGCCTCAGCCGGCTCGCCAAGCAATTGCGATCGGGGTTTATCACTCGCACCAAAGCCAAGGAGGTCTAGGGCATAGACATCAAGTCCCGGATTGAGGTCCCCGATGTTGTGGCGCCAGTGACTGACGCAGGCACCGAAGCCATGGATCAACAGCACGGAACCTTGAGCACCCTGGCTCGTGTCGGTTGCTTCGTGGCGAAGCCAATGAATACGGTGCGATCCCCAAATCCATGGGTCCGGCGGGCTGGCCGGCCCGGAGGTGGCCATCAGACTCCGACAGTCTGGTTGGCAAGGAGATCCTTGAGCTTGGCCAATTCGCCGGCCCAACGGGGGTCAGGGGCTTCACTGTCCACGTTGTCGGTGTGCACGACCTTGTCGGCTGCACGACGCTGGGCCACGGGGGCGCCACCGGCGGGACGGCGATCCGTCGGGGCAGCTCCGCGGGCCTCGCGACGCTCTGAAACCTCGACCCGCAGGGTGTTGCCACCGAATTCACGGCCATGCAGTTGGCCGATCAAGGCCTCAGCCAGCTTCTCGTCATCGACATTGGCGAAGCCAAAACCACGGCAAACACCTGTCTCCCGATCGGTCACGGTCTTGAAGCGAACGCCCTCGCCGACACCCTGGAACAGGGCCACCAGCTCGTTTTCATCAAAAGTCTGCGGCAGGTTGCCGACGTAGAGGCGAACGCTCATGGGAGAAAGAGAGAGGGAAAAGGAAGAATTAGGCAGGCGGTGGAATCACGCCATTGCAACAGATAGTTAATCACGCCAGCTCCCTTTGCCTGGCCTGGAGCCAGCCTGCCGCTTTGGCTCGGATCAACATCGGGTCCTGGTTCTGGGCTGGGAGCCGGCCCATGGCCCGTTCCCGTTTCAAGTAGTGCAACAGCTGGCCCAGCAGGGGTCCGGCCGGAAGCTGCAGCAGCTGTTGCAGGGTATGGCCGTCCATGGGGGCAGCGGGGTGGAAGAGGGGGTCGTTGGGGTCGCGCCAGCGGCCCAGGGCCGTTTCGGCCTGGCTGGCTTCTAAATGGAGCAGCAGGGCGGGCAGGTCCGACTCCAGATCGACCTGCAGGCTGAGGCGATCGTCCTCACCCAGTTGCTCCAGGGCGCCATCGATCCCAGGTCCCTGGAGGTGTCGCAGCCATTGGTGCAGGCTGCCGACCCTTTTCTGCAGGCGGCGACTGGCCTGGAGTCGACCCAGGCTGGCCCCGTCGAACAACAGGGCGAGTCGCGCCACCGGCAGGGCGGTGAGTGTTTCGTCTGGCGTGAGGCCCCGGGCTTGGGCCTGGTCCGGCGTCAGCGTTGCCAATCGGATTACTGCGCTTTGTTGGGGGCCGTCGCCGGCCAGCCAGGGTTCCAGCAGGCCGTAATCCAGGGCCAGGGCCAAACCTTGATGGCCTGAGCCGCTGGCGGCCATGCGCTCCAGTTCGGCAAGGACCCGTTCTGGAGCCACCTGGGTCAGTCGGGCCCGCTGGTTCCGGATCCAGCGGCCGCTCTGGCCATCGATTGGCAGCTCCAGATCCCCCGCCAGTCGCATTCCCCTCAGCAACCGCAGGGGGTCGTCCAGCAGATTGGCCTCACTAAGGGCCCGCAGCCGGCCCGCGGCTAGATCCTGGAGTCCATGGCAGGGGTCAACCAGGACGGCCCCTTCGCCGCCCCGGGGCAGGGTCAAGGCGATGGCATTGATGCTGTAGTCGCGTCGCTGCAGGTCCGTCGCCAACGTGGCTCCCTCCTGCCGGGCCAGATCCACCGTCCAGCCGCGGACCACCAGCCGGGCGATGGAGCGCTCCCGGTCCAGCACTACAACGGTGCCTCCGTGGCTGCGGGCCAGGGTCTGGGCCAGTCCGATCGCTTCCACGGGCACCACCAGATCCAGATCTGGCCTGGCGTCCAGTCGCCCCAGCAGGCCGTCCCGCACCGCTCCCCCCACCAGGGCGCTGGCCGGGGGCAGTTCCTGGAACGGGATCGGCCATTGGGAGGGGTCGAGCAGCTGCCACAGGGCCAGGGCCTGATCCCCCGGCGGGCGGGTCAGAATGGATCCACGGTCGGGAGTGGGCGGCATGTGCATCTGTGTCGATTGCCACTGGGTCGACCGCTGCCAGGCCTATCACGCCGTCGAACGTCAGCATGGGGCGCCCCATCTCAGCCCCACCCCGGATTGGCAGCCCCACGGGCCCCGTATCCACGTTCAGGTCAGGGATCTGCCGGACGGAGCCGTGGGGGTGGAATGGGATGTGCGCGCCTGCACTGACTTTCGCCCCGAGGTGGGCCGCTGGAGCCGCCTGAGGCCTGGGCAGGCCGTGCCCGCATGACGACCGCAGCGCCCGATCCCTGTCGTTGGTTGTTGGCTTTGCACAGCAGCAGTGATCTGCTGGGGGTGGGATTACAGCCCCTCGGCCAGGCCGAGGGGCCTGTGCTGGCGGTCTTTCCCGGGGGGCGGGACCTCTCCGCTGGTCTCTTCGGCGCCATTGAGGAAGTTTTGCCCGCTGCGGCCTGGCCCTCCCTGGGGCGCCTGGCGGTGGCGATCGGGCCGGGGGGGTTCACCGGTACCCGCCTCACCGTCACCCTGGCCCGCACCCTGGCCCAACAACTGGGGATTCCTCTAGATGGGGTGGGCAGTTTCCAGCTGATGGCCCAGCGCCTGCTGGCCGCTGACCAGAGCCCCGGCTGCGGTCCCGTTGCCCTGGTCCAGGCGCTGCCGCGCCATGGCTGGGTGGCGGGCCTCTATGGCCCTGATGCCCTGGCCCCGGGTGGTGTGGCCGAAGTCAAGGTTCCTCGCTTGTATCGCAGTGAAGCTGATCTGGAGGAGGCGATGGGGGCAGCACGGCAGCACCCGGCCATGGCCCTTGTGCCCCAGGATGTGGAGCAACTCCTGCGGCATTCCCAAGCGGCGGCCCTGGCCCAACGGCCCGGAGCCTGGCAGTCGGTTTTGCCCCTCTACCCCACCAGTCCGGTCGAGGTTGGACACCCTTGAGCCGCTCCGCCCCGTCACGGCGGGCCCAGCGCCCATCGCCGCCACCGCCACCGAATCGGATCTCCCGCGATCCCCAGGTTCGCGGCCGCCGTCGCGGCCGCCGGCGGAACCGGGGCCCTGCCAGGCTGCTGTTCGTGGGGGGGCTGGCCCTGCTGTGGCTGTCGCGGGGGTGGTGGTGGCCCTCGCCGCCGCCTCCCCAGGTGATTCTTGTCTTGGGGGGCGACACCCAGCGGGAAATCGTCGCCGCCCGATTGGCCCATCAGGATGGGCTGCCCGTGATTGTCAGCGGCGGCAGCAATCCGGAATATGCCCATTGGCTGTTCCGGGAGCGGGAGGGCCTGGCGCCGGATCAGGTGCAACTGGACTACCGGGCCCGGGACACCCTCGGTAATTTCACCTCACTGGTGGATGACCTCCGCCGGGCCAAGATCCGCCATGCCCTGCTCGTCACCAGCAGTGACCACATGAACCGGGCCCTGCTGGTGGGCCGGATCGTGGCCGGCAGCCGGGGCATTCAGCTCACGCCGGTGCCCGTGCCCTGCGGCCAGTTCTGTGTGGTGGAGGGCAGGCGCAAGGTCTGGGGGGACGGGGCCCGGGCCCTGCTCTGGGTGCTCAGTGGCCGCGATCTGAGGGGCTGGGCGGCAGAGCGGTGGCACTCGTTGAAATCCTAGGGGCCCCGATGCGCTCGCCCTGAATCGGGCCGGCGTCCAGGAGGGCGTTGATCTCCCGTTGCAGGGCTTGCGTCGTGGCCTCCAAATCGCCGCGACGGCGGGTTACGGGCGGGGGGATCAAGGGGCCAATGCGGATGTGCACAGGCACCAGCCGCAGGCCCCCCTTGCGGCCCAGGGCCCGGTGGCTGTTGAGGATGGCTACCGGCAGAAGGGGCACCCCCAGCCGCGCCGCCAGCAGGGCCGCCCCCCCCTGGGGGGCATGGACCCGACCATCGTCCTGGCGGGTGCCGTCGAGAAACACCCCGGTGGCCCAGCCCTGGGCGAGCCGTTCACTGGCGGTGCGGAGGGCCTCCCGGTCACTGGCCCCGCGGGCAACGGGGTAGGCCCCGCAGGCCTTGATCAGGGGCCCAAGCAGGGGCACCCGGAACAACTCCTCCTTGGCCATGAACGCCACGGGGCGGCCGATGGCGTGGCTGATGATCGGCGGGTCGAGGTGGGAGCCGTGGTTGGCGACCACCACCAAGCCCCCGAACCGGGGCACATGGCCCAGGCCGGAGGTGCGACCGCGGAGCAGAATTCGGTAGATCGGCCAGACCACCAGGCTGCTGATCAGGGTGTAGCCCAGGTCCGGTTGGGGACTGCCTAGCAGCGCTGGGCGCTCGAGGCGCCGCTGGGCCAGGGGGCCTGGAACGCCCATTAGCCCAGATCCGTCGCTGATGCGATCTGGCGACAGCGGAGTCCGGGGCAGCCGCGCTTGATCAGGCCGCTGAGCACGTTGCCAGGACCGATCTCCACGGCTTCATCGATGCCTTCGCGGCCGAACTGTTCCATGGTTTCCCGCCAGCGCACCCCGGTGGTCATCTGCAGGAGCAGGCGTTGTTTGAGCACGTCGGCATCGGTGCTGGGGCTGGGATCGGTGTTGCTCAGCACCGGGATGGAGGCTGCGGCGAAGGGCACCGCCTCCAGATCCTTGGCAAAGGCGGCTGCGGCCTGGGCCATGAAGGGCGAATGGAAGGCTCCGGAGACCGCCAGGGGAATCGCCCGCTTGCAGGAGAGGGCCTCGCTGACCGCGCTCACCGCTTCCGGGCTGCCGGAGAGCACCACCTGGGCCTCGCTGTTGTCATTGGCAATCACCACCCCTTCGATGGCGTCCACCAGCTGCTCCAGCTGGGGCCGGTCAAAACCCATCACGGCGGTCATCGCGCCACCGCCGGCCGCGGCCATCAGTTCGCTGCGCCGCTGCATCAGGGCGAGTCCGGTGTCGGCATCGAACACGCCCGCGGCATAGAGGGCCACCAATTCCCCCAGGCTGTGGCCCGCCACCAGGGCGGGCTGGGGGCCTGCGACCCGCAGGGCATCCACCAGCAGGCTTTCGATCACAAAGAGGGCCGGCTGGGTGTTGCGGGTGTCATTGAGGTCCCAGGGGCCGCTCCCCTTGGCATCAGCGCTGCCGGCGCAGATGGCCAGGAGATCCCGCCCCAGCCGCTCGGAGGCCAGGGCGAAGCGCTGGGCGGCGCCGGGAAGCTCCAGCACCCCTGCTGCCATGCCCAGTTTTTGCGAGCCCTGTCCAGGAAAGACCCAGGCGACTGCCATGCACCCTCGTGCCCACGAACCGGCAGGAGATTACGGCCCAGCCCTTCGGCCTGGTTTCAGGGTGATGGGGCTGGACCGCTCCAGCGCAGCAGGGCCCCACCCCAGCTCAGACCCGCCCCGAAACCACTGCTGGCGATCAGATGGCCGGGCTGAATCCGGCCATCGCGGACGGCTTCGTCGAGCATGAGGGGAATTGTGGCGGCGGAAGTGTTGCCGTAGGCCGCCAGGTTGCTGAGCACCCTTTCCCGCGGGACCGCAAAGCGATCGGCCACGGCGTCAAGGATCCGTTGGTTCGCCTGGTGCAGCAGCAGCCAGTCGAGTTGTTCGGCCGCCAGGCCCGCCTGCTCAAGCAGATCGGCGAGCACGATCGGCACTTCGCGGACGGCGAATTTGTACACCTCCTGGCCGTTCATGTGAATGGTGCCGAAGCCGCCCACCTCCCGGGAGAGGTCTTCCACCAGGGGGAGGCGGGCGCCACTGCGGGCCAAGGTGAGGCAGCTGTTGCGTTGGCCATCCGAGCGCATGCGGAAGGCCACAAGGCCATCCTGCTGGGCGGGGCAGGCTTGCAGCGCTACGGCCCCGGCCCCATCACCGAAGAGCACGCAGGTGCGCCGGTCATCCCAGTCCACCCATCGGCTCAGCAGGTCGGCGCCGATCACCAGCACCTTGTCCATGCTGCCGCCGCGGATGAACTGGGCGGCCGTGATCAACCCAAACAGGAAGCCGCTGCAGGCCGCGGTCAGGTCAAAGGCCACAGCCCGATGGGCCCCCAGGGCCGCCTGGATCCGGGGGGCGGTGCCGAACAGGTCGTCGGGGCTGGAGGTGGCCAGCAGAATCAGATCCAGGTCCTCGGCCCGCCAGCCCGCCAGATCCAGGGCGGCCTGGGCGGCGGCACTGGCCAGGCTGGTGAGGGAATCGGTATCGGAGGCGATTCTGCGGCTGCCGATACCGGTGCGATCGCGAATCCAGTCGTCGTTGGTCTCAACCCGGCGGCTGAGCAGGTCGTTGCTGACCACGCTCTGCGGCAGGGAGCTACCAGAAGCCACCAGTTCCATGCCGCGGGGGGGCAGGAGCTGGGGGAGGTTGGTCAATTCAGTCGCGCTGAGCACCACTGAGGATCGGCCCATCGTTGGGTCAGTCAACCACAGGTCGCCGCGGGCTGGGGGGTTGATCCCAGGTCATGGAGGTCATCCATGACGCGATGGCTGGCGGCGGAGTGGGCCAGGCGCAGGGCGCTGACGACCGAGAGGGCCTTGCTGCTGCCATGGCCGATCACGCA
>Ga0209598_10003005_pt1 | contig 12900 bp, 9 predicted proteins | sample M_140807_EF_Meta_FD_187317 | JGI IMG/M metagenome (GOLD analysis project Ga0209598, IMG submission 187317) | Freshwater microbial communities from Lake Montjoie, Canada to study carbon cycling - M_140807_EF_MetaG (SPAdes) (version 2) | ecosystem: Environmental > Aquatic > Freshwater > Lake... | reverse complement strand
TACCTCATCGACAGTTAGAATCCGAACGTCTTTCCATTGGTGTTTGTCATCATTACTCAATGGTCTTTGTTGATTGAGAAATGCAGCACTCGATATTGTTATACCACCAAATAATGATGCTGCTGCTCCTGTGTATGCAGTAAACAAAAATGTTCTCTCGTTCCACATGGCACCCACAGCTAAGCAAAAGTCATAACAAAACGTTTGAGCTACCGTGATGGCAGTGCTTTTTCCGGATCCAGCCGCCCCAGTAAGAAACAAAATCAGTTGATCTTGTCCACCTCTTGCTTTTAATCTTCGTACGATTGTTTCAATTGATTTCTTGCTAGAACACTCCATAGTTTGTACCAATCCTGAATATAATGTTGTTGATGGGTCATTCCCATCGTTAACCAATCCAAGTAAAAAAGTACATGCGATCATTTCGTATGCAATGTACTGTTTATCATCGAGTTCTATGTTTTGTAATCTGGCAACTTTTCTAGCTGTTTCTACCAAAGTTGGTATTTTGTTTGTAACAGGAGTTTGATTCTCAGCCGTATTATTATCATTCTCACTGTCTTTTGATATTGTATAAACATCTTCGAAATTTGAACCTCCGACCAAAGTTCCATTAACGAGTTTCAAAATATTTGGGTATGATTTCTCTTTTTGATTTGTAGATTGACATGAAGATGATGGAGTTGGATCTAGACCAATTCTGATTTTGTTACCGTGATTTTTGAGTTACATAATTTGGCGTCAATTTCAAAATTGGAAAAACGCGTAGATTTGGTTTAAATTTAAAACATGGAAAATTAAACGAATTAGTGTAAGTTGTAATGTGCTCTTCTTTATAATTCACATAAAACAATTTACTCACCTATTAGACACTCCACTTGTATCTGTTATTTGCTGTTGTGATATTGATCCAGATGATGTTATTTTTGGATTTATTAAGTGATTCTCTCTAAAATTGCATCTCTTGATAATTTCTTCTTGTGAATATTCATTATATTCATTTGCTAAATAGAAATCTGTGTTGTCATCGCCATCGCTATCCCCACTATTAATAAAGCCATATCATGTACAAACAAAGTTAGCATAATTTAATTTGGGATTGAATTAAATGATTTCAAAAAAATACTTACCTTGATTGATTTCCCATCTCAAGTATGTCAGCCACTTGATCCGTGTTTGTATAGTAGCTGTCGTTTTTGTTAGTCTCTTCTGATTGTTTATTATTTGTCACCAATGAAATAGGGTCTCTAGCACGTTTGATATGTTTTTGAATGTTTGATCTATCTTCCATGTTTTGTAGTATTTCGAAGCCCTTGCTCCAGAATGTGTGTTTTTGTTTTTCCAAGTGAAGTTGCAGTTCTCTGCAAAATAGACTCCAATACGTCGTACATATTTTCAGATCGCCCAATGATCTATACGGGTAAAACATCAAGAGAGCCATTTTTGCATACCATTCTCTTTTATCGCTAGTTTCTTCAGTTGGCATTTTGTTATTTAATTCCAGTTCTTCAACAGAACACATTTTATTTGGTGGTAATGATATTTTTGGTATGGTTGGGCATTTCAACTTACATAAATGACTGAATGCATGCCCTGGATGCCTCTCGCTAAACCAGAACTTGTCAATTGATTCTGCTTTCAATTTTTTGAATTTTTTCTTGTATTCCCTTGTCATTTGATAGAAACAACTGTTTTCGAATTCTTCGTGTTCAGGTCTGTAAATGTAATCATCGGCAAGAGAGTCGGGCCAACACTGTCCATCCTCACCAGGAGTCTTACTTTTACTTGTTCTAATGCGTACATTGGTGGGATGATTCTCTAATGTTGCTTCCATTTGCGTCACTAATAAATTCGAAAACATATGTGAATAGACAAATCTTGATCCATTTTGACATGTTATGAGATGTGCCATAGTAGAACTTTGTACGTTTCTTGTTGTTGCTGCATTCAATCCTGATAAAACCCTACTTAACCCTTCTCCAAAACTGGGCCCTAGTGTGATTTGATCACACTCAATTGTTTGAGTTTCTTCAAGAAGTCTTTTCATCCTTTTAATGATTGAACGTGCAATACGTAGCTGTTGTTCACTATCTTCATCTTGGGTTGATTTGCTTGTATACAAAGTGCTGTAGAATACCTGTGATGCGTCTCCAATTTGAATGTTTGAGTTGCAATTGAAAACTTCAGAAATTGCTGCATTATGAGTATTGATGTACTGACATCCCATGGGTCTTTTAGGGATAACCATAAATGGATACACTTTGTTTACGCTTCCATCCAGAAAATATTGTGCAATTTCGTTATCATCGTTTTCACCTTTATCCTCATGTATGTATGTATGAGAAGATGACAAGAATGGAAAAAGAAATCTACATTCGCATCCTTTTTTGAAACATGAAGCACGATGACCATTTGAATGTTCTTCAAACCTATATTTCAGCAATGTGTGACGAATATTTTTGTCTCCCCAAAATTTATCTTTTTCTGGAACACAGCCTCCATCCATGTGATATGAATGGAGATACGAAGCCATATCCAATCTTTCTTGTGATATTGGAAGGTTAGTATCAAGCCGGTTATCCTGTGCCCTAATCCCTGTTAAAATATCATCTTTCCATCTCTTCAACGATTGGTTGACAATGTCTACAGTTGATATGGTATCATTACATTGTCCACAGAACATAATACCACCGTTGATATCATTACAGAAATTCTTGTTTCTTGCTTGACGGAAAGAATCTGGATCTTTCTCTTTGAATATATTATTGGGGAGTTCCTTTCTTGCTTGTTCATTATTACTGTTGTTAATGCAATTATGGGTGATAACCAACTCTGCATCGAAACTTGCACTCATACTCTCGTCAATGAAATTATTAAATTTCTTTCGTGCTTGGCTTCTTGTTTTGGGATCATTATCGAATAAAGCATTTCTTAATATTTGATTCATTTCCTTTATCCAAATTTGCCAATGCCCATGGAGTGTTTTCCGAGCCTGTTCTTCGTCTGCAGCAAAAAATGCAATGATTGTTCCGAGTATTCCTCTACCTGTTGAGGAGTTTGTCTTGATGTCCCATTTGAGTAAGCACTCAGTGAATATTTGCATAACACTTTGAAATTCAAGAGAACATGCGCCTGGATATTTGAGCCTTGTATCCCTTCTTAAAATGAAATCAGCAATGCAATCTTCCTCCGAACATTTCAACGAAGGTAATTCATGCTGTCAAGAAGAAATATTTTTTTGAAAGGAATGATTGAAAAGGCGTGAATTTCAAAATTGGAAAATGACGCAGCAAATGAATATTTATTGAAAAATACGAAAATGAAGAAACATAGGTAATTGAAATTTGCGTAAATTTCAAAACAAGAAAAACGCGTAGAACGTGTTCACTCACCCACTTTTGGGAATTGCAATATAATCTTACTCTAATATTGCATTCATCATCTGGTGTAATAGTTAAAAAAATATTATTCAGCCCATAGTAATCCAACATTGCAAAACATTTCCGTCTAGCATACTTTGCTGCTTCTGGAGTGTGTCCTGCAGCAGCGCATGTTGTGGTTATCGTCTTTAATAAATCTCTTGTTTTTGTGTTCAAATGATCTGTTTTGTTGTTTTTGATTTGTTCGATATCTTTCATTGATATTGTGGACAGATTTTCTCCCAGTGTTTCACCCCCAATGTTTGACCTGCATAACATAACTCCTGTCTTGTATGTATTTATTCTGTTGTACATTTGGTTCAAAACAAAAATTACAGGGCTTTCCATGAATTGCTTTAATGAAAGCCTAAAATAGTGCTGAATGCTAACCTCGGGCGATACTGGCACTCTTCTTTTCATGTTTGGACCACCGTTGCCAAACGGAAATGCAAATGGTTGTACATCAGCAACCTCCATTTCCCTTAAATTGACATAAGTTCCACCCGATACTACCAATGAGGGTGACGATTGCTGTTTAAACATTGCAATAGCAAATTCGTCCATACTATTGAATGTTGCTGTTATGGGTGATGGATCTTGTGGTGACGAAAAATAATATGTCCCACTTTCAAAATTTGTTTCCACATTGACGTCAACTGATCTATCTGTGTTGTTATTTGTTTCTTGATCTGCAACAAAAACTGGCTGAGGGCATTCTTCTGGAATTGTAATATTTTTATAACCTTCGTGACCGGATTCCATCACAAACCATGTCAAAATGTCCAGAAAATCTTTTGTGTTGATAACGGCCCTCTTACGCACTATGGTCTTTTGTTCAGGAGTCATTCTACCACATATAACACAATAAATGTTTTCTCCAATATTTGCTTGATTCAGATGATTAATGACAGAACCAAGTTTGTTTTGGTCCATTTCGAAAAATTGAAAATTTCCTTTTATTGATTTTTGAGATCCTCCGGAATAAGCAAATACATACCCAAACATCCGAATCGGTGCTAGCATGGCTTTCAGAATATCTGTCAGGTCATCGTCTTTTATTTCCCTTCTTACTTTCTTGCCCTCCTTATTTGTAAACTCAATTACTCGTGGGAATGATCCAATCACATAACCGTTTGCAATGGCAAACTTGGGTGGTGCTTTCCTGGATGTTAAATGTGGGCGCATTCCATTAAAGCATTTCTCACAAGTGGCGTATCCGTCTCGTTTTTTCATTGATCGTGGAGATAACAGCAAATCTTGCAGACCCTCTGCGTTTATATGGTACTGTTTTATCAACTCTGGTTTTATTTTTGTCTCATACCACTCCTCATATGATTTTACAGAAAGTCTATGGCCGTGACTGGAGATTTGTTCGGGTTTAAGTTTGCAAATCTTTTCTGTTCCAATCACAAAGCAATCACATATAACACAGACAATTGCACGATGACGATTTGGATTGTCTGGATGTTTCGTTCTGTGTAATATATGTTTTGCTTCCTTTATTGAACGTTCGATGGACATTTTAATTTCATTTTCGTCATGAACAGTATTGATAGTCGGTTGTAGACGTTGACGTATTATCTTCATCCTTGATTTGTCCTTGTCTTTTTGAACTAACCTTACGTCGGCACTTAAGTTCTCCCGGGATCTCTTCTTCCTCGACTTGTCCTCTTCATTACGAACTAACCTTACGTCATTACTTAGGTTCTCCCGGGTTCTCTTCTTCCTCGACTTGTCCCCTTCGTTACAAACTAACCTTACGTCGGCACTTAAGTTCTCCCGGGTTCTCTTCATCCTCGACTTGTCCCCTTCGTTACTAACTAACCTTACGTCGACACTTAGGTTATCCCGGGTTCTCTTCTTCCTCGACTTGTCCCCTTCGTTACGAACTAACCTTACGTCGGCACTTAAGTTCTCCCGGGATTTCTTCTTCCTTGACTTGTCCTCTTCATTACGAACTAACCTTTCTTCATTACATAAGTTTTCCCGAGATTTCTTCATCCCTGACTTGTTTCTTTCGTTTTGAATAACCTTTTGTCCTGGTGACATATTGTTTCGTTTTTCTCGTCTTTTAACAGATTCAGGACTAACTATACTAAGACCTAAAACAAAAACAACAGTCAGAAACGATGAGGTTTGTGGTCGTATCAAAAAAAAATGACCCCAACAATTAACAACAAAATAATCAACTAAATGATAACTACATGTCTAAAACCGAAACAAACATTTAAACCAAAACGCGTCATAAAACATCTTGAAATTGCGTCCATTCGGTTTAAATCAGTTGATTTTACTATTCCACAGAAATCAAATATACTATGTATTTCAACCAAAACGCGTCATATAAATTCATGAAATTGCGTCCCTTTGGTTGAATTTACACTTCCACTACCGTGTAAGTTATTACTTTAATTCGCACCCCCCACCCACATTATCGGCGTCAATTTCCATTTTTGAAAAGTACGTTGAATTTACTCTTCCCCTACCATGTAAGTTATTACTTGAATTCGCATCCCCTGATCGGCGTATATTTCCATTATTGAAAATTACGTTCCAGTTTTCTCTTGTTTGATTCTATCTGTTTTCGCGTTAATTTCCGTTTTGGAAATTGACGCACCAAATTTATCCCCCCATATTTAATACCTCTCTTGTTGAATGCTGCCCCAATCCGGAAGTTCAAATTGATCGTCGTAATCCCTAAAACATTTTTTCATGTTTTTCTTATTCATGTCTCCCCAACTTGAATATCCGATATATTCTCTTAAAACTCTGACGATGTCGTAATCAACCATGAATCGATTGAGACTGTCCCCAAACTTCAATGAGTAACCACATTTAAAATGATCGTGGGTATCATTTGTCAACATTTTACCAGCATCCTCATCGCTCATCTCGTTTTGTTGCCCTTTTTTCAATAGATATTTGTAAAGACCAGATTGATGTTCCTCCAAGTACTCAACAATAGTCGGCCCAATTGGATTATTATTGCGCTTCTCCATAATTTTGAACAAGAAATCAAGTAAATCTTTTAGAATTTGAACAATTTGATTCTCTTTTGTTGTAGCACATGACATTACAAGTGATATTGTTGATATGGTTTTGTTCTGTTTAGTACGCTTCCACTCGGACTCACTTCCAAATTCCTTCTTGCGGATGTTAATATCATCAAATGTTTGATAGTAGTTTGTATCAACATTTGATACATGAAATGTCTTCAAGCAAAATCCAATGTAGCCACGCAGGAATTCAGATTTGAGAAAAAAAGCTTTTCTCATATCCGCAAAAACCAAAACATAATGACTCTTGCCAGTCTTCTCTTTTCGAAATGGACCCGTCACATAAACTTCAATATTTTTGGCAGTAGATGTTGTCTTAATACTGTTTGCAATATTGGCCTTAAAGTCACCGCCAAACATGTCCTCAAACATTTTGTCATTTTTGATCTTTGAGCTACCCCACACATTGCATGTACCCATATCAGCTGGTGTGATTTTACTAATATCGTCAATTTGCAAAGCATTTTTATTGTCATCCTCGCTTTCATATTTGCTTTCCTCTGTTTTAAGTGTAAAATCTTTGTTGTAGTATTTGTCCTTTGTGACGGTACTTCGCTTACTAATATAGAAATGTTTCTTGAATTCTTTGTCTTCTGCTCCACTCTCATCATTGTTGTCACTAAACTCTGAATGTTTTCCTTTTTTTTTGATGTCATTGCTATCATACACATCATGTCCAGAAATACCAAAATTATCTTCATCGTCTTCGAACGAATCATCTTCTGCTTTTTCATAATCGTCTTCAATGTCATCATTATCATTTTTAACATTTGCATTTTCGGATGACTGCACGAATTTGCTCCAAGCGGCTGCATCTTTTGACCGCAATGGTCTTACTTTTGCAACTTTCCACCCAATTATATCATCTTCTATAGTAGCATATAGCCACTTCTCCCTCACAATATCGTCTGCGGTTTCTTTTTCGTTTTCGATTTTCATGTCAAATGCATACAAATTGCCGTTTACTACTTCCACTATCAGAAAATTAAATTCTTCGTTGTTGACAAATTCATTCATATCAACTCCGGTAAGACACTTGTGGAATTTACTAAAAGCGTCAATTTCAAAAACAGAAAATGACGTTAATAATTTAGCGTTTTGTTTTCAAAATGTATACATTGGCATAAAAAATTGTAACACATTTGCGTAAATTTCAAAATTAGAAAAAGACGTAAAAAATTGGAATACGATTATAGTTGTCGTCGTCGCATGTATTACATGCTCACTTACCTATAAATTTGTTCTTTCTTGTCAACCATCATGGACTTCATATTGAAGATCAATACAAGGAAATCCTGTATTAATTTATTTTTTGAACCTGGTAGGGGAAGGAATGCTTTTGTAGCTTCACTGCAATCAATTTTACCAATCAATAACATAAATGCTGTTGTAATCGCACTTTTTGATGACTCATTTAATAGGAATGGAATGATATTTTCCTGAGTTAGTAAGGTGGAAAAACCTGGATACTTAGTTATTTCGTTTCTCATCTCTTCGGAATTCATAAAGTCCAATTTGTGTAGTTCTAGCTTTGCGGTGATACTCGTTTTCTTTAATGACTCGATGGATGATTTGGATAAATCGGTAGATCTTGTAGACCCAAGCCTTTCTGTTGATAAACTGAGTTTGCTGCGACGATTCAAACTGTCGTGAATTTCAAATTTAGAAAAACACGCCGAAATCATAATTATCGATAGTTGCAAAACGGAAGTCATACGATATGGGCGTGGATTTCAAAGTTAGAAAATCACGCGGATGTGTCTCGATTGCAAAATCAATTTCATCTAAGTTCCAATAAGATCATCTAATCGATTAATATTACAATATATTGTACTTACCTATTCTTCTTTGTCAAAACAGTGTCTGTATTGTCATATATCAACTTCCGCTTAGTATTTTTTGTTTCACTAACTATTGATGACTGCGAAGATGCTTTTGCATACTTCGTACTACTGGGATATAGGGATGAGTTTGTAACAATGGCAAGACTGTCATCTTTGTCATTATTACCATCCGGACTGGGTGTCCGCGCGTATTTGTTCGTTTTACTAGCAACAGTGTCCGGTACCAGTCTCGTTGTTGGTTTTATAGATGTTATCAATTTAATTGACTTACCTACTTTCTGGGACAACTTTTCGTATGGATTAACGACCGTCATTTTTGTACGTCCTGAAGGCGACGACGATCGACTCATTCTGATGATGGATTGTATTAATGAAGACGATGATCAACTAATAAAGATGGTTGAAAAATTCGATCTGCGTCGTGTGCGATGGCGACGACGATCGACGAATGCTGAGAGTGGAAGTTTATGAATGAAGAGACCATCATGTGACATCATTTTACCTTCAACGTCAAAAAACGTGAGTCAGCTGTACTATTAGTATTTGAATTATTGAAGCAGCTTCTTTTTTTTGATAATTGGCCCATTACATTTCTTTACCTAGAACGAGAGTAAGTGACTGATGTCATTGCGGTCAACGCAATAACACATGTTTTTGGTATTTTTATATATCCGCATTGGGCCTTTCCAAAAACACTTTCTTCTTATAAGAATATACGAGAATTTTCCGAGTTTGAGAAACAGAAAAAAACATACGTCAGTTGAATTTTACATAATGATAAATTTCTAACCTAATACAATCGTCACGTTGAACCAAAAACGCCATCTGGTATGGAAAACACGTCACTTGAAGCCATCTGGTGCAGATGATCCAAAAACACGTCGCTTCCTTGTCCACATAAAGTTCTTTCACATCACCATCGATTTTTTCCATCATGGTGAAAACACAGGAGTCTCCTCCTCGGGTAACGAGAGCCGCACGAAACAAAAATATAATTAATAAAGACGACGACGATCCGACGCGATCGCCATCGAAGGGTCTCAAGGCTGCAACATCAATGGCCGCAACCGTCAACACATTTGCCAATAATAATAATAACGCTGCGTTACTACCAAACGCCACAACCGCCAGCAATGATGCCAATCATAAAAATAACACAGCCTTACTAGTACCAGACGCCACAACCGCCAACGATGGTGTCGATAGCGGTTGTAACACAACGTTACGACCGTACGATCTCGTTGAACGTGAGAACGACAGTACGGGGTCAACAATTGGCACTCTCACTTACGATGTTGCCACTAAAAGTAGTGGTATTACTCAAAGCGCAGAAAATTCGAAGGCGCCGATAGGCGAACAAAATTTATACAGCAATGATATAAATATACAAGTTGATACACCAATGGTATGTATATCTTCTAAACGCTGCATTCATTTTTCTGATGACGAATACTAACTATTTATACTCTTTATTACGTCAATTTCAAATATTGAAAATGACGATCATAATTATAATACTAATCACTTGTTTCATCTTACTTATTATGACGTTAATTTCAAATATTGAGAAAGACTACCGCAGCGACAACCGCCACAGCTAGCAATAATGCTAACAAACAAGACACAGCTGGGGTCGCAACGACCGCCACAGCTAGCAAAACTACTACTCCTGAGCAACACACCGCTAAAAATCACACCATCGGGGATAAAACAATTGTAAGTTAATTTAAAAAAATGTATTCACTTATCTAACAATACTGACTGTTCGTTTATAATTATCATTGCGTCATTTTCAAATTTTGAAAATCACGCTCAACTTTATTCACTCATCTAACAATACTGACTGTTTGTTTATAATTATCATTGCGTGATTTTCAAATCTTGAAAATCACGCTCAACTTTTTGTGTTCATACTTTTATTGCGTCAATTTCAAAACTTGAAAATCACGCTTAACAATTTGTTTATACTTCTTATTGCGTCAATTACAAAACATTACAATCTTGCTCAACAATTTGTTCATTCTTTCTATTGCGTCAATTTCAAAATTTGAAAAAAACGCTTAATTCTTATCCAGAATTCTCCGATAAAGACAAAAGAAACTTTGTTTTTCGATAGTAACACCACAAGTGTAACGTGGGTTATAAATCCAACCATTATTCCTTTCCTTACAATATATACAATTGAAGAAGATGACAAGTATTTGTGTCCGTATTACAATGATGGTGTCAACCATAACGTTTTGGATAACAATAGAGTACTGCAAATTGTGAATTCCTGTCTGGGTGAACCTTACAATAATAATGATTCTAAATTGTCACAACTGAACCACCTGGGACACGACGCTTCTATATTGATTGGTGTAAATGAACATAAGTTGGGAATTGATGATAAGTTGGGAATTGATGACAACAAGGTAAATATAATTTTTTAATTTTCTTTTTCATTCTTTCGTTAAATTTACTAATAACATTCCGTCCTATAGTGTGTTCCTCTTACTAGATTGAATCCAGCCCGCCATGAAACTGACATTCAAATTACTCCCTTCTTTCCATCTGATGTATCTTTCTACAATATGTTTCAAGGGGAAGACTTCAAACGTTTTTTGTTGTATGATGGTACTACAAAAGAAGGACGAAACGATATTGCAAACTACTACAACGTTTCGGATAAGTGGGAAAAGTTAAATCACGATGTTGATTTTGTTACAGACTATTACCAATTACTGTTTCTCGTAAAAAAAAGCAGTGACAATGATAGACTGTGGATTAGTTTCATTGAAGGTCTTCATCGACACGCCGCAATTATTTTATCACTTCTGTGCGCAAAGTTTGATAATTTTATCAACAAACTGGTACCAGGTTCGCTTCGTGTTCAAGACTTCAAAAATGCAAACATTACACACTTCAACATGCCTCATGACTCGTTATTGACTCCAACAGATTTATTGAATCTCATGGTCAAAAATAATGAATCCAGTTTGTCCATGTTGACAACACCTATCACCGTCAATGCATACTATACAAACAATAATAATTGTGACTTAAAAAAATTGATGGATTATTGCAAGAAGTTGAGTGCTAAAATATCGACTAATAAGAGAGACTCAGCAATAAAAAGCATTTCGAGTGAAATATCGACTGGTTTGGTAAATATTAAAGCGCACAAAACATCGACAAAAACGAGAGACGTCAAGAAAAATATGCCAGGATATGGTCTAACAATGAAATATCAAAGCCATGTCGCATGGAATAAGTTGGAGAAGACGATCAAGACATCAGGGAACGACCACTCAACAGGTTATCCTGAAATACTCAGAAGTAGCGAATATGAAAAATATTGTAGAGACCCTTACAATGATGGAAACCGAAAATCTTTTATCGAAAAGATACCTCTACATGGAAAAAGCAATCAAAAAACAGAAATATTACCACCATATCTGCTATCGTTTCGGGGGCTTATACAGATAAAGGATTATGACAAGTCGTCTAAAATTCGCTCTATCGATCCCAGTCATGTGAATGCCTACTTCATCGTGCCGATTTTGGTACATGGTCTGACAACAAAACTCAATAATGCAAATATATTGAATCTCTCGGAGAGAAAAATCGATGAAGAAGTGAATATGATTCAATTTGTTACTCGATATGCTTATGGCATGAAGAAGTCTCCCAATGTACTGTTACATGGTGCAATTAAACACTATTGTCCTAACGCCAACGAATCTCAATTCATACAAGGACTAACAGGACTTCATCGAGTGATTCCAGTTACATTGTTCCTCACTACTCTATATAATGCGTCATTTGCGTTCGATACCAACAAAACAAGCAATAATTTACTTGTTACAGCATTGCAACGATTTGACCTTAAATCTACGGTTTGTGATGAAATGTTTTTGAATACTATGAGTAAGTCTATCACATCTGCGTCATTTTCAAAACTTGAAATTCGCGATATTTTTATCTACTTTTAGAAACTCTCTTACTTACCCTCAATTTATTTTATTACAGACGCGTTATCTTGGATGATTCACGATGCGGCGCAAATTCTGTCAACAAAAATAGCTATGAAAAAATTTGAAGAAGGCACAGACCGCGGAGAAATGCTTATATTCCAGTCATTCATGCACTCTTGGGTTTGTTATGAATGCTTAAAAGTATTGTCAGTTTTTGGTCTGCAACCAACAATAAGAGCTGACATTGAATCGTGGTCACCACAGCTTCGTGATCTACTTACATTTTACTCAGACAAAACTAAAAATGTGGCTTACCAAAGCGGTGCATCAACCGCTGTTGACGTACTGTTCGATTCTACTGACCATTCCTCCTACTTTGGAAAGCATTCATTTGGAAGTAAGACGAAATTCGATACATCAATTGATCCAATCCTGTACTTGGTCGTTTTAACTTGGTCGAGGCAACTACAGCAATTCTTCTTTGAAATAGATGATACTGACGTAAGAAGAGACTGGAATAAATATGGAAGGTATTACGGCAACCAAAAGCTAAATAAAGGTGATTTTGGGTTGGGATACATGCATATGTCCACGGCAGATAGTAACGAAAAAACTCTTATTTTCC
>Ga0209598_10003003_pt1 | contig 12902 bp, 11 predicted proteins | sample M_140807_EF_Meta_FD_187317 | JGI IMG/M metagenome (GOLD analysis project Ga0209598, IMG submission 187317) | Freshwater microbial communities from Lake Montjoie, Canada to study carbon cycling - M_140807_EF_MetaG (SPAdes) (version 2) | ecosystem: Environmental > Aquatic > Freshwater > Lake... | reverse complement strand
AATCGAACGCTCAGCAAGAGCGCCGTGGCCGATTTCGCGGCGGTTTTGACCACCGAAACGACCGGTCTCACCCACGCTGAAGGGCGGGAAGTTGTAGTGAAGCATGAAGCGCTTCGTGTCAGGTCCACCGCCGTAGCAATCGATCATCTGGGCTTCCTCAGCCGGAGCGAGTGTAGCGATGCCGAGGGCCTGGGTTTCGCCACGGGCGAAGAGGGCCGAACCATGCGTGCGGGGAAGAAGTCCAGCCTCACCGGAGAGCGGGCGGAGGTCATGGAATCCACGGCCGTCGCAGCGCTTTTGGCGATCCAGAATGCTGACGCGGAAGGCTTTTTTCTGCAGGTAATCGAAGGCCTGGGAAATTTCGAATTTCGAGGCAGTCGGGAATTTTTCGAGCACGGCTTTTTCGACTTCCTCGCGGAGAGTGCCGATGGCCTTGCTGCGGGCCACTTTGCCGGATGTGTAGATGGCGGATTCGATGCGGTCGCCTGCGACTTGGTAGGCGACTTCGGAGATCGAGTCGGCAACCGAGAAGAGTGGCACGCTGCGTTTGGCTTTGCCGACTGCTGCGGCGAGGTCGCGCTGGGCTTGAACGATGACGCGCACGGCGTCGCGGGCGAAGTCGAGGGCTTTGTTGAACTCCGCTTCGGGAAGTTCCGTGGCGGCACCTTCGATCATGATGACCTTCTCACCATCGCCGACATAGACGAGGTCGAGGTCGCTGTGCTCGCGGTCGGAGTGGGTCGGGTTAATGACGAGCTCGCCATTGATGCGGCCGACGCGAACGGCGCCGACTGGGCCTGCGAACGGAATGTCCGAAACGCAAAGCGCGGCGGAGGCACCGTTGATCGAGAGCATGTCAGGGTCATTTTGACCATCCGCACTCAAGAGGAGCGTGATGATCTGAGTGTCGTAGAGGTAACCCTTGGGGAAGAGCGGGCGCAGAGGACGGTCGGTCATGCGGGCGGTGAGGATTTCCTTTTCGGTGGGACGGCCTTCGCGCTTGAAATAACCGCCGGGGAATTTGCCAACTGCGGCGGCCTTTTCCTTGTATTCAACGGTGAGCGGAAAGAAGTCTTGGCCTTCCTTGATGGTGGTGGCCGAGACGGCTGTGACGATCACGATCGTGTCGCCGCTGCGGACGGTTACGGCGCCGTCGGCGAGTTTCGCGAGTTTGCCGGATTCAAAAATGATGGGTGAGGAGCCCGCTTGGGCTGTAGTGGTATGGGACATATTATATATAATTGCGTAAGTGCCCGCCAGAAATTGGCGGGCGGATTTTAGGAAAAAGCCCCGCTGATAAACGGGGCTTTGGGTCAGGAAGTCGCGTTACTTGCGAAGGTCCAATTTCTCAAGGACCGTCGCGTAGCGGCTTGAAGCCGTGCGTTTGAGGTAATCAAGCAAACTGCGCCGCGTGGCGACGAGCTTGAGCAAGCCACGGCGGGATGCATGATCCTTCGCATTGACTTTCAAGTGCTCGGTGAGTGAGCTGATTCGTTTAGTCAGAAGCGCGATCTGAACGTCCGCGCTGCCGGTATCTTTTTCGTGAAGGCGGAGGGAATCCGCCCCGTTAACTACTGCTGCTTTTGCCATTTGTTATTTCGTTTTGTTAATGAAGGGGCAAAATGTGCCACTCTGATGGCTCGAGGGCAAGGACAAAGTCTTGGTGAAAATAAATTGGGCTAGCGGACTGGCCTCGGTATAACACACCGCCATGAAAGTCCGCCTCACCAAAGATTTCATTCTCGAAGCCGCCCAAAGCCTCACGAAAGTGCCCGCCGGGCACAAATGCGCAAGGCTGCACGGCCATACCTTCACGATCGAAATTTCCGTCGAAGGCGAAGTGAATCCCGATACGGGCTGGCTCTACGACCATGCCCTCATCAGCGCGGCAATGAAGCCGATTATTGAGGAACTCGACCACTCGTATTTGAACGATGTCCCCGGACTAGAAAATCCCACGATTGAAATGATGGCCGACTGGCTTTGGAAGAAACTCTCACCCCAACTGCCCGGACTCGCCGAGATCGTGATTCACGAGACTCCGTTCGCCCGCTGCAGCTACCGCGGAGAGTAGTTCTCCGCGGCTCTTAGGCGCTGCTTGCACAGCGGAGGCGGCATAGAGCGTAACGAGCAGGCTTCAACCGTTGTGCTGGATATTGTCGCGGCATGGATTTTCGTGCAAGCATGCAAGACATGATCTCAAACAAAGTAGCGGGTGTGCTGGGTTTCACAGGAGTCGCACTGGGAGCCTTCGGGGCACATGGTCTCAAAGAAATCCTAGCCGCGAATGACACGGCGTCCATCTGGCAAACTGCCGTTCTTTACCATCTCATTCACGCCGTCGCGGCACTCTGGGCCTCGGAGCGACGTCCAAGTGCCGTCTGGCTTTGGATGGCGGGAGTAGCCGTATTTTCGGGATCCCTTTACATTCTTGCGGTCACGAATATCCGCTGGCTGGGAGCGGTAACTCCTGTGGGAGGCCTTCTCCTGCTCGCCGGTTGGGCGCTTGTGGTTTTTTCAAAATCCAAAGCGCAACTTCATTGAACAAACACAGCGGCACGTTGTCTTTTTTGAGCAAAGCCAAATGAAACGCATGATCAAACAAACTCTCCTTGCAGCGCCGCTGGCGTTGACGATTTTTTTCGCCAACAACACCGGAGCGTCCGCCAACGATTCGCAATCTCAGAAATCGATTCTGAACTCCTCAGTCGATATCCAAGAGGACACCTCTACCTACTCTGTGCGAGTGGGCGTTCCTGAGACGACGGATGTCAATGTGCGCCTTGCCGGGTCCACCTTGATTCTGGATTCCGGCGCCACGGAGAGTGGCATCCGCTACGAACAGCGCATCTCACTCCCAAGGGCACAGGCTGATGCCGCGCTTGGCATCAAAAGAACTGCCGGACAACTTGTCATTTCCATCCCCAAAGGCGAGCCAGTTGCAGCTGCAGCACCCGGAGGCATTGCTCTTCCGTCACGGATTCCGATGGATGCTGGGTTCGACGCGCTACGCGACCAAGTCCTCTCCCAAGCTGCCAACATGCTTCAGCAAATGAATCAAGAAGACACTCCCGCAGGTGGCGCGGCGCCCGCGCAGGATCTCTTCGGAAGCATCCTTGGGAGTATCGCTCCGCAGTTGCAAGGCAAGACGGCGAGTTCGGGATTCAAAGTCGAAGACCGGGGCGATGCATACCTTCTCATATCCGTGCTCCCCGAGGAGCAGGCACGCAATGTCAGCGTGAATGTGGACAACGAACGCGCTGTCACCATCACCTCGAAGCATGAAAAACAATCTGCAGCAGGCGGCGCGACAGCCTTCAGCTCTGGATCATCGACTCAATCCATGACGCTGCCTGGGCCGGTGCGCGGCGAGGAACTCAAAATGGAATACAAGAACGGACGTCTCGAGATCGTCCTACCCAAAAAATAAAATCAGCGCACCTCGACCGAAGTGCCTGCTTTTACAAGCTGGCAGAGGGTGAAGGCGTCCCAGTTTGCGAGGCGAATGCATCCGCTGCTTTCATTTCGTCCAATACGGTCCGGATTATTCGTGCCGTGCATGCCGATGCTCGGACGGTTGATTCCCATCCAGACGATGCCGACTGGGCTGTTCGGACCGGGTGGAAGCATGAAGGCATTCTCGCTGCGGACTCCGGTTTCTAGGACCGATTTATCCCAGCGGAAATGAGGGAGCAGAATGTTGCTGGTGATTTTCCATTTTCCCAATGGCACCGGGATTTTTGCAGAACCCGGCGTGCAGGGGAAACAGGCAACGATGCGACCATCCTCGTAAAGTTCGATCAGGCGCTCGCTGCGGAGGAGGACGATGGCGCGCTTCGGCTCGGGAGCGGCAACTGGAGTGGGTTCGGGCGTTGGAGTCGGTGACGGCGTCGGCGGGGGCGCCTGCTCAATGGGCGAAGGTTGAACCGGCTTGGAAAGATCATAGGAGGCTGGTAAAGGCAGAGGCGGCGAGGGGGGAGGAAGGGTCGCTGCGACTGTGGGTGACTTGGCTTTCATGGACCGTTCTTTTTCCAGAGCTCTGACATCCGAGAGCAGGAATTCCTTCACATCAGGAACACGGAGAACAGTGCCAACGATAGGGTCGGTGACTTGAGGGTTCAGCTCGACAAGAAACTTCTGGTCGCAGTGAAACCTCTCTGAGACAGCCTCCCAGAGCGTGGCGTATTTGAGGGATTTGAGTTTGACCTGCTCCGCGGGTTGAGAGGCCACTGGACCGACCCACCGCGTATCGTCCTCTGAGATCACATATTCCCGGTAGGGAACAGCCACGGAGGAAATATCCAAAATGGAGCCTCGAGGAACACCAGTCGCATCGCAATAACGGTCAGCCGCCTTTTGGGTAAATTCCCCTCCGAGGCCGTCGATTTTTCCGGGGCGGAAACCGGCGCGGTCCAAAAAAATCTGCACGCGGCAGAGTTCCATGCGCTCGGGAGCGTCGGGCAAAGGCGTCTGCATCTTTGCCGCAGTAGCCTCAGCGGGTTCGGCGCAAAAAACCGGCAAGGGGAAAGAGGCCACTGCAAGCAACCAGACAAGGCATGCGCGAAGATAGAACATACGCGGACTCAACACGAATCGCAGGAGGGGCATCAAGAGAGATATTTTTGAGAAGTGGAGAGGACGCATCCCGCCATCCTTCCCGCCAAGGCGATCTTCCCAAGGCCGTGGTCTTCGCCCGGATCTTCTTCCCCTGCTCTAACGCCACCCAAGGCACGCTGCTCCCGCTCTGGCACATGGGGGCGCCAAATCATTTACTCTTAGCAATACCTGAAACCCGGTTCACCACCTTATCATTTGGAAATCTCCACCTCTCCGGCGATGAGCGGGGTGATGTGGCGGAGGCCTTGGATGAGGTATTCCTCCACGACGGCGGCGTTTCCTTGCAGCAGGCGAAGACTATCGGGAGAGGGACCGCGTTGGATGACGACGCGTTGGATATTCGTGCTGTGGCTGACTGTGAGAATCGGAAGGCCATCTGCAGTCATGATTTGAACGCCCCCCGGCCCGAATGCCGCTTGGAGAGTGACTTCGTCATGCTTGCCGGTGAGTGGGTTTTCATCCAGGCGGAAGCGAAGGGACGTAGGTGGAGAGACGGCGACCGCATTGGCGCTGGCCTGACCGTCCACGAAACCAAAAGCGGGGGCATCCTGAATCGACCGTTCCCATTCGATGGACCATCCACCTTCAGGATTCCGCGAAAGAACCCGCAGTCGCTGCAAACCGGGGGACTCTTCCAAAACAGAAAACACATCGCTCGTGCGAGAAGCGCGAACCAAGACGGGATGCGGGTCGCCGGGTTTAGGAACAAGCGCCCTCAGAATGCCGCCCTCGAAATTAGCCTGGGCGACAACCGGTGAGGCATCGGGATCCATCGAAGCGCCGGCGAACCACAGGGTTTTGCCTTCGCCAAACGAGAGGGAAGCCGCATTCGCAGGGATCGGAATTTTTGCGAACGGCTGACCTGAGGTGGAGAGCCAAACGGCACCACCGGCGGAACCTGCGACGGCATTCTCTGCAGCGGCGAGGTTTTCAAAAAAGACCGGAGCCGGCTCTTGCGAGGTTAAGCCATCGAGCGCCACGGTTTTGATGACTTCGCCCTCGGAAAAAGAGATACGTTCATTGTCTGCGGCGAGTGTCGTAGGACGCGAGTCACTGGGAAAGCCTGCCACGGGAATGTCGCTACCGTCATCAAGGGAAAAGGCCAACCAGCCTTGACTTGAGCGTGTGACAGCAGCACTGCTCGTGACCGCGAGAAGGATGCCGGATGCGCCTGAGTGTTCGATTTCACGGCTCCACAAAAACCCCTTCTCATTCGAACACCGTGCGCAAAACCCCTGGTCTGCCGCGGTGCGTCCCGTGAGCACCAAGTCCCCGCCGGGCAGCATCGCAAAATCCTCGATCCGACGCGGCATGGGAGATTCGGCCGAGGAAACCCAGTCATTGAAATGAAAGGCCTCTCCCTCCACAGAGACCTCGCCGATGAGGTAGCCCCTTAAAAAATATCGACCGGCTGGCACCTTCTGCCCTGCATCATCACGACCGTCCCACTGCGTGATGTAGCCATTGAGCCCGATGCGAAACGCCTCCTCGTCATCCATCACGTGGAGAGTTCTCACCAGCTTGCCCGCTTTATTGAAGACCCCCAGCGTGATCAATCCCTGCCCCGGCACAGCGAAGGCGATTTCCTGGTTATCAGACGGAGCCGCCTGCAGAGCGGGAAGAGAGAACCATACAGCCAGCGCGGCCAAGCATGCAAAAATTTGCCTCACAAGTAGTGCTTCCAATCGAGGTTAGGAAAAATGTTGTCCCGTGCCTCGCAGGCCGAGAGAAGCGCCTCGTTATGCTCGCCGCTCTCCAGCATTTCGTGAAGTTTGTTGAAGCGCAGAATGTGGTCCTTCGTGCGCCGAGTGGCGTAATCCACCGCCGTGCCAGTTTTCATGAGAAACGCCCAATCGCTGGACTGCGCGAGGAGTAATTCGCGCGCGAGCTGTTGGAGGAGGCGCTTGGTAAAAACCGAGCGGGTGTTCTGGTGCGCCTGTGCCACAGCGGTCATGCGACGGGCGGCGGCGTGGAGGTGCGGGTAGATCCAAGCATTACAGCGGTCGAGCCAGACTTCCCAGTAGCCCTTGTTTCCCCAACTCGAAGGCGATGGACTCACCATTTGCTGCGTGGGATTTTCCTTCAAATAGGCCCCCGGCGTTGTGAGTCGGAATGTCTTTTGGTCGTAGGCCGCCTTGCGCAAGAAGAGATCGAGAAACTCCGGGCCCTCATACCACCAGTGGCCAAAAAGTTCGGCATCAAAGGGGCTCAAGATGACCGGATCGATCGGCAACATCGACTTCAAGTGCTCAAACTGTCGGATGCGGGCGTTCAGGAAGTCCCCCGCGTGATTGTCCGCCGCAGCCATCGCCCACGCGCGGTTGTAGACCTGCTTGTCCGGTGAGCCGGTGATGCGGTGGTATTTGAAGCCCGTGTTGCGCCGACATCCCAAGTCCGGCAGCACCGTGCGGAGGTAGTCCTCCGGCAACTCCATGCCGATGTCGCGGTAGAAATCCCTGTAGGCTGTATCGCCGGGATACCCCTCGCGCGCGCTCCAGACCTGCTTGCTCGACTCGCGGTCGCGTCCAAAAACAGCCGGCCCAGCGGGCGTGAAATACGGCGCGTAAATAGCGAATCGGGGCCTCGGCTCGCCATACATCAGTCCATGGGCATCCACGACAAACCACCGAAGATTCGCCTCCTGCAACAAGCTATCCACGCGCGGCACATACCCGCACTCGGGAAGCCAGATGCCTTCGGGAGGGCGCCCGAAGCACTCTCGGTGGTAGTCGCATCCAATGAGAATTTGCGCCCGCATCGCCTCCGGCACAATTTCCATGAGCGGCAGGAAGCCATGCGTTGCGGCACAGGTGATGATTTCAATAATGCCATCCGCCTGGAGCTGGGCGAATGCCCCCACGATATCGCGGTTGATTTCCCGTGTGTAAAAATCCAGCGCCTCCGAGAGACGGGCGTGATAGTGCCGCGCCACATCGCGCATCGCGGCATCATGCGCCGTGCGCTCGACCTCCATCGCCGCCAACTCGACTCCGCGCGCCAAATAGCGTTCGGAGCGTCCCTGCAGCAACGGATCCCTTAACATCGCACAGAGTGGAGGAGTGAGGGTGAATGTGAGCTTCACGGGCGCCTTGTCGAAAACAAGACGGCGCAGGTTTTTGAGAAGCGGAATGTAACATTCGAGGATGGCCTCAAAAAGCCAGTCCTCCTCTAAAAACTCTTCATGCTCCGGGTGCCTGACCCACGGCAAGTGGGCGTGCAGGAGAAGGGCAAGAGAACCTTGGTGCATAAATGCGTGTCGGCATCATATCGAGACCGGCGAACGCGACAAGCGCGCAGAGTTTCAATCGTTCCATCCACTCCAAGCCAGCAGGCCTGAAAGCGCTCTGGCTCGGTGGCTGAGTGCATTTTTCACTTCCGAGCCAAGCTGTGCAAAGGTCTCGCAATGCCCCTCCGGAACGAAGAGCGGATCGTAGCCAAATCCCCCAAATCCTTTTTCCTGATTAATGATCACACCCTCGACCGAACCATTGAAAGCCGCGAGCTTGCGACCCGCGCGAGCCAGCACGATCACACAGCGGAAACGCGCCGAGCGTTCTTTGCCGCGCACGCCCTCGAGCTTCTCCAAAAGCAAAGCACGGTTCGAGGCATCCGTCGCCCCAACCCCGGAAAATCTGGCCGACCACACTCCCGGAGCCCCATCCAAGGCATCGACCTCCAGCCCGGAATCATCCGCAATCACCCACCCGTCGAAGTGCCCCGACACAGCCTGAGCCTTCAGCATGGCATTCTCCTCAAAAGTTACCCCCGTCTCCTCCACCTCCCCCACTCCACCGATGGCAGAGAGATCCAGAACCTCAAAATCCGCACCCAGAATTTCCCGAATCTCAGCGACCTTGTGGTCATTACGAGTCGATACAAGCAAGCGGCGTGAGGTCGTTTTGTTCATGTGCGTTCTTAAACTCCAAGGCAGATTTTTTAGACAGATTAAATTTGCCTCTTCGCCTTTTTCCACCGGAGACGCGAGGTCAGTCAAACTCCCAACGAGCCTGAGGGGTTAATTGCGCGACGGGGGGCTTTTTTTGAATTCCAAGACGGCTGCGACGACTTGTTCCATCGGTATTTCCTCCATGCAACGGAAGTCGATGGGACACTCGCGGAGGAAGCAGGGGCTGCATTCGACTTTTTGGCGGATGACTTGGCTGCGCGGGCTTCGGGGACCGGTGAGGATGGGTTCTGTGGAGCCAAAAATAGCGACGAGCGGTGTGCCGATGAAGTCGGCGAGGTGCATGGTGCCAGTGTCGTTGGTCAGGAGGCCGCTTAATCTGGCGAGCAAATCCATCAACTCGCCGAGTGAGGTTTTTCCTGCGAGGTCGGTGACATTTGGGAGGCCGTTTGAGATCTCGCGGGCGATTGTGGAATCGGCGGCCGTGCCGAGGACAACCCAGCTGCAATCGAGCTGTTCGTTGACTTGCTGGATGAGCATGCGGAATTTATAGGCAGGCCAGCGTTTCGCGGAACCGTATTCCGCGCCGGGGCAGATGCCGATGACACAGTCCTTGCCACTCGGCTTCCAAAGCGAAACTGCGGGCGGCATGGCATCCGCTCCGCAACGGGCTGCGATGTGCCAGTAGCGATCGACGTGGTGGAGCGGGGCGGGTTTTTTGCGGGGAGTGATGATCTGGTCGAGGAACGCGGAGCGCGAGTGTCCGGAATAGCCAACGCGGCGCCGGATGCCGGCGAACCAGACTTCGAGAGCTGAGCGCAGGGAATTCGGAAGCACGACCGCAGCTTCAAACTGGCCTCGCAATTTTCCTGCGGTGGCAAAAATCGACTCACCGGACTCGATGGCGATGACCTCGTCCACATCCCCCACCCGCTGCCAGAGACCGGCGAGCTTTTGTGGGCAGAGGACGGCCACGCGGGCATCGGGGCGGCCGAGCTTGAAGGCTCGCACGGCGGGAATGGCCATCACGGCATCGCCAAGCCAGTTTGGGGAACGAACGACGATGCGGAAGGGCGCGGGATCGGGTTCCGTGGATGGTTGGTAAATCCCCCTCTTAGCCTCGTTGATGAGAAAGTTCGGCAGCGGGGTCTTCCAGCGGTTGTGAACCCAGAACCAGTCTGCCGGCGAGACGCGAATTTGTTTTTCGAGGGCTTTGTTGATGTCCAGCGTCAGTTGCTCGGGATTGTCGGCGGACCACGGGACTTCCGGGCTGAGAACCACGCGCCAGCAGGCGAAGCCAGCCGTATAGATGGCGGCAGGGATCACGGCGGCATTCGTGCGGATGGCCAGCGTAGCGGAAAGCGGAGAGGTCGAGCAGAGGCGGTTGAAAAACGGCGTCCAAACACCGCTATTTCCAGCGTGTTGATCCACAAGCACGCCGAGAATGCCTGGTTCGCGCAGCAGAGCCAGCGCCCCTTGGAAGCCGGCCTTGCGATCGAATGCCTGAACCCCCAATCTGCGACGGTCACGGTTCACCAGATCATCGACCAGTTTGTTATGGAGGGCTTGATAGACCGTGCCAAAGTGCGCCTCGGGAACTTGGAAAACCAGCTGGGCGTAGAGTTCCCAGTTGCCGATGTGATTGATGGCAAGGAGCACGGGGCGACCCTTAGCGATGTTTTGCCGGATGGCGTCGAGATTTTCGATTTGAGCAATGCGCTCGATCTCCTTCTGGGAAAGAGTTGGGATTTTTATGGCGCTCGCGACATTGGCTCCCAGAGTGGTGAAATGCTTAAAAGTGAGCGCGCGGATGGCGGTCGGGGACATTTCCGTGCCGAATGCGACGCTAAGATTTTCCCTTGCGAGGCGGCGGTAGCCGGGCAGGATGAGCCACAGCAATGCGCCCACCGCTTGTCCCAAAACGAAACACACGGAGAGCGGCAGGAGTCGGATAAACCCGAGGGCGAGCAATGCAAAAATGTAAACCAGACGATCTGCCATGACGGACACTTTATCTAACGGGAATCCCACGCTGACGGAAACCATTTCCATCCAACCGGGAGGCATCGTGGGCATACTCGGGGGCGGGCAACTCGGCCGCATGCTGGCCATCGCCGCGCGCCGCATGGGCTACCGGGTGCACGCCTACGAACCGCAGCCCGACTGCCCGGCCGGCCAGATCTGCGATGTTGAAGTGAATGCCCCCTACACCGATTCCGCCTCGCTGAAGGCTTTTGCCGAGGGAGTGGACGTCATTTCATTTGAGTTCGAAAACATCCCTCGTTCGGCAGTGGAGGCTGTGGCCTCACTACGCCCAGTGAGGCCACGCGGCGAGGTGCTGCACATTTGCCAAAACCGGGAGCGGGAAAAAACCTTCCTTCAAGCGAACGGCTTCCCTTGCGCGCCTTTCCGCGTGGTGGATTCCGCCTCCAGTCTGCGCGAAGCGCTTGCAGAAATCGGCACGCCCGCTGTTCTCAAAACGGCGGATTTTGGTTACGATGGAAAAGGACAGGTCAAACTCACAGGCGAGGTCGATTCCGAGGCGATTTGGAAACAGTTCGGAGCGCCTCGTGGGGTTCTTGAAAAATGGATTCCCTTTGAAGCCGAGCTTTCCGTCGTCTGCGCGCAGGGCTTGGATGGCACCATCGCGGCGTTTCCTGCGTCAGAGAACATTCACACCAACCATATTCTCGACCTGTCGATCGTCCCTGCCCGCTTCTCGCCAGCGATTCTTAAGAAGGCCGAAAGCCTAGCGTCGGAGATCACCCGCGAACTCGATGTGATCGGCCTCCTCGCCGTGGAGTTCTTTTTGACATCCAACGGCGAACTTCTGGTGAATGAACTCGCTCCCCGGCCTCACAACTCCGGACACTTCACTTTCGACGCCTGCGTGACCAGCCAGTTTGAACAGCAACTCCGAGCTGTGTGCGGATTGCCACTCGGATCTCCCGAGCTTCTGAAGCCTGTCGTGATGTGGAACGTCCTTGGCGACCTTTGGAAAAACGGCACGCCAGACTGGAACGCCTTGCTAAAGGACCCGCGGGCCAAACTCCATCTCTACGGAAAATCAGAAGCACGCCCCGGCAGGAAAATGGGCCATGTGTGCCTCATCGCCGATACGGTCGAAGAGGCCTTGGCTGGAATCAAAAAACTGCAAGCAGCCGTCACTCGGAAAGCCTGACTCTCAGGCGGGGATTCCGATTTTTTGGAGCAGGCGGGGAATGTCGATGTGGCGGGCCACGAGATCCTGGATGCTCTCGATTTTCTGAGTGTCCCCCGGTTGGACTTTGATAGTGAGAGCAAAAATGCGCTGTGCGATGGAGTAGCTATCTTTAGGCGAGAAAACCACAGGGAGGTTGGTTTTTTCCAGCATGTCCAGCAGCGAGGCGTGAGGTTTCAGGTCATCGGAGAGAATCAGCCCGCTGAGTCTTCTCTCACTGCACTCGGAGGCCTCTGAGATGGCTGCGAGAACGATATCTTCGCGATCGCCGGGAATAATCAGCAAAGTGCCGGGCAAAAATTTACTACGGATATTTGCAGAACTCACAGCTCCCATGACGACATTCGATGCGCGATTCCGAGAGAATCGGGCATTGCAGTAAAGGGTGCCGCGAATCGTATCGGCCACCTGCTGGATAGATGGCTCAGCGAGGATTTGTTGGACCGGCATGACTCCAAGCAATTCCAACCCAAGGCGGGCGAATCCACGGCGGGCAAAATCGGCAGTCTGCTCCATTTTTTCAGCCCGAACCTTGTTCATCACAACGCCGACAACCTCCACGCCTTCACGGTCGAAGAGGGCTTTGTTGAGAGCCCCTTCATCTATCGGCAGTCCGATTCCACCTGGCACAACAAGCAAAACTTTACTTTCAAGAATTCGCGCCACAGTGGCGTTCGAGAGATCAAACACAGACCCCACGCCGGCATGACCACTGCCTTCGATGATGGCAAAGTCCTTTTTCCAACTGGCCCGATCAAATGAATGCCGGATCCGCCTCACGAGTGTGTCGTGGTTCGCCTCATTGATGTATCGGCGGGTAAAATCCGGCTCGACCGTAATCGGGCTCATGTCCTCGATGGGCACGAGGGTTTTATACACAGCCTTCATGAGGAGACTGTCTTCGTCGACCCGGCGTCCATCGACCTCCGTGAAACGCTGCCCCACAGGCTTGATGTAGCCGATCCGCGGGAACTGTTGCCTCAAGGCGGCGTAGAGGCCGAGGGATGTCGCCGTTTTGCCCGTATCCTGCTCCGTGGCTGCAATGAAAATGCGCGGCGTGACCGTGTTCAAAATCTCAATCCGCGTCTTCGTCTGGAGGATAAAGTTTGCGGTATTCGATGGCTTGCAGAGCGACTATCGCGGCCATGCTGAGGATATCCT
>Ga0209598_10003002_pt1 | contig 12902 bp, 9 predicted proteins | sample M_140807_EF_Meta_FD_187317 | JGI IMG/M metagenome (GOLD analysis project Ga0209598, IMG submission 187317) | Freshwater microbial communities from Lake Montjoie, Canada to study carbon cycling - M_140807_EF_MetaG (SPAdes) (version 2) | ecosystem: Environmental > Aquatic > Freshwater > Lake... | reverse complement strand
TCCATACCTAAATCATAATACTTAATATCAATCTCTAAATAAGGAAGTATTAATTTGTCTTTAATAAATTTCCAAATAATTCTGGTCATTTCATCACCATCCAATTCTACTACTGGATTGGCTACTTTAATTTTCTGTCCCATAGTGTATAAATTTTGTAAGTAAATGTACAAAAACTAGCTCTATAAAAAGCCTATTAAATATTAACAATAAGCACTGGAATATTCACTTTATGCCTAACGGATTCAATGGTCTCGCCAAAGATATAGTCCTTCCAACCTTGATGGCGATGCCCTCCCATCACTAGTAACTTAGCCTCATAGCTATTTACAATATTCACAATTTCCTTCACCCTATTTTCATAGCCTAAATAAGTGGTGGCTTTATACCCTTTCAATGCTAATGCATTGGCATAAGTGTCAAGCCTTGCTTGGTCTTTTCTGGTTTCAATATCATCACTTGATTCTTGTAAATATTTAGCCGTAGCACTTTCCACTACATGAATAAAAATAAATTCAGTGGCCTGATGCGCATGTTGAATCGCCGTTTTAATAAGCTTTGCGTCAGCTACAGAAAAATCTACAGCAATGGCAATTTTATTTACAGGCGCCTCCTGTGACCAATCTAATTCAATCATCTCACCATGGAAACCCTCTTCCACCTTCGCATGATGTCTTTTTAGAAAAATTGGAAATACAACAATATAAATAAGTAGGGCTAAAAATAAAAGTACCAACAATATGAGTAATAATTTCACGAAGCCATTTCCTGATCCATTATAAAAACTAGTTACAAAACCAACTACTAAATTACCATTTAGAAATACAAGAATGCTTGCTACTATCCATGCCATCGTTTTTACTCTCCAATGAATTACAAATTCACCCATGGTGGTTTTATCACTTACAAAATGTATCAGTGGAATAACTGCAAAACCTAATTGTAAACTTAAAATAACTTGGCTAAACACTAAGAGCTCGTCAACATGTTCTTCTCCCATAATACCTATCACTAAAACGGCAGGAATAATGGCAATAAGTCTAGTGAGTAGTCTTCTTATCCAAGGGTTCAATCTTAATTTTAAATAGCCTTCCATTACAATTTGACCCGCCAAAGTACCTGTCACTGTTGAGCTTTGGCCGGCAGCAATTAATGCAATGGCAAATAATATAGGTGCTAGTTCAGAACCCAGTAAAGGTGCTAACATGGAATGCGCTTCTTCAATTTTAGCTACATGGGTATTGCCTGTAGAAAAAAAGGCGGTGGCTGCTAATATTAAAATAGACGCATTTACAAAAAAAGCAGCGTTTAAGGCAATAGCACTGTCTATGAAATTATATAAGATGGATTTTCGAATACCCTTACTAGTTCTATCAATTTTTCTAGTTTGAACTAAGGCCGAGTGCAGGTATAAATTATGCGGCATGACCGTGGCTCCAATAATACCAACAGCTATATACAAAGCTTCTGGTGATAATTTGGAAGGAATAAATCCCTTAATTGCATAAGATAAATCGGGTTTAGCTATAAACATTTGTATTAGAAAACTAAAACCAATGGTAGCTACTAACACTAAAATAAAGGCCTCCATTTTACGAATGCCATAGCGTTGTAAAAATAAAAATATAAAAGTGTCAAAAACAGTAATCAATGTGCCATACATTAATGGCATACCTGTTAATAATTTAATACCAATAGCCATTCCTAATACTTCTGCTAAATCAGTGGCGGCAATAGCCAATTCTGCTAATAGATATAAAATGAAATTGATAAATGGCGGATAGGTTTCTCTATTGGCTTGCGCTAAATCTAATCTGCGCACAATACCTAGTCTTGCACTTAAACTTTGTAATAAAATGGCCATGAGATTACTTAATAATAATACCCATATTAATTGGTAGCCAAATTTGGCACCTCCTTGTAAATCGGTAGCCCAATTACCGGGATCCATATAACCCACACTCACCAAATAGGCGGGCCCTACAAAAGCCATAAACTTGCGCCACCCGCCCTTATTTTGGACAGAAACCGATTCGTGTAGGTTATCTAATGACTTTTCTCTCATAATTATTGAATCCTCTATTGGAAAGCTATATAAGGCTAAAAGACCTTTAACCTTAGTAATGTAAATTTAATGATAAAAGCTTTTGCCTAACTCAGTTTGATAGTCTATTTTAGCAAAAAACTAGATGATGCGTATCGGGTACTATATTTTGCTTTGCTGTTTGATTTTGGCTTGTGCTGAAAAAAAACCAGATTTCACAGGCAATACGCCCCTAACCATTAATGACTTTAATAAAGTATTTAAAGAAACGAGTTTACCTATTTCTATTGTGGATTCTAATTTGAAGCGATATACCGATACCTTAGTCATTGGCCGAAAAGCATTGGCTCAGTTTGTTCCAGATTCAGTGGTTGAAAATATCATAGCTATAAAAGATAAAAAAGCTTCCCTGCACCCCATTATAAGAATTGAAAAAGAAGAAGAATATTATTTGTTGTTAAATGTAAGTCATCCTAAAAAACAAGAAATAGCCGTCGTAGTTTTTAGTAAGAAAAATAAGTTCTTAGATTATAAAGTCATTACGGAATTCAATGAAATAAATGCCAATTCTAAAATGTATGGCAAGAGCTTAAATATTAATAGAGAGCCCTCATTTTTACTAGAAGAAAATAAATTGGCAGAGGACAACTCCCTTACCTACGAAAAGAAAGGTTGGGCCTATACCGATAGTAGTTTTAGATTAATTTACTTCGATAGCAATAAAAAACAAGAATCTAAAAAAATACTCAACCCACTTGACAGTATGCCCATGAATTATACTTTTAGTGGTGACTATGTTAGAGATGCTAAAAATTTTATTTCCATTAGAGACTACTCCACCGATGGTAAATATCAATTCTTTTTACATTTTGAAAAGAAAGAAGGTACCTGTGTAGGAGAATTAAAAGGGCTATTAACCTTTACAAAAAATAAAGCCACTTTTACAGAAAAAGGCGACCCTTGTATTATTCATTTTACTATACAAGGCAATGCCATTAATATTAAAGAGGACGGCAACTGCGGTAATCATCGCAATATGACCTGCTATTTTAATGATAGTTATGATAAAAAAAGAAAACCAAAGAAAAAGAAATAATCCACAATCAAGGCCCAGAAAAAGTTCTTATCCACAGTTTAATGTGTAAAAATTACATTTTCTTTAAATACCATTATATTGCATTTAAATAACCAAACACGTTTGTATGAGTTTTAGAAATTATCAAGTGCCTTATGCAATCAATGATCAGTTCAAAAAAAAGGCAGCTTATTTTTCTATGGAATTTGCTATTCATCAACCCTTAAAAATTTATAGTGGTGGCCTAGGTTTTTTAGCAGGTTCCCATTTAAGAAGTGCTTTTGAATTAAACCAAAATTTAATTGGTGTCGGTATATTATGGAAGTATGGTTATTACGACCAAGCTCGCAATCAAGACCAAACTTTGCAAGTCACTTTTATGGAAAAAATGTATTCTTTTTTAGAAGATACAGGCATTAAATATCAAATACTTATTCATGACCATCCAGTATGGGTGAAGGCTTTTTATTTAGCTCCTAATACTTTTTGCAGTGCCCCCCTATTTTTATTAAGTACCGACCTACCTGAGAACGATTATGTTTCTCAAACCATCACGCACCGTTTATATGATGCCAATGTAGCTACCAAGGTGGCTCAATTTATTTTATTAGGGGTGGCCGGCGCTAAATTAATTGATGAATTAAATTTCAATCCTGAAGTATATCATTTAAATGAGGCGCATGGTTTTTCTGCTGCCTTTTATTTATTGAATAAATTTAAGTCCTTAGCAGAAGTAAAAAAGCGTTTGGTTTTCACTACCCATACCCCTGAAGAAGCAGGTAATGAAAAACATGATATTTATTTATGTCATAAGATGGGTTATTTCTGTGGCTTAAGTATGGATGAAGTCAGAAAATTAACGGGCATTGAAGACGACCAGTTCAATCACTCCTTAGCAGCCCTACGTTTTGCAAGAAAGGCCAATGGTGTTTCTGAATTACATGGCCATGTGAGTAGAGAACTATGGAGTAAATATGAAGGCATCTGTCCAATTACACATATTACCAATGCACAGAACTGGCGCTATTGGGCGGATAAACAATTATACCGTTTTGCAGAAAATCAAGATGAAGTCGGATTTGATGATCGTAAAATGTATTTGAAAAAACGTGCTTTTGAAATAGTAGCCGATCAAACAGGAAAAGTATTCGACCCTAATGTACTTACCATTGTTTGGGCAAGACGTTTTGCAGGTTATAAGAGAGCCGATTTTTTATCTTGGGATTTAGATCGTTTTGAAAAACTACTTTCGAATTCAAAATATCCAGTGCAAATTATTTTCGCTGGTAAGCCTTATCCTGTGGACCACCCTGCTATTTCTCAATTCAATAATTTAGTACACTTGAGTAAGAATTATCATAATGTAGCCGTATTAATTGGCTATGAATTAGGATTGAGTAAGAGAATGAAACAGGCTTCAGATGTTTGGTTAAATAACCCGCGTGTACCCAGAGAAGCTTCTGGAACAAGTGGCATGACAGCTGCTATGAATGGTGCCATTAATTTCTCTACAGACGATGGATGGATTCCAGAATTTATAAACCATGGCAATAATGGATTTGTAATTCCTAAGGCCGATTATGCCAACATGAGTACTCAACAACAAGACGACTACGATTTAGATGAATTATACAAAATTCTAGAGCAACAAATTATTCCGATGTATTATGACAACAAGGATACTTGGCGTGAGATTACACAAAATGGAATGAAGGATGTTCGTTTCCAATTTGATAGTAATAGAATGGCCGAAGAATATTACGAGAAAATGTATAAAGTAGATTAATTCATTTTCAACAATTACTGCCTATTTTTGTTACTAGTATATGAATAAAATTGTAGTAGCCATTACAGGCGCCAGCGGCGCTATTTACGCTAAATGCTTATTAGATAGTTTAAGCCAAATGCAGGACCAGATAGAGGCGGTAGGCATTGTTATGAGCGATAATGCTAAAATTGTTTGGGAAACAGAGTTAGGCAATCAGGATTACAGCAAATACCCCTTTCATTTTTACCAAAAAAACGATTTTAACGCCCCCTTTGCCTCAGGCTCGGCTCAATTTAATACTATGATTATTGTTCCCTGCAGTATGGGTACATTAGGACGTATTGCAAGTGGCATAAGCGATGATTTAGTGACTAGGGCTGCCGATGTTATTTTAAAAGAAAGAAGAAAGCTCATACTCGTGGCACGCGAAACCCCTTATAATTTAATTCATATTAAAAATATGGAAACCATCACTTTAGCAGGTGGTATAATTTGTCCAGCGACTCCTAGTTTTTATAGCAAACCTCAAACCATTGAAGAAGTGGCTTATACAGTAGTGCACCGCATATTAGACTTAGCTGGGTTAAAAGCAAATAGTTACCGTTGGGGAAATAAATAAATAAATACTTTGAGTATAAAAAAAGGCCCCCTTATCTAGGAGGCCTTTTTAATTTATAGTATGAATTAATCTTCTTTGGGTTCTTTGGGAGCCTTTGGTACTTTCTCTTTTTCCTTTTTTTGTAAAGTAAAAACAAGCTTGTTATTTTCTTTGTCTAAATCGCCTACTAAAGTATCGCCTTCTTTAACACTATGGTTTAAGATTTCTTCTGCTAGAGGATCTTCGATATATTTTTGAATGGCTCTATGCAAAGGCCTTGCTCCAAATTGAACATCATATCCTTTTTCTGCAATGAACCCTTTAGCCTCTTCAGATAAAACTAAGTTTAATCCTAAAGTCACTAAACGACTTAGTACATTTTTCATGATTATATCAATGATTAAGAAAATATTTTCTTTAGTCAATGAATTAAACACGACCACATCGTCCACTCTATTTAAAAATTCAGGAGAGAATGTTCTCTTTAATGCCTTTTCAATAACAGATCTATTATTCTCGTCAGTTTGAAGTACACGGGTAGCCGTTGCAAATCCTACACCATCTCCAAATTCTTTCAATTGACGAGCGCCAATATTAGAAGTCATGATTATTAAAGTATTTTTAAAATCTACTTTTCTACCTAAGCCATCTGTTAATATACCATCATCTAATACTTGTAATAAAATATTATAAATATCTGGATGTGCTTTTTCAATTTCATCTAAAAGTATAACGCAGTAGGGCTTACGGCGTACTTTCTCCGTTAACTGACCGCCTTCTTCATAACCTACATAGCCTGGAGGTGCTCCAATTAATCGGCTTACAGAAAACTTTTCCATATACTCACTCATGTCAATTCTAATTAAAGAATCTTCTGAGTCAAATAAATTTCTGGCAAGTGCACGTGCTAACTCTGTTTTACCTACTCCTGTGGGACCTAAGAAAATAAAAGTACCAATAGGTTTTTTAGGATCCTTTAAGCCCACTCTATTTCTTTGAATGGCTTTCACTACTTTGCCTAAAGCTTCATCTTGTCCAATGACTTCAGTTTTCATTTCCTCTGTCATCTTTTTCAACTTCGTCGTTTCTGCTTCCACCATTCTCTTAACCGGAATGCCCGTCATCATGCTTATTACTTCAGCAATATTTTCTTCGTTAATAGGAAAACGCTTGTTCTTACTATCTTCTTCCCAAGTAGTTTTAGCTTTTTCTAAAGCTTCTCCTAATTTTTTTTCTGTATCTCTTAAGCTAGCCGCTTCTTCAAATCGTTGGCTTTTCACCACTCTATTTTTCTCGTTCTTAACTTCTTCAATTTGTTTTTCTAATTCCACTATATCCAAAGGCACATTAATATTTTTCAAATGCACTCTTGCACCCACTTCATCTAATACATCGATGGCTTTGTCTGGAAGTAAACGGTCGGTCATATAACGGTCGCTTAATTTCACACAAGCTTCAATCGCTTCTTGATCGTATACGACGCTATGATAGTCCTCGTATTTAGATTTGATATTATTTAAGATAATAATAGTATCGGCTACACTAGGTGGCTCAATAATTACTTTTTGGAAACGTCTATCTAAAGCGCCATCTTTTTCAATGTGCATTCTGTACTCATCTAGAGTAGATGCACCAATACATTGTAATTCTCCACGTGCTAAGGCAGGCTTAAAGATATTAGAGGCGTCTAATGAACCACTTGCACCCCCTGCACCCACAATAGTATGTATTTCATCAATAAATAAAATAACGTCTCTGTTTTTTTCAAGCTCATTCATGATGGCCTTCATACGCTCTTCAAACTGACCTCTATATTTAGTGCCTGCTACAAGCGCCGCTAAGTCTAAAGAAATAACACGCTTATCAAATAATACACGGCTTACTTTTCTTTGCACAATACGAAGGGCCAAACCTTCTACAATCGCAGTCTTACCCACACCAGGTTCCCCTATTAAAATGGGATTATTCTTTTTTCTTCTACTTAAAATTTGACTGACTCTTTCTATTTCTGCATCACGCCCAACAATTGGGTCTAATGAGTCCATTTCAGCCAACTTGGTAATATCACGACCAAAATTATCTAGTACAGGTGTTTTTGATTTGTTAGTACTAGCAGTTTTTGCTTTTGAAGCAGCTCCAAAGGAACTCGAACCACCCCCTCTTTTTTCTTCATCAAATTCATCATCTCCTTCTTCAGGAAATTCTGCACTAGGCGGATTAATAGGATCTGATGAGATAGAACCAATCATGCCCAATTCTGTTCTGAATAAATCATAGTCAATATCAAATTGATTTAAAATTTGAGTGGCTATGTTTTCTTTGTTTTTTAAAATGCTTAAAAGTAAATGCTCTGTTTCAACCATCGGGCTTTTTAATGCCTTCGCTTCAAGTACAGTTACTCTAATTACTTTTTCTGCTTGCTTGGTTAAGGGCAAGCTATTAATGTTGGCTACATTCTTACCAGACTTATCCTTAACGGCTAATTCAATCTCTTTTCTTAGCTCAGCTAAATTAACATTCAACTGCTTCAATACCTTAATCGCAGTATTTTCCTGGTCTCTTATAAGGCCAAGCATTAAATGCTCAGCGCCTATAAAGTCATTACCTAATCTCAAAGCCTCTTCACGGCTATAAGAGATGATTTCCTTAACTTGTGTTGAAAAATTATTATCCATATATTTATTTCGAGCTGTTACAAGAATAACGAATATTTTTGACCTAAAGTATGTTAAGTATTACTTGTTTATCAACCTTTTATTCTTAAGCCAATATGCAATACAAAACCGAACTCAAAGAGAAATTTACTGTTCTTACCATTCTCGAGAATAACCTTAGTTCAAATCTCGTGCCAGAATTAGCCCAGATTCTAGCTAAAATTGGGGCTGAGGCCCCTAGAAACCTGGTTATGAATCTAGGCGAAGTGGTCAGTTGGGACTTGCCAGTCATTGAACAATTAGCAGAGGCTCAAGGCAGCTTCTATGAGAATAATACCTCATTTGTCATTTGCTGCCTGTCAGATAGCCTTCAAGACAGTCTAGATTTGACCGATTTTGCCGAAATTATGAACATTACCCCTTCAGAGTCAGAAGCTTGGGACATTTTACAAATGGAGGAGATTGAAAGAGAATTGTTAGACAGCGATGACATGGAGTTTTCGAACCAAGAATAGCCCTATTTTCTCTTAAGATTAGTTATTTTCGTCCTCATGATTACCTCGAACACCATTCAACAAATCACCCACCGAATTGACATCATTGATGTAGTGGGTGAATTTGTGAAATTGAAAAAAAGAGGTACCAACTTTATAGGCAACTGCCCTTTTCACAACGAAAAATCGCCTTCTTTTACCGTCTCTCCTGCCAAAGAAATTTACAAATGTTTTGGCTGTGGCAAAAGTGGCAATACCATTACTTTTTTAATGGAGCATGAGAAATATAGTTATGTTGAGTCCTTAAGATGGTTAGCAGCAAGGTATAATATTGAAATTGAAGAAACAGAAACTAGCCCTGCTCAAAAATTAGCACAGCAAGTAGCCGATAGTTTATATGCGATTAATAATTTCGCGATGGATTTTTTCGCAAAGCAATATTGGGAAACAGAGGCTGGTGAATCGATTGCACAAAGCTATATGCAACATAGAGGTTTTTTAAAACCCATTGTTGAAAAATTTAAAATTGGCTACAACCCATCTGACAAAGACAGTTTAGCCAAGGCCTTAATTCAAAATCAATTCAATCCTGAACTTTTTGCCAAAACGGGTTTAGTGGTAGAACGCAACGGCGAGTGGCAGGATAATTATAGAGACCGTATTATTTTCCCCATTCACAACACCACTGGAAAAATTATTGGATTTGGTGCAAGACAAATTGCCAAGAACGACAAGTCGCCTAAATACATTAACTCACCAGAGAATGATATTTATGTAAAGAGTAAAATTTTATACGGTTCTTATTTTGCAAGAACTGCTATTGATAAACAAAATGAATGTTTATTGGTAGAAGGTTATACCGATGTAGTAAGCCTTCACCAAGCAGGTATTGAAAATGTGGTGGCCAGTGGAGGTACTTCTTTAACCATTGACCAGTTAAGACTCATCAAAAAATACACGCAGAACCTAACCATTATTTATGATGGGGATGCAGCAGGTGTAAAGGCAGCCTTGCGTGGATTAGACATGGCCTTGGAAGAAGGATTAAATGTGCAATTAGTTTTAATTCCTGACAAAGAAGATCCAGATAGTTATGTAAACAAAGTAGGACCCGACGCTTTTAGAGAATTTGTACAATCTGCTAAAAAAGATTTTGTACTTTTTCAATTAGAAGTACAATTAAAAGAAGTGGGTGGCGATTTAAATAAGAAGAACAGCTTGGTGAACCAGATAGCAGAAACATTAAGTAAAATTAATAAGCCTGAAGATTTTACCAAGCTACAAGAATATGTAAGAAAGTGTGCTTCCCTACTGCGTATTGACGAGACTGGCTTAACGCAGCTAGTGAATAAATTTAAGCGTGATAAGATTGTAAAAGAAGAAAAGAAAATGTCTTATGACGAAGCGGCAATTCTAATGCCTAGCTTCCCTCAAGGACAAGAACAACAGCAGGATACAGACTTATTTACAGATAAAGATTTAGCCCACGAGAAAAGTTTAGTGAAGCTTATTATTGAATATGGCAATGAGCTTACTAAAGAAAATAAATTAGTGGCGGGTTGGATATTTGATGAAATAGAATCTTTCCCTTTAGAAAATGAGGATATGATTTATTTAGTTGAAGCTTACAAAAAATGGTTCTATGATGGTAAGCTACCTAATGCTAAAACGCTTCAATACCATGAAGACGAAAGAGTACAAAAATGGGTAGTGAGTTTATTTGAACCTGACCATGAATTAAGTAACAGATGGAATGAGAAATTAGGCAAGCCTGAACGTGAAGAAGTAAAAGACATTATCAATGAAATTGAAATTGGCTTAATGTACTTTAAATTAAGAAAGGTAAAGAAGATGATTAGCCAAAATCAGGTGGACCTTGAAACGGCACCTGAAAAAGAGCAAATTCAATTACTTCAAATACATAAGCATTTAAAAGAAGTAGAGCGTGCATTAACGCAAGGTATTGGAACGGTGATTATGAAGTAACTACTTCTCGGATGGGCTATTCTTCCCTGCTAATAATTTTTCCAAAGTAGCTTCCAAACGCTTTTGTTTGGTTTCTTCTTTCTTAGCACCTTGGATCCAACTTAAATATTCTTTTTGATTCAAAATAGATAAAGAAGTAAAGAATTCTCTTGCTTCTTCATGTGCACCAAATAATTTATCTAATTCTATAGGAAGGGCAATTAATCTTTTTTCAAAATCATCCACTTTAATATTGGCAGACTTAAATTCTACAAAAGTTCTGTTTCTATTAGGAATTTGATCTAATTTCTTAAAACGCATTGCTGTCCAAACGTGATCTAAGGTAACTTGTCTTACTGCCTCATATTCGTTTTTTGATAAAATTTCCCAACTGGCATCTCGATTTAAATCAGATACAATTTTAGAAGTGGTCTTTGGATAAGAAATCCATAACTTACTCTCTGGGTGTAATGCTGAAAAAACCTCTTTTAAGATATTATTCAACTGCAATTGATTAATAGCGAAAATAAGTGCAAAATCAATTTTTCTAGTCTTTAATAAAGGGGTCAGGTTCTTATTATAGGAAAGCTTAGCGAACTGCTTTTCAACAGAGGATGGAAGGCCTTGTATCAGTAAATTTTTCTCATCCTTCAGTTGCAATTTCTCTAAAATATTCTGATTTCCTGACATAGCTATAAAGTTTTAAGGGAGGGCGAAGTTACGAAATTCTATTTTTTTCGAAGTATAATACCGGTGAAATCTTGAAAATTTGACGAATAAACCCCTATTTAAGGTTTCTTTTATCTCTACTTTTGAAAATGTGGGCTTTGCTTTCAGTACCCTTCATTAACCTACTTATATTTTTCTGATGTGAAACCACCACCATCATGGCTACTATAATTGCGAAAAGGCGATACATAGTCTCCTTTTCATTAAAAATAAAGAGGATCAATACCATAAATGCTACTCCAGCCAGAATTGAGCTTAATGATACAAATCGTGTTGAAAGTAAAGTAATTAAGAATACAACTAAACAAAGTAAGGCCACCATTGGTTGAATAGCTAAGGCCATTCCTAATAAGGTTGCCACCCCTTTTCCACCTCTGAAATTGGCAAAAATGGGAAATATATGTCCAAGGACAGCTACCATACCAAGGGCTATCATAAAATTAGTTCTTGCTAGTTCGTTGGTTAAATAAAATGGTATAAAAATATATAAGGAAGTTGCAATAATACCCTTAGTAACATCTACAAGCATCACAAAGCTGCCCCATTTAGAACCTAATACTCTAAAAGAGTTGGTTGCACCTGCGTTTCCACTTCCATAATCCCTAATGTCAATACCAAACACCGACTTACTCACCCACACTGCTGTAGGAATAGATCCGATGATGTAGGCCAATAAAATTAGAATAATTTCTGTCATTGTAAATTTGGTTGGAGGGCAAAGATACGACGAAAAAAATTAATGATTTGTTAACAGTGTTAACTAAACTTTAATTAAAACTTAAACAATAAGCTAATCCAGCCATTTAAAGGCCTTGATTTTTGAAATGCCCACCCATTATTAGTGGCTAATTTTACCATATCTGCTTGATCCTCAATAAGTAAACCACTTAATACCAAGACTGAACCTGGAAGGGCTAATTGGGTTAATTCAAGCATATTGGCCTCAATGATATGCCTATTTACATTGGCTATTATAATATCAAAGTTTTTTTCTTGATAGGCCGATTCTACCTTTTCTATACTAATTATTTGACAACCATTGTTTTGTATGTTTTCTATAGAATTTTCGATACACCAATCGTCGTTATCAACGGCCAAAACCGATGCCGCCCCTAGCTTTTCGGCTAGAATGGCTAGTATACCTGTGCCGGTTCCAAAGTCATATACCGACTTCCCCTTAAAGTCCATTGATTCCATTAGTTCAATTACTGTGAATGTAGTGGCATGATGCCCTGTTCCGAAGCTCATTTTAGGCGTAATCTCTATCTCAAAGGCTACTTTAGGATCAAAATGGGGATGAAAATTAGCTCGAATGCCTACAAAATTAGCCACTCTCACTGGTTCAAAATTAGATTCCCAAACTGCATTCCAATTTTCTTCTTTAATTATTGATTTATAATACTTTATATTATGCTGTTTGAATATAATATCTAATTCATTATCCAATAAATTAGCATCAAATTCAGCCTGCAGAATAAAGGTTTTGCAATGCCCAGCGCCTTCTCCAAGCTTATTAGACATTTTCACCCCATCATTAATACCTTGGCTTGTCTCTTCCTCATTAAACCCCTCAAA
>Ga0209598_10003001_pt1 | contig 12903 bp, 12 predicted proteins | sample M_140807_EF_Meta_FD_187317 | JGI IMG/M metagenome (GOLD analysis project Ga0209598, IMG submission 187317) | Freshwater microbial communities from Lake Montjoie, Canada to study carbon cycling - M_140807_EF_MetaG (SPAdes) (version 2) | ecosystem: Environmental > Aquatic > Freshwater > Lake... | reverse complement strand
GCCCCCGATTGCGGGGACTATCGCGAGACGCCCCTGGCCGCTGCGGCCTTTGCGGCCCTCGCTGCACCGGCCCTCCTGCTGGCGGGCGGCGTCCAGGTGACGGTCCCGGGGCTGATCCAGGGTGGCTGGACCGCGGCGGCCGTTGGCGCCGCAGCCGGTGTCGCCGCCCGCGAGGCTGTCCTGGGGGTGATCCTCCTGCAGGTTTTCCTGTTCATCCTGGTCCTGTTGTTAGCCTGGCTGCCGGCGGTGAGGCGTTTCCTGACCCCCCCCAGCCTGATGCGCGACCGTGTCCGGCGCCGGGCCTACGAACAGTTCCTGTCCAAGAACCTGCAGGCGACCCGCGAACGCACCGGCATACTGATCTTCGTCTCGGAGTGGGAGCGGATGGCCGAGCTCATCGCCGACGAGGGCATCGCCGCCCGCGTCGACGCTGTTGTCTGGAACGAGGCGATGGCAAGGCTGGTCAAGGGACTCCGCACCGGTGACGCCGCCGGAGGCTTCGTGGCCGCGGTGGAGATCTGTGGATCGGTCCTTGCCGAGCACTTCCCGCCCATCGAGGGCGACAACCCGAACGAACTCCCCGACCATGTGGTCTTGATCGGCTGAGGGCCGTTCCTGTAGGCCAGTCCGGTAAGATTAAGTCCGGGAGACTTGGTCCCCGGGCAGGGAGAGAAACGGAGCGAGGTCATGGCCTTCACCCTGAGTGTCAACGGACGCAACCGCCGCGTCGATGTCGACCCCGATACCCCCCTTCTGTGGGTCCTGCGGGACTCCCTGGGCGTGCTGGGCCCGAAGTTCGGCTGCGGGATCGGCCAGTGCGGCGCCTGCACTGTCCACGTCGACGGAACCCCCGTCCGGTCCTGCTCCCTTCCGGTCGAGGCGGTGGGCAAGGGCAAGGTCACCACCATCGAGGGGATTGGCGAGACCGAGGTCGGCGCGCGGGTCCAGAAGGCCTGGGCGGATCTCGACGTCGCCCAGTGCGGATACTGCCAGCCTGGACAGATCATGTCGGCGACGGCGCTGCTGGCGTCGAACCCGAAGCCCAGCGCCGAGGAAATCGATGCGGCGATGAGTGGAAACCTTTGCCGCTGCGCCACTTACAACCGGATCCGGGCCGCAGTGCGGCAGGCGTCCGGCCAGACCGGGGAGGCCTGACCATGGCCTATGGAAATGGCGCCTCGCGCCGTGAGGTAATCCAGCTGGCCGCCGGCGGCGGCGGTGGCCTGGTGCTGGGCTTCAGCCTGGCCAGCAAGGGCGAGGCGGCAGCCTCGGCCGCCCGCCTGAACGCCTATGTCACGGTCCAGCCCGATGGCTGGGTCGAGGTGGTCAGCAAGAACCCCGAGATCGGCCAGGGGGTGAAGACCTCCATGCCCATGATGATCGCCGAGGAGCTGGATGCGGACTGGTCGAAGGTGCGCACCGTCCAGGCGGACTCCGATCCCGGCCTCTATGGTCGCCAGTTCGCTGGCGGGTCCATGTCGACCCCCCTGCACTGGGATGAGCTGCGCCGGGTCGGTGCCACGGGGCGGGCCCTGCTGATCGCCGCCGCCGCCAAGTCCTGGGGCGTCGATCCCGCGACCTGCTCCACCGAGCCCGGGCGGGTGGTGCACAAGGCCTCGGGCCGCTCCGCCAGCTACGGGTCGCTCGCCGCGGCCGCATCGACCCTGCCAGCGCCAGATCCGCGAAGCCTCAAGCTCAAGGACCCGAAGGACTTCCGCATCATCGGCCGGCCCATGGCCCAGGTGGACACGCCGTCCATCGTCACCGGCAAGCCCCTGTTCGGGATCGATGTCGTCGTGCCCGGCATGCTGTTCGCCACCTTCGAGAAGGCACCGGTCTTCGGAGCGGGTGTGGAGGCGGTCGACCTCGACGCCGCCCGGGCCGTGAAGGGCGTGCGCAAGGCCTTCAAGGTCGAAGGCGCAGGGGCGCCAGATGCCCTGTCCCCCGGAGTGGCCGTCGTCGCGGATACCTGGTGGCAGGCCCGCAAGGGACGGGACCGCCTCAATATCCGATGGAAGGCGCCCGGCGAGCCGGGCCTGTCCAGCCGCGACCTGGAGGCCCGGATGGCCTCGACCGCCAAGTGGAGCGTGGACCGGATCGAGCGGCATGACGGCGACGTGGATGCCGCCCTGAAGGGCGCCGCCCGGCGGATCGAGGCGACCTACCACTATCCCTACCTGGCCCATGTTGCCCTCGAGCCGCAGAACTGCACGGCGCACTTCAACAACGGCCGCATGGAAATCTGGGCACCGACCCAGAACCCCGAGTCCGGCCGGCAGCTCGTGGCCAAGACTCTGGGCATCCGGCCCGAGGACATCACCGTGCACATGGTCCGCTGCGGCGGTGGATTCGGTCGGCGCCTGTCGAACGATTACATGGTCGAGGCCGCCTGGATCGCCCGCGAGGCCGGCGCGCCGGTCAAGCTCCTCTGGACCCGCGAGGACGATATCCGCCACGACTTCTACCGCCCGGCCGGGTGGCACAAGTTCGAGGGTGGGCTGGACGCCTCTGGCCAGCTGGTGGCCTGGCACGACCACTTCCTGACCCCGGGACAGGGCGTGCAGACGGCGCGGTCGGCCGGCATGTCCGCCACCGAGTTTCCCGCCCGTTTCGTGCCGAATTTCCGCTACGGACTTTCCGTCCTGCCCAGTCCCACCCCGACCGGACCCCTGCGCGCGCCGGGGTCCAACGGCATCGCTTTCGCCGTCCAGGGGTTCCTCGACGAGCTGGCGCATGCGGCGGGTACCGATCCACTGGCCTTCCGACTCAAGCTCATGGGCGAGCAGGGGATGGTGGGAACGCTAGGCCGGGACGGATACGACGCCGGCCGGATGCGCGGGGTCCTGCAGAAGGTCGCTGAGGTCTCCGGCTGGGGGCGCACTCGCATGGCACCGCGACAGGGCCAGGGCGTCGCCTTCCACTTCAGCCACCTCGGCTACTTCGCAGAGGTCGTCCAGGTCCGGGTGGCGGATGACGGGCGGATCCGGGTCGAGAAGGTCTGGGTGGCCGGGGATGTCGGCCGGCAGATCGTCAACCCTTCCGGGGCGATCAACCAGGTGCAAGGCTCGGTCCTCGACGGCCTCTCTGCCGCCCTGGGGCAGGAAATCACCCTCGAGGGCGGTGCCGTCGTGCAGGGCAACTTCGATAGCTATCGTCTGATGCGGATGGCCGATGCGCCCCCGGTCGAGGTCCATTTCGTCCTGTCCGACAATCCGCCCACCGGACTCGGCGAGCCGGCCCTGCCGCCAGCCCCGCCGGCCCTGTGCAACGCCATCTTCGCGGCCACCGGAAAGCGGGTCCGCCGGCTTCCCGTCGATCCGGCCCTGCTCGTGGCCGGCTGAACCAAACGGCTCCCGTAGGGGATCAGTGCGGAATGTAGGTCCGCAGGACGTCCTCGATGATGCGTTCGAGCTGCTCGAGCGTATTGCAGGTCTTGGCCACGTGGCAGAACCGCTCGTAGCGGTTCATCACGCTGTCCCCCTGGCTCCAGTAGCTTTCCGGCTCGGGGTTCAGCCAGATGACCGCCCGGGACCGCTTCTGGATCGTGGCCAGGATGTCGAGGCGGGGGTTGGCATAGTTCGACCGGGCGTCGCCCAGGATGATCACCGTGGTGTGCCGGTCGATGCGGTCCATGTGCTGGTCGGCGAAATCCTCCAGCGACTTGCCGTAGTCAGTCTGCTGGAAGCCGATCTGCTTCAGGACCTCGAAGATCGCGGTCTCGACGGGATGGTCGTCGAGCACTCCATTGACGCTGATCAGCCGCCCGGAGAAGGCGAAGGCCTCAAGCCGGTCGACGACCTCGTTCAGGGAGTACAGGAAGGTCAGGAGGAACTGGGCTGCGGCGGCCACCGACTTGGAGACGTCGCAGATGGCGACGATCGAAGGTTTGTCGACCTTCTTGGTCTTGAAGACGATGTCAAAGGGCATGCCCCCATAGCCCATCGATTTCCTGAGGGTCCGCCGGACATCCAGGTGACCCGTCCAGGCGACATTGCGGCGTCGCGAGTAGCGATCTGCGAGCCGCTTGGCCATCCGCTTCACCAGGGCCTGCATCATGGCCTGGTCTACCGGATCGATGCCGCCCTCGGCGTTCAGCGCCTTCCGCGCCAGCATTTCCTCGCGCAGCCGCTTGCCGCTGCCTGAGGCGTAGAGCTCGTGCTGGCGCTCGACATAGGCCGCCGCCTGGGCCGCGAGGGCCTTGCGCGCCGCGTCGAGCCGTTCGGCTCCGGCCTCGCCCGGTCCCCCCAGCCGCCGCGCCGCGGCGAGGATGCGCTCGATCTCCGAAAGCCCCATCTCCTCGAGGAGCCGGCGGGACAGTCGTGCGCGCTGGGTCGAAAGCCGGATCCGGGAGACCTCCGCCCGTTCTGCCGCCGCCTCCATGGCCTGGGCGAGGGCGGCACCGTCGCCCGCCATCAACATGCGCGCCAGGTCAGACTCCTGCGCCTCCGGGGGCAGGCCCTCCATCGGGTCGCCCTGGCCCTCGGGCGGGGCCACTGGAGGCGGGGCCTGGGAGCGGCGGTCGAAGAAGGTGTCGAACACCGCTTCGAACCGCGTCACCTCGGCGGCGGTCTTGGCGAGGGTCGCGCAAAGGGCGTCGCGGAACAGTTCGCGGTCGGCGAAGCCCACGACATCCACCGTGCGGTGGGCATCGATCGCCTCGACCGGGGAGACCCGAACATCCGCTGCCCTCAGGGCCCGGAAGAAATCCTCGAGCGCCGTCTGCACCGGAGGCTCAGGCTCCGGCCTGGCGGATGAGCTCGGCGATCTGGGGCTCGACGGCGACGATGTCCTGCTCGAACTTCAGCAGAACGTTCAGGGTGTCGCGAACCACCTCCCCCTCGAGGGCGTCGGCGTTGAGCAGGATCAGGGCCCGGGCCCAGTCGACGGTCTCCGAGATGGAGGGCGACTTGCGCAGGTCCAGGCCGCGCAGGGATTGGACGAAGTCCACGAGCTGGGCGGTCAGCCGTGCCTCGATCCCCGGCACCCGGCTGGCGACGATCTTCTTCTCAAGGGCGGCGTCGGGCAGGGGGATGTGCAGGTGCAGGCATCGCCGCTTCAGGGCGTCGCCCAGGTCGCGGACATTGTTCGACGTCAGGAAGACGATGGGCGGCGTCTCGGCCTTCAGGACCCCGATCTCGGGAATGGACACCTGATAGGCCGACAGCACCTCCAGCAGGAAGGCCTCGAAGGCCTCATCAGACTTGTCGATCTCGTCGATCAGAAGGACGCAGCCGGTCGGTTCCTGAAGGGCCTTCATGAGCGGCCGGGGCTCGAGGAAGGGCTCGGAGAAGAACAGGTCTCCCATGCCGTGCAGCCGGTCCATGGCCGCGTCCATGTCCGGGGCATCCGCCAGGGCCACGCCCATCCGGTCCTTGAGGATCTGGGTGTAGAGGAGCTGCTTGCCGTACTTCCACTCGTAGAGGGCCTTGGACTCGTCCAGGCCCTCGTAGCACTGCATCCGGATCAGGGGCTGGCCCAGCAGGGCTGCGGTACAGAGGGCAAGCTCGGTCTTGCCTACCCCCGCCGTACCCTCCACCAGAATCGGTTTCTGCAGGCGGACGGCCATGTAGAGCGAAGTCGCGATCCGCCGGGAGGCGATGTAGCCCACCTCGGCAAGGCCTGAGACCAGGGCGTCGATGGAGGCGAAGTGCGGGGACTGTGCGGCGTCGAAGGCGGCTTCGGCGGAAGAGGTCAAAGTTCAGACTTTCAGAAACTGCGGCGTAATTCCGCCGGAACGAGAAACAATATGGGTAGCTTGCCCGTGGCGGACGGGGCGGGGCAAGCTCTGAATGCGGTCAGCCGAACCCATAAGGCCTGTAGGGACCCAGGATAAGCTGCTCGAACACGCCCATGCCGCGCACGGGCGCCTCCCCCGGCAGGGTAAGGGTGACGTGAGACAAGGCCTGGATGTGGAGGTTCTCGGGGCGCTGGAAGTCCACGCCCGAAAGCTCGATGTCCTCGCGCTCCACGGCGAGCTCGCCCTTGTAGCCGCCGTGTCGCCACTCGGGATGGCCGTAGCCAATGCCCCGCATGAGGAAGGTCAGGAAGGGCTGGAAGGCCACCTTGGCCGCCCCCTGGGCGAGGGGAATGCTGAGGGTGGCGCTGGCGATCTGCCGGGTCCCCGGGATCATCACCACGTCCTCCATGGCGGCCTCACCGGTGTGCCGTCCGCCGCCGGGGCCCGCCCCATCAGGCGCGATGACCGCCCGGGTGTTCCAGGGCGCGCCGTCAGGATCGGCGTTGACGTGGAAGAAGACGCTGCGGTCCTCGAAGTTCAGCGGGGTCCATTGCCAGAAGAAGCTGGGGATCCGGTTGGGGACCACAGGCTGCGGGTCGGGGGCCCCGATGGGCCGGATGCCCCAGGACCGGTCCCGGGTGCCGACCGAGCCGGGTGCCAGGACCCGGCGCACGCCGTCCACCTCGATCCACCCGGACACCCTGACGTTCACGGTCAGCCGGGTGTAATCCATGAAGGCCCGGGGCCCGTTCCGGTAGACGAAACGGGGCTCCTCGATCGGGAAGGACCTGCCCTCGAAGGTCAGGTCGGCAGCGATCCCGTGGCTCGCTTCGACAATGACCCGGAGAGTCTTCAGGGGCTCGACCACCTCAATGCGGATCGGCCCCGCCGAGATGTCCATGCGCTCCATGTTCAGGAGGCGCGAGGCGTGCAGGCATTGCTCCACCCCGTCGCGGATCACCGAGAAATGGGCATCGGCGACGTTCAGGTGCGGATAGACGCCGAAGGCGACGGCGAAGAACTCGGTTCCGTCCGGCTGATAGCCGTTGAAGAAGTAACGATCGTAGAAGTTCCGGTCCGTTCCCGAGAAGGCGATGGGCTCCGGGGTCTGGTGAATCGGATAGTCGTCGCCCTTGGTCAGCATGTGCCCTCCTCCGCGGGCCGGGGCCCACCTTGACTGTCCTGTCTGGGCGCCGCTTGCGGACGCCTTGCCGGTCGAAGTATCAGTTGCATCGGGACAAGGCGACACCTCCCGGCGGACCTCCGCCGCCAGGCCGCCCCTGGAGGACGAAATGGCCGAAGCCAACGTGCGCATACCCGACGACCATGCCCGTAACCTGGTGGACCCCGTCGCCTATGCCGACGGTCGGGTCTTCCGGACCTATGACTGGCTGAGGTCAAACCAGCCCCTGGGGCGCGCGGAGATTGAGGGCGTCGATCCCTTCTGGGTGGTCACCCGTCACGCGGACATCCTGGAGATCAGCCGGCAGAACGACCTGTTCCTCAACGGCGACAAGTCGCCGACCCTGGTGAGCCAGGAGGGGGACGCCCGGATCCGCGAGATGATGGGGGGCAGTCCGCACCTGCTGCGCACCCTCATCCACATGGATGCGCCGGACCATCCCAAGTACCGCGCCCTGACCCAGGCCTGGTTCATGCCCCAGAACCTGCGTAGCCTGGAGACCCGCATCCGCGAAATCGCCCGGGCCTCGGTGGACAAGATGGCCGCCACGGGCGGACGCTGCGACTTCGTCCGGGAGGTCGCCCTGCACTTCCCCCTGCACGTGGTGATGGAGATCCTCGGCGTTCCGGAAGCGGACGAGCCGCGGATGCTGACCCTCACCCAGGAACTGTTCGGCGCCACCGACCCCGAACTCAGCCGGGCCGCCAGCAGCGACGCCAAGTCCATCCCCACTGACGTCACTGGCGAAGGCCGCCGGATGGACCTTGGGGTGATCACCGACTTTTTCAACTACTTCAACGCCCTGTCCGCTGACCGCCGGGCCTCGCCCCGCAACGACCTGGCCAGTGTGATCGCCAACGCCCAGATCGACGGCCGGCCCATCTCCGAACTCGAGGCGATGAGCTATTACATCATCGTCGCGACGGCGGGCCACGACACCACCTCTTCCTCGACCGCGGGCGCCTTCTGGGCCCTGGCGGAGCGGCCCGATGAGCTGGCCAAGCTCAAGGCGAACCCCTCGCTGATCCCCGGCCTGGTGGACGAGTCCATTCGCTGGACCACGCCGGTGAAGACCTTCATGCGCACCGTGTCAGCCGACACCGAGATCGGTGGGCGGGCCATGTCCAAGGGCGACTGGCTGATGCTCTGCTATGCCTCCGGTAACCGCGACGCAGCCGTCTTCGAAGATCCCGACGAGTTCAGGGTCGACCGCTCGCCCAACAAGCACCTGGCCTTCGGTTACGGTGCCCACCTCTGCCTCGGCCAGCACCTGGCCAAGATGGAGATGCGCATCCTCTGGGAGGAGCTGATCCCACGCCTGAAGTCCCTTGAGCTCGACGGCGAGCCGGCCCTGAGCCAGGCGGTCTTCGTCAACGGCCCCAAGACCCTGCCCGTCCGATTCGAGATGGCCTGAAACGGTGAGCTCTGCGGACCTCGCGCCCCGGCTGGCGGCCTATGCGGCCCGCCGCATGCCGGCGGCCACTGGCGTCGAGGTCCGCGACCTGTCCCGGATCTCCGGGGGTGCCTCGCGCCAGACCTACAGGTTCCGGTTGACCTGGACCGAGGACGGCGCGCCCAGGGAGCGCCGGATGATCCTGCGCCGGGATCCCCCGGTCAGCCTCATCGACACCGAGCGCCGGGTCGAGTTCGAGGCCTACCGCGCCTTCTTCGGCTCGAAGGTCCCGGTGCCCGAGATGATCTGGCTGGAGGAGGGGACCGAAGCCCTGGACCTGCCCTTCTCCGTGGCGGCGGAGATCACCGGGTACGAGGCGGCCCCGGCCCTGCTCTGGACCGAGGCCTATCTCGCCGCCCACGAGACCCTGGCGCGGAACAAATGGTCCATCCTGGGCGAGATCGCCCGGGCCGATCCCTTCGCCCTGGGCCTTGACCGCGTCATGCCGCCCCCTGAGCCCGAGGGCTGCTGGGTCCGGGAGCTGGACATGTGGGAGACCGTGCTGGACGCGGACGAAGCCGAGCCCCTGCCCATCGCCCGGGCCGCTATCCGCTGGCTGAGGGCGAATCCGCCGCCCCCCGCCCAGAGGATCGGCGTCGTGCACGGCGACTTCCGGACCGGCAACTTCCTCTATGACCGCCAGGGCGACATCCATGGCGTCCTGGACTGGGAGATGGCCCACCTTGGTGACCCTCTCGAGGACCTGGGCTGGAGCCTCAATCCTGTCTGGAACTTCAAGCGCGACCTCGCCGGCGGCCTCGTCCCTGACGGTGTCGCCATCGGCTACTGGGAGGCGGCCAGCGGCCTCCGGGCCGATCCCGCCGCTGTCCACTGGTGGACTCTCTTCAACTGCGTGAAGGGCCAGGCGATCTGGATCTCCTCGGCCCGGGCCTGGATCGACGGCGGCAACCGCGAGCCGATCATGGTCCTGCCCGCCTGGGGCATGCAGAACCCCCAGGACCGCGCCATCCTCAAGGTCATGGGTCACCTGTGAAGCCCGACATTCCCGCCGTCCTCGCCGAACTCGCGGGCCTCGTCGCCCGCAACGCCGCCCCGGACCTGGACCCCGCCGAGCGCGCCGGTGCCCTCAGCCTCTCGGCGGCCCTGCTGGGCATGGCGGCGGAGGCCTGGGATGGTGCCGCCCAGCGCCTGGTGGAGGAGAACCGTGCCCTGCGCGCCCTGCTGGCCGACGCCGGAGACTATACGGGCCCGGATGCCGCACTCGCCGGGGCCGAGGACAGCGACCTGACGATCTCGGTCCTTTCCGCCGCGAACGCCCGGCTTCGGGCCGGACTCATCGCCCTGCAGGCGGACGTCGAGGCCGAGGACTCCCCGGAGGCCCGGGCCCTGGAGTCCCGGATCTGGCAGGAACTACGCCTGTCCACCGACCGGCGCCGGATGTCCTCTGCCCTGGCCTAGGCCTTGCCCAGTCGCGCGCTATCGACAACCCGACCGGGCTGGGCTTTCTTGTGCATCCCGCCATTTTGCGGGGCCCCGCCCTTCGGCGGGCGCTTCACGCCAATACCGGCCGCCCATACTGGCCCAAGTTCAAGGGGACGATTTCCGAATGGCCCGCATCCTGCCCGAACCCACACCGGAGACCCGGCATTTCTGGGACGGGTGCCGCGATGGCGAACTCCGCCTGCAGCGCTGCACCGAATGCAAGACCACCTATTTCCCGCCCAGGGCCTTCTGTCCGTCCTGCGCTTCCCGGGAGGTCGAGGTCTATGCGGCCAGCGGCCGGGGAGTCCTCTGGTCCTACGTGATCAATCACCGGCCTCGCCCGGACATGGGGACCGAGCCCTACGCCATCGCCGTGGTGAAGCTCGATGAAGGCCCGACCCTGATGACCAACATCGTGGGCTGCCCCCAGACTCCCGAGGCCCTGGTCCTCGACATGGCCGTCAAGGTCAGGTTCGAGAAGCAGACCGATGACATTTCCCTGCCGCTCTTCGAGCCGGCGCAGTCCTGAGGCGGAACCCGACCATGATGCAGAATTCTGTTGCGGTCGTCGGCGCTGCCGAGACCACCAAGATGGGCAAGATCCCGGACGTCTCCGTGATCGGCCTCCACGCGGATGCCGCCCTCAATGCGATGGCGGACGCTGGCCTCAAGCCCTCCGACATCGATGGCGTCGCCACCGCGGGGATCTCCCCGGTCGAACTGGCCCACTATCTGGGCATCAAACCGACCTATGCGGACGGCACCAGTGTGGGCGGTTGCTCCTTCATGCTGCACGTCCGGCATGCGGCGGCGGCCATCAACGCCGGCCTGGCCAAGACCATCCTCATCACCCATGGGGAGTCCGGCCGCAGCCGGGTGGGTGCTGGTGGCTTCGGCCGCTCGCCGTCCAGCCTCATGGGGCAGTTCGAGATGCCCTACGGCGTCACCAGCCCGCCCACCATGTTCACCATCCCCGTCCTGCGCTACATGAAGACCTACGGGGTGACTGAGGCCGACTTGGCCAATGTGGCGGTCGTCCAGCGGGAGTGGGCGGCCCTCAACCCCCGGGCCAGCTTCAAGGACCCGATCACCGTCGACGACGTCCTGAACTCGCCGATGATCGCCTGGCCCTTCCGGATGCTGATGTGCTGCCTTGTCACCGACGGTGGCGGCGCCCTCATCCTGACCAGCGCCGACCGGGCGAAGGACTTCCCGCAGAAGCCCGTCTACATCCTGGGCACAGGGGAAAGCGTCGAGACGCCCATGATCTCGCAGATGTACGACTTCACCTCGTCCACTGCCTTCAAGATCTCCGGCAAGAAGGCCTTTGACGAGGCCGGCATCACCCATGCCGACGTCGACCACCTGATGATCTACGACGCCTTCGCCCACCTGCCCCTGTATGGCCTGGAGGACCTCGGCTTCTGCAAGCCGGGCGAGGCCAAGGACTTCATCCGCGAGCGCAACACCGCCATTGGCGGCAAGCTGCCGCTCAACACGAACGGTGGCGGCCTGTCCTACATGCACTCAGGCATGTACGGCATGTACGCCCTGCAGGAGAGCGTCCGGCAGATGCGCGGAACGGCGGCGGCCCAGGTCAAGGATGCGAAGATCAGCATCGCCCATGGGGTTGGCGGCATGTTCGCCGCCTCGGGGACCATCATCTTTACCAACGAAAAATAGGCGAGTTCCAAAGCTTTACCGCGCTTATGCTGCAATCTCCGAGTGCAGCATAAGCGCGGCTCAGGCCGGCCTTGGCCGCCGGAAACCCCGTCGGCTGCAGGAGAATGTTCGATGGGGTCTGCGCCGGTGGTCCCGGCGGCGCTGGCCAGGGATCCGTTGTATTGGAGTCCGCGCCAGCGCAACCTCTGAAGAACTTGTTAACCTCGGCTTGCTAGCTGATTGGGACGGGCGTACCGGCCTCTGGGAGCGTGAGTGTGTTCCTGAGGCGGACTCGGAGCGGTTATGGGATTTTCGTCGGACCCACGTGCGCGCTTCAACCTCGAGCAGGTGTCGATCCTGTTGCTCGAGGAAACCCCGCTCGGCATGTCCATCCTGGTTCAGGTCATGAACGGTTTCGGGGCGCGGAAGCTTCAACGGTGCGATAGCGTTGCCAAGGCGGAAAATGTCGTCCGGGAGACCGAACTCGACCTCCTGATCGTCGACGCCATGGCCTCCGGCGCCGGTTACGATTTCGTCCATTGGCTCAGGAATTCGGGGATCCGGCCCAACTGCTATGCGCCTGTCCTGCTGACGGCGGCCCACACGCCCGCAGCGGCGGTGGCGAATGCGAGGGACTGCGGCGCACACATCGTCATGGCCAAGCCGTTGACGCCAAAGGCCGTGCTTGATCGCATTGTCTGGGTTGCGCGGACGGGCCGCAGGTTCGTAGAGAGTGACAATTTCGTGGGTCCGGACCGCCGGTTCAAGGAAGCCGGGGTTCCGGAAAAAGTGGGCGTCGGGCGGCGAAGAGAGGATGCCGTCCCTGGGAAGGGTGAGGGGTGAGTCCGGCGATTTTCGCGGCGGCGCCAGTAGCGTAAAATAAGGTCGAGTTGAATGAGTGAGTCCTCAAAAATCCATGTTCCGGATATGCCGCTCGGGCGGCTGATCCGCATGCCTGGCGGTAAGACCGCGGGCCAAGCCATAGCCGACGCCGAGCAGGGGCTCGCCTCCTTGCAGGGCGAGAGCATGAAGGAGCTGAACCGGGTCCTGGCCAAGGCCGAGACTTTCTATGCCCGGGCCGACGGCAAGTTCGACGCCCTGGTCGTGAGCGCCTTCTATGCGCTGATCAACGGCGCCATCGGCCTGCCGACTGCCGGCAAGGACCGGGCGATTGACACCATGCTGGTGAGTCTCGCCGACCTTCTGGACTATTACCGGAGCTCCGGCGACTGGGGCGACAAGTCAGTCCAGGTTCACCTGGCGACCTTCCAGTTGCTCTTGAAGACCGAGGGCATCCGCGACCCCCAGGGCACCGAACTGATCCTGGCAGGTCTCAGGAAGGTCAGCCGCAAGGCCGCCAAGGGCTGATCACCGGGTGGACCGGGCAGACCCGGCCTGCCAAGATCAGGTCGGTTCCGCCGGAGG
>Ga0209598_10003000_pt1 | contig 12904 bp, 8 predicted proteins | sample M_140807_EF_Meta_FD_187317 | JGI IMG/M metagenome (GOLD analysis project Ga0209598, IMG submission 187317) | Freshwater microbial communities from Lake Montjoie, Canada to study carbon cycling - M_140807_EF_MetaG (SPAdes) (version 2) | ecosystem: Environmental > Aquatic > Freshwater > Lake... | reverse complement strand
GGGCGAGCGGCGCGAAGAACAGGCGAAACGGGAAGAAGTTCTTCACGACGAGCACATCGGCCCGCCAGGGGTTCAGGCCGACCTGCGTGAAAAAGTCCGGCTTGAGCGTGACCGCGGGGCCCTCAACGAGCGCAACGCGGACCCCCTCGACGGCGAGCACGACGCTGCGCCGCAGCCCCGGGTTCTCGCGCTTGTGAAGAACGCGTCCACTGAGCGTCAGCGGTGTGTTGTAGGCCGGGTCGAGGCGACCGCCGACCGTCACGTCCACGCGCTCGCCCTCGACGCGGGACCAAAGCGCCTCGACGGCGTCCGGGTCCCTGAGAGGCACGTAGCTCAGCAGCGTCGGCGCGCGGTCGAGCAAGGCCCGCAACAGCGCCGTATTCTCACCCGTTGAGCCCGCGGTCACAACGTCCGAGGCGTCCGCGAGCACCACCGCCCCCAGGCGTCGGGCGAGCCGGGCGTCGCGCGCGGCGTCGACCGCGTCGTCGGCGGACAAGAACTCGGGCGGCAGCACGTGACGCCGAGCCCAGCACAGCTCGGCCAGCTCGTCTGCGAGGCGCTCGGCGAGCGGCTGGTCGTCATGCGTGGTCACGCAAGTCGACCAGCCGAGCTCAGGGTCCGAGTTCCACGGATGGCACATGTTCACGCTGGCCGCGAGCACGGGGCCACGCTCCCAGAGGCGCGTTCGCGCGAAGACCGGGAGCATGGTCGGCATCAGGTCCACGGTCGTCCCGCCGCCGAGGAGCATCGGCAGCGACCGCCACGCTGTCGTCGGCCGGACACGCCCGCGCGCAGTCTCGATGAGCACCCTCGCCGCCTGCCGCCCGCGCGCGCGGTGGTCGCGGTGGGGGTTCGTCTTGTACGAGATGGACGCCACGCTCGCTTGGACGCGGGCTTGGGTCAGGTTGGCGTGCAGGTCGTACGTTGTGACAACCGGGGCGCCGCCCGAGGCCTCGGTCGCCGCGCGAATGAGCAGGGTCTCAGGGTCGCGGACGCCTTGGACGCCCATCGCCCCGTGGAGCGCGAGGTAGACGCCGTCGAGCGGCCCGCCGCGTCGTGCGGCCTCGAGCTGGGCGGTCAAGCCATCGCGTAGGCGGTCGAAGCAGTCACGGTGGAGCGGTCCGCCCGGAATGGCCCACGCGGACGAGAGCGGGACGGCCTCAACGGCGCCGCCCTCGGCCCGCGCGGCGTCGCAGAAGCCACGCAGCTCGACGCGCCGGAACATGCCCGGCACCTCGGCGTCGCCCTTCGGCGAGCAGGCGTGCGTCAGCGCAGCGCCTTCGAGCAGGTGCACGCGCTCAAAGTCTGCCCACGTCGTGGCCTGAGGGACGAGACAGTTCGTCTCTTGGTTCACGCGTCCGTAGGCCAAACGCAGGGGGCGGTTCCCTCGACTCAACCGCTCGCCTCCTCGCCGCTCTCCGCCGCGCGTCCCAGCTTACGGAGCAGGCTGGAGAGCGTCGATTGCTCCTCGGGCGTCAGCGCGCTCATGAGCCGCTTGATTCGATGGGCGTGCCCGGGGAAGACGCGCTCGATGAGCGCCCTGCCCTGGTCGGTCAGATGCAATGTCACGAACCGCCGGTCGTCGACGTTTCGCTCACGCCGAACGAGGGCGCGCGCCTCGAGGTTGTCGACGACCGTCGTCACATTGCCCCCGCTCTGCAAGAGCTTGGCGGCGGCCGCGCGCTGACACATCGGGCCGAGATGGTGCAGGAGCTCCAAGAGCCCGAGCTGGCTCGTGGATAAACCCTGGGCCTTGAGCTCACGCGCCAGTGAGCGTCCGAGCGTGTCGTTCGCGCGCGCGAGCTTGATGTACACGTTGAGCGCGAGGACCTCGTCGTCCGCCCCGCGGTGATGGGTACCCACGCGCACAACCCCTTTCGGCTCAACGAGATGCGACGGTCGTGGACCGCATCGCAAGAGAAATCGGTACCCTGTGGCCCTTGCTCCGTCCAAAGGCGACCCCATGCGCGCTCACGCTGAATCCGCCCTGACTCACCTGCGCGCGCTCTGGCAGCGTGAGCGAGAGGCCGTGCGCGCGCGGTTCGACGCGGAGCGGGCGCGGACCACGCTCGCAGAGCGCGTCGAGCGCGGCATCGCGTTGGCCGGGCTCGTCGTCGACGACATGGACGCCGCCCCCGGCGGGCGCGTGATGGTGTGGCTGAGCCCGCGCGCTCAGCGCGGCAGCCTCGATCTCACCGACACGCGCATCGGCCCGGGCGACCCGGTGCGTCTCTGGTGGACCTCGCCCGACGAGCCGGATGCTCTGCGGGCCGTGGTCGCGCGGCGCCAGCGAGACCGCCTGGGCGTGATGGTGGACGCCGAGCGGGGCGAGGCACTCGACCGGCTTGAGCTCGGCGGCGCGAACCTCGATGTGGAGGCGCCGGAGACGACGTTCGAGGCGGGCGCGCGGGCCCTGTCGACCTGGGCAACAGCGCGGCCCGGCACCCCCGAGGGCCGCAAGGTCGACGTGCTCTTCGACGACACGCCGCCGAGCTTCGGCGCGCCGGCACCCGAGCGTTTCTTTGATGCCGAGCTCAACGGGCCGCAGGTCGACGCCGTGCGCCTCGCGATGCGCGCGGAGGATGTCGCGCTGGTGCACGGCCCGCCGGGCACAGGCAAGACCCGCACGCTCGTCGAGATCGTGCGTCAGGCGGTCGCGCGCGGCGAGCGTGTGCTCGTGTCTGCAGCGAGCAACGCGGCGGTGGACAACTTGGCCGCGCGACTGCTCGCGGTCGGTCTCGACCCGTTGCGGGTCGGGCACCCAGCGCGTGTATCGCCCGAGGTCGAGGCGGCCACGCTCGATGCGCGGCTTCAACGCACCGAGGCGTGGACGCTCGCGCGGCGATGGAACGCCGAGGCGCGGCAGTTGAGGGCGCGCATCGCGGCGCGCGGCGAGCGGGGCACGCTCGGGCGTGACGAGCGGCGCGACGGCTACGCCGAGGCGCGGCGGCTGCAGCAGGATGCGCGGCGGCAGCTTGACGGCGCGGCGCGCGGGCTCGTCGAGCGCGCGAGGGTGGTGTGCGCGACGACGGTGGGCGTGGACGGGCGCACCCTCGCGGGGCACGCCTTCGACCGCGTGGTGGTGGACGAGGCGACCCAGTGCCCCGACCCGCTGGTACTCGTCGCGCTCGGGCGCGCCCCCCGCGCGGTGCTGGCGGGCGACCACCTGCAATTGCCGCCGACGATCATCGACCTCGAGGCCGCGCGCGAGGGGCTGGGGGTCACGCTCTTCGAGCGCTTGGTCGCGACGCGGCCTGTGTGTCGCGCGCAGCTCACCGTGCAGCACCGTATGCACTCGGATTTAATGGCCTTTCCGTCAAAGAGCCTCTACGGGGGCACGCTCGTCGCGGCGCCCGAGGTCGCGGCGCGGCGGCTTGAGGACCTGCCGGGCGTGCAGCCGGACTTCGCGCGGCCCGGACCGCTCGTCTTCGTGGACACCGCGGGCCGGGGATGGTCCGAAGAGCGCAGCGCGCAAGACCCGAGCGCGCGCAACCCGGGGAACGCCGAGCGCGTGGTCGCTGAGGTCCGCCGCCTCATCGCCCGGGGTGTGAACGCCGCGGACGTCGCCGTGATCACGCCCTACGACGCGCAAGTGCGCGCGCTGCGCCTGCTGCTCGCGAGCGAGCGGGCCGCCGGGCTTGAGATCGATTCGGTCGATGCCTTTCAAGGCCGCGAGAAAGAGGCCGTGGTGGTCGATCTCGTGCGCAGCAACGACGCGGGCGATCTGGGCTTCTTGAACGACGTGCGGCGCATGAACGTGGCGCTGACCCGCGCGAAGCGGTTTCTCCTGGTCATCGGCGACAGCGCCACGCTGGGCGACCACCCCTACTACGCGGGTTTCATGGAAACGGCCGAGGCGCAGGGCGCGTGGACGAGCGCGTGGGACGAGCCGGACCCGGGATAAACACTCATGGCAAACCTCTGCCGCGGCGTGCTACGCGTGAGAGCCATGAATGCACGACACCTGCTCATCTCCGCCGCGCTCACGCTCACCTGCACCACGGCATGTGACGACGACCCGTCGAACGTGCCGATGTCCGCTGACAGCGGCGCCCCGGACGCAGACGCAACGCCGACGCCCGTCGGTGCGTGGTCCGCGCTCTCAAGCGCCGCCGGCGAGGCCTTCCTCGCGGTCACCGGCACGTCGGCCAGAGACGTGTGGGTCGTCGGCGCCGACAAGGGCAACGGCCCCGCGGTGCTGCGCTGGAACGGCGAGTTGTGGACGCGGGAGCGCCCCGACATTCATGGCGACCTGTGGTGGACGCACGCGTTCCCCGGAGGTCCCGTCTTCATGGCAGGCGGGCGCGGGAACGTCGTTCGTTACCAAGACGGCGTGTTTACGCGCCTCGACACGCCCGGCTTCGCGCGCCACACGGTCTTCGGGTTATGGGGCGCGACGCCGGATGACCTGTGGGCCGTCGGCTCGGTCGCCGGACGAAACGGCTTCATCTGGCGGATGCAAAACGGGGTCTGGTCCGAGGTCGCCCTGCCCGAAGGCTTGGCCGTGGACGCGTTCGGCGACCCGCCGGGGCTGTTCAAGGTCTGGGGCCGCGCAGCGAACGACGTTTACTTCGTCGGCGCACGCGGACTGCTGCTCCACTTCGACGGGCAGGCCCTGCGCAAGTTGGACACCCCCTCGCAGGGCTCGCTCTTTACCATTCACGGCAACGCAGACGGTGAGGTCGCCGTGGGAGGCGGCGCCGCGATGTCGCTCCTTGAGATCGACGCCGATGGGGTGACCGAGGTCGCCGAGGCGCGCAGCGGGGTGCTGCAGGGCATCTTCGTCGGCGAGGACGGCCACGCCGTCGCGTGCGGCGAGCGCGGCGTGGTCTACGAGCGCACCAACGGGACGTGGCAGCGCGTCGAGACGGGCATCGCGCCCGAGTTCGAGTCGCTGCACGCTGCGTGGATCGACCCAGACGGCGGCCTGTGGGCGGTCGGCGGGAACGTGCTGTCGACGAGCCTCGACGCCGGCACGGTCCTGCACCGACCCGCAGGCGCCACGACCGTGGCCGCGATCGACCCGGCCCTGACGACGCTGCCCGCGCCGCCGCCGCCCGATGTGTGCCCCGCGGGTGACGCGGACCCCGAGCCGACGAAGACCATCGCGCGCCGCTGGAGCGAGCAGATGCTGAACGCGATCCGCCGCGACATCCCTCGCCCCGGCGTGCACGCCCGGAACCTCTTCCATGTGTCGGCCGCAATGTACGACGCATGGACCGCGTTCGACCCGACCGCGGACGGCTACTTCGTCTCCGAGAAGCAGCAGGCCGCCGACGTGGACGCCGCGCGGCGCGAGGCCATCAGCTACGCTGCGTACCGCGTGCTCTCCCATCGCTACGACGCCGCGCGCGCCATCGGCGGCCCGAAGTCGAACGCGTGCTTCCGGGACTTCATGGGCGTGCTCGGGTATGACCCCGCCGACACGACGACCGAAGGCGACACGCCCCGCGCGCTGGGCAACCGCATCGGCGCCGCGGTCATCGCGGCCGGCGCGGACGACGGCGCGAACGAGGGCGACAACTACAAGGATACGACCGGGTGGATGGCCGCCAACCCGCCGCTCGTCGTGGACCAGCCCGGCGCGCGGCCCACGAACCCGTCGCTTTACCAGCCGCTGAACTTGGCGGTCGCCGTGACCCAGAACGGCATCGTGACGGCGGGCGGCGTGCAGGGCTATATCGGCGCCCAGTGGGGCCGCGTGGCGCCGTTCGTGTTGGAGCGCCAGGGCGAGGCGCCCTACTTCTCGGCCGAGATCGTCCCGTCTTTCGACCTGCCCGAGATGAAAGACTGGGTCGTCGGCGCCGTGCGCCTGTCGGCTCAGCTCGACCCGAACGCGACCGAGGTGCGCGACTTCTCGCCCGCCAGCTTCGGCAACAACCCGCTCGGCACGAACGACGGCGTCGGGCATGGCATGAACCCCGTCACGGGTCAGGCGTATGCGCCGAACATGCTCCCCGCCGGTGACTTCGGGCGCGTGCTCGCGGAGTTTTGGGCGGACGGCCCCAAGTCCGAGACGCCCCCGGGCCACTGGAACACGCTCGCGAACGAGGTCTCGGACTCGCCCGCGTTCACGCGCAAGTTCCGCGGCGAGGGCGAGCCGCTCGACCCGCTCGAGTGGGACGTGAAGACCTACTTCGCGGTCAACGGCGCGACGCATGACGCGGCCGTGGCCGCGTGGGAGCTCAAGCGGGTGCACACGACCGCGCGCCCCATCACGCTGATTCGCCACATGGCGGAGCTTGGCCAGTCGAGCGACCCCGCCGGGCCCAGCTACGACGCGGGGGGCTTGCCCCTCGTGCCGGACCTCGTCGAGGTCATCACGGCCGAGAGCGCTGCGCCCGGCCAGCGGCACGCGCACCTTGCGCGCTTCGTCGGCGAGGTCGCCATCAAGTCGTGGCGAGGCGAGCCGGGCGACACGCGCGCGTCGCTCGGCGGCATCGGGTGGATTCGCGGCAAGGAGTGGATGCCGTACCAGCTCCGCACGTTCGTGACGCCCGCCTTCCCCGCGTTCGTCTCCGGCCACAGCACGTTCAGCCGCGCCGCTGCCGAGGTCCTCGCCGCCATGACGGGCAGCGCCTACTTCCCCGGCGGCTTCGCGGAGTTCGTCGCGCCGATGAACGGCTACCTCAAGTTCGAGAAGGGGCCGTCGCGGGACGTTCACCTGCAGTGGGCGAGCTACTACGACGCCGCCGACCAGGCGGGTCAGAGCCGCATCTGGGGCGGCATTCACATTCAGCCTGATGACTTCTTCGGTCGACGTGTCGGGCACCAGGTCGGCACCGCGGCGTTCGCCAAGGCGGTCACCTACTTCGACGGCACCGCGCGTCCCTGACCGCCGCGGGCGTTACTCCTCGAGCAGAATGCGGGCGCTGAGCCGCGCCCACCCGCCCGACTCGCCCTCAGGGGCGCGCTGCACCAGCGCCGCTTGAAATTCACCGAGCGTGACGTTGCCCGCGCGGTGGAGCTGCCCGGTCACGGACTGTGCCTCGTAGAGCGGCTTCGTCGAGGTCCGCGCGTCGACGTGCAGGTAGACGCGCAGCGCGTCGATCCGCGCGCCTTCTCGGGGCGTCTCGACGAGCAGCGTCGCGGTCTCGACTGTGTCGCCGGGGCTCAGGTGCTCGAGCAGGCGCTGCGCGCGCAGGACAAAGACGCGACCGGGGCCCGCCGCGCCGTGCACAGTCAGGGCGTTCGTCAGCGGGTCAATCCAACCCGACGCCGTGTTCGACGGCGGCAAGACCGAGTGGTCGAGTCGCGCTCGGGTTTGGAAGACCAAGGGGATTGGCCGCCCGTCCTCCGTCGTGACCGTGGCCTCGACAACGATTGTCGCCCCCGCCCGCGCCGGCGCGGAGGTGAGCGCGCGACCGGGTCGCTTCGCGGCTTGTGCGCTGCCCAAGGTCGCGAGCCCCAGCGCCGCTGCGCAGAGCCACCCGCGTCGTCTCATGCGCGCTTGGTCGTTGGCCGCATGAAGCGGACCTTCTTGCCGGCGTCCGTCTCGTTCGTACCCTTCTTGACGCTCCAGCGCTGCTCACCCTCGGCCGCGCGGTCGCTCTCCGCCCCGATGATGTTGAAGGTCCACTCTTCGTACTCGCCTTGGGGCGCGCGCGTCACGAAGGTCGACAGGACCGCGTTGTGCGACTCGTTCGAGCCTGCACCACCGAACTTCTGAAAGAAGTCACCCGGGCGCGCGTCGGCCACGTTGACCTCAACGTAGCTCTTCGATTTGAGCGCCGTGCCGGCCGTATTGTACTTCTGACCGAGGGACGTATCGAAGGTCGCCGGCTTGTAGCCCGCTTGGTAGGCCACGTCGTTCATGAACGTGGAGCACTTCCAGTCATTGACCCACACGACCTTGTATTCGACGCGCCCGTCGATCGTCTCGGTTCGGCGCTCAGACGCGCCCGCGAGCTGCGGGTTAGGCGAGTAGAAGTGCCCCACCTTGCCGTCGTAGTTGCCGCCGATGCCCATCGTCCCGTAGCTCACGCCCCGCTTCTCGCTCGACCGGTCGCGGGCGGCGCGCAGCACGTCCACATTGTGCGCGGCCTTCATCTCGCCGTACTCCGCCTCGGCCTTCTTGTAGTCGCGGTGCTTCGCGTAGAGCTGCTCGAACAGGATCTCGTCGGCCGACGGCAGGTAGACCGTCGCGCCCGCCTTGAGCGGGATGACCTCACCCGTCGCGGGGTCCACGTTGAAGGCCTTGAGCGTCGGCCCCGTCATGCCGTGGTTGCGCGCCACGCTCTTCCAGCTCCCCTCGGCGTCGCCCTCGCTTACCTCGCCCGCCTCGACCTTGTGGTCCTCGCCCTTGGGCAGCTGTACGGTCCGCTGCGTCGGCGCGCCCTCGCGCTGCGGCCCGCTCTGCAGGCCCGCGACGTATTGCCCGAACGCGGCGCGAGAGCGCTGCCCGTCTTGGGTCTGCTGATTCGCCTGAGTATTCGCGGCGTTAGACTGGGTCGCTGTGGACGTCGAGCTCTCTCGTTCACGCGGCATGCTCTACTCCAAGAGCGCGGCGCAGGCGCCGGCGAGCGGACCCGCGAAGCGCTCGACGAGCGCCGGGTCGATGACCATCTCCTCAAAGGGCGAGAACGGGGCCGCGACGAGGTCGCGTCGGACTTCGACACAGAGAGTCCGTCCTGGATGACGTCGCACGTGGTCCCACGCGAGGGTGCTGGGGTGCAGCGGGTAGGTCGCGCCGTCCGCGACCGCGACCCCGACCGCGGCGAGGCCATCGCGGAGCGCGGCGAGCACGGCGGGGGGCGCGTGCGGCACACCCTCGAGGTCGCGGTGGATCACGTCCACCGCGGGCCGCAGCGGCCACGTCTCGACGACCTCGGGCAAGTACGCGCGCCGCAGGTTCGGCACGATGTCCGCGTCCACGGACACATCCACGGAGCGGGGCGCGTAGGTGTGCAGCAGCAACAGGGCGCCTGTGTCGCCGAGCGAGGCGGCCTCGGCCTCAACCGCCGCGACGTAGCGCGCGTGCAGGGCCATGAGCGCATCGCGGTCGTCCTCGTGGGTGATCCACGGCATCAGGCCGGGCGTCACCTTGCCCGCGCGAAACGCCTCGGGCGAGGCGTCCAAGCGGCGATTACAGTCGATGAACGTGCGGGGGATCAGGCAGCGGAGCACGACGGCGCGCGACCCCGGGCGATCGGCGACGAAGCGCTGCGCAACGGCGACCGCGAGCTCGGGTGCGCCCGCGTCCGTGTTCACGTGGAAGAAGTCGACCAAGTTGTCGGGGAGCGGGCTGCGCAGGTGCGCCTCGACGCGGCGGTAGTCCAGGGTGCGCGTCGCGCCATGCGGCACCTCGATGAGGAGGGACGGCGGCGTCGGCGCGGCGGCGCCGAACGTGAGACGCTCGACGACCGGGGTGTCTGCGAGGCGAGGCGCGGTGGACATCGGCCGCAGACTACCCCATGTCGTGACCCGCGTCAGCCGAGTCGGGGTCTGCTATTCTGCCGCCCCTCATGCGCTCACTCACTTCTGCATTCGCCGCCCTCGTGCTCACCACAGGAGCTCCCATGACCAGCCCCGCCCGTGACGCCCGCCCTGCCGCTGCGTCGGCCACCTCTGCCCTGCTCGCGCCCTGGACCGGGGCGTTCGGCGGGGTGCCACCGCTCGACCGCGTGCGCGTGGAGGACTTCGAGCCCGCGTTGACCGAGGCGATGGCGGCCTACCGAAGCGAGCTGGACGCCATCGCGCACGACGCCGCGCCCGCGACGTTCGCCAACACGATCGAGCGCCTCGAGGACGCAGGCCGCGCCTACAAGCGCGCGATGACGTTCTTCGGCATCTGGTCGTCCGCGATGGCGGACCCGCCGTTCCAGGCCGTCGAGGAGCGCATGGCGCCGAAGCTCGCGGCCTTCGACGACGAGATCGTGCAGAACCGCGCCCTCTTTGACCGCATCGACGCCGTGCACACGGCCGCCGAGGCCAAGACCAGCGCGCTCACGCCGGAGCAGAAGCGGCTGACGTGGGTGGTGTGGAACTACTACGTGCGGGCGGGCGCGAAGCTCGACGCCGCGGCAAAGGCGAAGCTCAGCGAGATCAATCAAGCGCTCGCGTCTCTCTACACCAAGTTCTCGCAGAACCTGCTCGCGGACGAAGGGACCGCGATTACGCTCGACGACCCAAAGGACCTCGAGGGGCTGCCCGAGGGCGTGGTCGAGGCCGCCAAGTCGGACGCAGACGCGCGCGGGCTGAGCGGCAAGTGGGTCGTCCTGAACACGCGGTCGTATGTAGAGCCGGTGCTCACGTTCAGCGCGCGGCGTGCGCTGCGGGAGCGCGTCTGGCGCGCCTTCGTGGAGCGGGGTGATCACGCGGGCGAGCACGACAACAAGCCGCTCATCACCCACACCCTGGCGCTGCGCGCAGAGCGCGCGGCCTTGCTGGGCTTCGCGACACACGCACACTGGCGGCTCGCGGACTCCATGGCGGGGACGCCTGAGCGCGCGATGACGCTCATGACGGCGATGTGGAAGCCCGCCGTCGCGCGGGTTCGGCAAGAGGTCGCGGACATGCAGGCCGTGGCTGACCGCGAGGGGCTCGGCGTGAAGATCGCGCCGTGGGACTACCGCTACTATCAGGAGAAGGTTCGTAAGGCGCGCTACGACCTCGATCAGGGCGAGATCAAGCCGTACCTGCAGCTCGACCGCTTGCGGGACGGCATGTTCTGGATGGCGGGGCAGCTCTACGGCCTCGCCTTCAAGCCGGTCACGGGCGTGCCCGTCAACCACCCGGACGTCGCCGTTTGGGAGGTCACGGGCCGAGGGGGAGAGCATATCGGCCTGTGGTACTTCGACCCGTACGCGCGCCCCGGCAAGCAGTCAGGCGCGTGGATGAACGCCTACCGCGAGCAGGAGCGGTTCGCGCGGCCGGTCACGACGATCGTCAGCAACAACTCGAACTTCGTGAAGCCCCCCGCGGGCAAGCCGGTGCTGGTGTCGTGGGACGACGCGCGCACCCTCTTCCACGAGTTCGGGCACGCGCTGCACGGCCTGCTGTCGAATGTGCGCTACCCCACCCTGTCGGGCACGAACGTGGCGCGTGACTACGTCGAGTTCCCGTCTCAACTCCACGAGGCGTGGCTCGGGACGCCCGAGGTGCTCCAGCGCTTCGCGCTGCACGCCGAGACCGGCAAGCCCATTCCGCCCGCGCTCGTCGAGCGCATCGAGAAAGCCTCGACGTTCAACCAAGGGTTCGCGACCGTCGAGTTCCTATCGAGCGCGCTGATCGACATGAAGCTCCACTTGGCGGGGACGACTCCCATCGACCCCACGGCGTTCGAGCGCGACACGCTCGCGGCGCTCGGCATGCCTCCCGAGATCGTGATGCGGCATCGCACGCCGCAGTTCGGGCACGTGTTCTCGGGCGACGGCTACTCCGCGGGCTACTACAGCTACCTGTGGGCGGACGCCATCACCGCGGACTGCGTCGAGGCCTTCAAAGAGGCCGGCTCCATGTGGCACGCGCCGACCGCGAAGCGGCTCGTGGACACGGTGCTCTCGGTCGGCAACACCGTCGACCCCGCGGAGGGCTTCCGCGCGCTGCGGGGGCGCGATGTCGACACGGACGCGCTGATGCGGGCGCGCGGGTTCCCGGTCAGCCCGCCCGGGCGGTGATCATCACGTTGCGGGGCGTGCACGCGGCGGAGCAGAACGTGCCGACCTGGACGGCGTAGCCGCGCTCGGCGAGGCCGGCTGCGCGGTCGAGGGCGAGGGCGACCTCGATGGGTCGGCGCAGGAGCCCCCGCACGACGTCGCGGCGTCGCACGCGGCCGAGGGCCTGCCACCCCAGCGCCTCGAAAGGGGCCAGGAATGGCTCACCGGGCCTGGGCTCGGGCAGGCCGCCGCGGGCGAGCAGCGCGCCGCAGAAGGCCTCGAACCCCATCGCGCGCCAGCTCGCTGGGCAGGCAGGCAGCGAGGTGTAGGTCGTCGCTCCGCGGGCATCTCGCAGCCAGCGGTCGAGGCCGAGCCGCCACGCCTGCATCTGGCGCACGCGCCCAAGCTCGCCCTCGCCGGTCTCCGAGGGCGCCTCGTGAATGAGCCGCAGCGCCTCGACATCGAGCGGCGGCAGTGCGGCGCGGGCCGCCCGACTCACCAGCTCGGCCTGTCCTGATGCATCGAGGGCCTTGTCGTAGCAGCACGGCGCGAGCACCACGCGCGTCGTCCGCGTCTCGCGCACCAAGGTGGTGTGGAGCGCGCCGCAGGCATGCAGCGCGACGACGCCCGCGCCTGCGCTCAAGCGGGCCCACGTCGCCGGCGCGAGGGCGTCCGCCACAACGAACTCGGCCGGGAGGTGCGCGGCGCGCGCCGCGTGCTCACCTTGGGCGCAGAGGTCCGCGTCCCGCTCCACGGCGACCAGCGCGCAGCCCAACTGCCCTGCGAGCGCGCGGCCCATGTGGGCCTTGCCCGCGCACCAGTCCACCAGCGGGCCCGCGTGGTCGCGGAGCTCGGACCACGCGACGCCCACGAAGGCCTCGACCTGTCGCACCTTGCGGCCAGGCATTCGGCGCGTCGCGCGCGTCTGCAGCCGAACAGGCTCGCCGGGGAGCGCGGGCAGCGCCGCCAGCTCGCTGGCCTCACGCGCCCAGGTCCTGAGCGGATCGGGCGCGTGCGACCACCCCTGGGCCGACTCCAGCGCCGCCAGCTCCGCTTCTGAGAGCGCGTCGAGCCAGGCGGCCGCCGCGGGGTGCGCCTGCTCCCACGGCGTCGGCAAGGCCACGAACGGCCGGGCCGCGAGCACGTCCGCGCGCGCAGCCAGCCAGGCGCCGAGCGCGTCGAGCCGCGCCGTCAGGGCGTCGACGTTCAGGCTCAGGGCGTGACCGTCCGCGTCTCGAGGGCGGCGGCGTCCACGGCGTCGTCCGTGAGCGCGATGTCCGCCCCCTCTCCGCGCAGGTAGGCCTGAA
>Ga0209598_10002995_pt1 | contig 12913 bp, 11 predicted proteins | sample M_140807_EF_Meta_FD_187317 | JGI IMG/M metagenome (GOLD analysis project Ga0209598, IMG submission 187317) | Freshwater microbial communities from Lake Montjoie, Canada to study carbon cycling - M_140807_EF_MetaG (SPAdes) (version 2) | ecosystem: Environmental > Aquatic > Freshwater > Lake... | reverse complement strand
CCTCGAGCAGCCGGTTCAGTGCGTCATCTGCGTCGAAGCCGACCAGCGCCTGCGCCGATACGCCCAGCAGGGCCTGGCGTTTGACGAACTTCCACTTGACCCGATACAGCGGCTCAAGTCGGGTGTGCGCCGCAGTCAGGGTCTCCAGGGCCTCGCCGATACCGAACAGCTCGCCGATGAAGGCATCGAGGACCGGCCCGGCCTCGATCAGCAGGGCGGCTTCGTTGCGTGGGCCAAGCGCGTCGGGGTTCTGACGCGCGGCGCGGTAGCGTGGGGCGAGGGCAGGCCGATGCATCTCGACAAACCGGAGCCATGCGGCATCGACGCGCTCAATGCCGTCGAGCCGGTAGAGATCCTCGAATGTGAGCCCGAAGGCCAGCTGCAGCAGGGCCATCGCGTGATCGCCCGAAGCGCTTGTCGAGGACTACTTCTGCAGGTACTGCAGCTTGTCCTTGACGTCTTTCCAGTCGTCGGCGTCCGCCAGTTGCGGCTTGGTCCGGGTGATGCTGGGCCAACTGCGCGACAACTCGGCATTCAGCGCAATCAGATGCTGTTGATCTGCGGGGACATCTTCTTCGGCCTTGATGGCTTCGACCGGGCATTCCGGAATGCAGACAGCGCAGTCGATGCATTCATCCGGGTCGATGACCAGCATGTTGGGGCCTTCCCGGAAACAGTCGACCGGGCAGACGTCGACGCAGTCGGTGTATTTGCAGCGAATGCAGGATTCGAGAACGATATGTGTCATGAGAGGGATCAGGCCGCAGCCGGTCAGCGAGCGGCCGCAACAGGCGAGCCGATATACTGCGAGTCTAGCGTGGAGTGCCATGGCTGCCCAAACCAGGACGCTTGCGCACCCGCCGGCGTCAGGGTTTTGGCCCGCCTCCAGACGGAACCCCTCCGATGAAACTCCCCATTTTTTGCCGCCTGAATTCGATCTTCCTCGGCCTGGCCGCCAGTGCCCTGCTCGTCAGTGCACCCGCCTTAGGTCAGATCCGCATCGGTGAACTCAACAGCTACAAGTCGCAACCGGCCTTTCTTGAGCCCTATCGCAAGGGCTGGGAGCTGGCGCTGGAAGAAATCAACGCATCCGGTGGCCTGTTGGGCCAGAAGGTCGAGGTGATTTCCCGCGACGACAACGCCAATCCGGGCGATGCGGTGCGCATCGCCGAAGAGCTCGTTTCGCGTGAGCGCGCCGTTGCAGTGTTCGGGACCTTCCTGTCGAACGTCGGTCTGGCAGTCACCGATTTCGCAAAGCAGCGCAAGGTACTGTTTCTGGCCGCCGAACCGCTGACCGACAAAATCACCTGGCAAAACGGTAACCGATACACCTTCCGCCTGCGCCCATCGACCTACATGCAGGCCTCGATGCTGGTGCCCGAGGCGGTCAAGCTCAACCGCAAGCGCTGGGCGCTGGTCTACCCCAACTACGAGTACGGGCAGTCGGCTGCAGCCACCTTCAAGGAGCTGCTGAAAAAGGCTCAGCCCGATGTCGAGTTCGTCACCGAGCAGGCGACCACACTGGGCCGTATCGATGCCGGTGCGGTGGCTCAGGCGCTGATTGATGCCAGGCCGGATGCGATCTTCAACGTGACCTTCGGTGCTGATCTTGCGCGATTCGTGCGCGAAGGCCAGACCCGCGGGCTTTTCAAGGACCGGGCCGTGGTGTCGCTGCTCACCGGCGAGCCCGAGTACCTCGATCCCCTGCGTGACGAAGCGCCCGAGGGTTGGATCGTGACCGGTTATCCCTGGTACAGCATCAAGTCGGCCGAGCACGACCGCTTCCTCACCGCCTATCAGCGCAAGTGGAAGGAATACCCGAGGCTGGGGTCACTGGTGGGCTACATGAGCTTGAAATCGCTCGCAGAAGGGATCCGCAAGGCCGGCTCGACCGACACCGAGAAGCTGATCACGGCCATGCGAGGCCTGTCTGTCGACGGCCCGCTGGGGCGCTTCAGCTGGCGTGCGATCGATCATCAGGCCACGGTGGGCGCCTTCGTGGGCGTCACCGGACTCAATCAGGGGCGCGGTGTGATGAAGGAGTTCCGCTACATCGACGGTGCTTCGGTTCAACCCTCGGACGCCGAGATCCGCAAGCTGCGCCCGGCTGATGCCATTCAATAGGCCGGTGCGCCGGTGTCTTTCAACAGCCTGATCGTCCAGCTGCTCAACGGGCTGGCGAGCGCCTCGACGCTGTTTCTCGTTGCGGTCGGGCTGTCGCTGATCTTCGGTGTGTCGCGCATTGTCAACTTTGCGCATGGATCGCTCTACATGCTCGGCCTGTATCTGGCCTACAGCTGCATCGAGCGCTTCGGGCCGCACAGCGGGCTGGGTTTCTGGGGCGGAGTGCTGGCTGCCGCGCTGATCACGGCGGCGCTGGGCGCCCTGATCGAAATCCTTGTGCTGCGCCGGATCTACCGTGCACCGGAGCTGTTCCAGCTGCTGGCCACCTTCGCGGTGGCCCTGATCGCTCGCGATGCGGTCTTGTGGCTATGGGGGCCTGAAGACCTGCTCGGCCCGCGCGCCCCGGGTCTGAAGGGCTCGATCGAGGTGATGGGCGCACGGCTGCCCACCTATGACCTGCTGCTGGTGGTGATTGGTCCGCTGGTGCTGGGCCTGTTGTGGCTCGTATTGCAGCGAACCCGATTCGGTGTGCTGGTGCGAGCGGCGACGCAGGACCGCGAAATGGTTTCGGCCCTGGGTGTGAATCAGGCCTGGCTGTTCACCGCAGTGTTTGCACTGGGCTCCTTTCTGGCTGGACTGGGTGGTGCGCTGCAAATCCCGCGTGAGCCGGCCAACCTCGCCATCGACCTCACCACCATTGGCGAGGCCTTCGTCGTCGTGGTGGTCGGCGGCATGGGCAGTATTCCGGGCGCCTATCTGGCTGCGCTGCTGATCGCCGAGATCAAGGCCCTGTGCTATGCGATCGGTACGGTGAACATCGCAGGTATCACTTTTCAATTCTCCAAGCTGACCCTGGTGGTCGAATTCCTGGTGATGGCGCTGGTGCTGGTGTTTCGGCCTTGGGGTCTGCTCGGTCGCCCGCAGGGCGCGGTGCGCGCGGCCGGTGACATTGAGATGCCGATCCGCCCTGCGTCCAGTCTGGAGGTCGGGGTCTGGTGCGCGCTGTTCGTTGGGCTGGCGGCACTGCCGATGCTGGCCGGGCGCTATCCCTACCTGCCGGTGCTGGGTGTCGAGATGCTGATTGCGGTGCTGTTCGCGGCGAGCCTGCATTTCATGATGGGCCCGGCTGGCATGCATTCTTTCGGCCATGCCGCTTACTTCGGCCTGGGTGCCTACGGGGCTGCGCTCGGACTCAAAGGCCTGGGCTTACCGATGCTGGCTGCGCTCATCTGCGCGCCCTTCCTGGCGCTGGCCGGGGCATTGCTGCTGGGCGCCTTTGCGGTGCGATTGTCGGGCGTCTATCTGGCGATGCTGACGCTGGCCTTTGCGCAGATCGTCTGGGCATTGGTCTTTCAGTGGGATAGCGTCACCGGCGGCAGCAACGGCCTGGTTGGGATCTGGCCTTCGCAAGGGCTGTCCGACAAATCGGCCTATTACGCCCTGACTTTGCTGATCGTGTCCGCCAGCCTGTGGTGTCTGCGCAGCATGCTGTTTTCGCCCTTCGGTTATGCACTGCGTGCAGGGCGCGATTCGCCCTTGCGATCCCATTCAGTCGGCATTCCGGTTGCCCGGCTGCAGTGGGCCGCGTTCGGCGTGGCCGGCTTTTTCGGTGGCGTGGCCGGCGCTTTGTTTGCCTTTGCCAAGGGCAGCATCTCGCCCGAAGTGCTCGCGGTGGGCCGCTCAATTGACGGTCTGGTGATGGTGCTGCTCGGTGGCGTGCAGTCGCTGGCCGGACCGATCGTCGGTGCTGCACTGTTCACCTGGCTGCAAGACACCACCTTGCGCGCGACGGACTACTGGCGCGCGGTGATGGGGTTCACGATTTTGCTGCTGGTGCTGGCCTTTCCGCAGGGTGTGGCCGGTGCCTTGGGGCAGGGGCTCGATGCGCTGCGCGGTCGCGGTGCTCGGGGGCCGACCCCGGCGGGCAGGCCATGAGCGGCTCCGCATTGCTCCAGGTCCGAGGGCTGGCCAAGGCCTTCGGCGGGGTGAAGGCGGTCGACGGGGTGAGTTTCGAGCTGGCGGCCGGCGAGTTGCTGGCGCTGATCGGCCCAAATGGTGCCGGCAAATCGACCTGTTTTAACTGCATCAACGGGCAGCTTCGCCCGGATTCAGGCCAGGTCCTGCTCGATGGACACGAGATCGCCGGCCGATCGCCCCAGGAGATCTGGCGCCTGGGCGTGGGCCGAACCTTTCAGATCGCAGCCACCTGGTCGTCGATGACCGTGTCCGAAAATGTCCAGCTCGCCTTGCTGTCCAGGGCCGGTCGCCTCGCCCAGTGGTGGGGCCGGGCGGCCCGGATGCAGCGCGAGCAGGCGCTTGAGTTGCTCGACGCGGTGGGCCTTGGCGAACTCGCTGATCTGCCGTGCTCGACCCTGGCGTATGGCGATATCAAGCGCGTCGAGCTGGCGCTGGCCCTGTCGAACCGGCCAAGGCTTTTGCTGATGGACGAGCCCACCGCCGGCATGGCGCCGGGGGAGCGCAACGAGCTGGTGGCACTGGTCAGGCGGCTTTCGCATGAGCGCGGCATTGGCGTGCTGTTTACCGAGCACAGCATGGATGTGGTCTTTGCGCACGCCGATCGGATCGTCGTGCTGGCCCGCGGGCAGTTGATCGCGCAGGGCCCGCCCGAATCGATCCGCGAGGATGCGCTGGTGCGCGAGGTCTATTTCGGCAGCCGGGGTGCGCCGCAGGCTCTCACGGCAGCCAGCTCTCAAGGCGTTTCGATGGCAAGCTCGCCAGGATCGATTCGATGAGCTCCGCCCTGCTGGAAGTCGATCGCCTGTGCGCAGGCTATGGCCGTGCCCAGATTCTGTTCGATGTCGGGCTGCAGGTTGGCGCAGGCGAGGCGGTCGCGCTGCTCGGGCGAAACGGAGCCGGCAAATCGACCACGCTCAAGACGATCATGGGACTGATCGAGCCGACCTCCGGCACGGTCCGATTCAGCGGTCACGACATCACCGGCTGGCCCTCGCATCGCATCGCGAGGCTCGGTCTGGGCTGGGTGCCCGAAGACCGGCGGATCTTCACCGATCTCACCGTCTTGCAGAACCTCGAGGTTGGCCGACAGGCCGCGCGGGGACAGTCCGCGCCGTGGACGGTGCAGCGCCTCTTCGAGCTGTTTCCCAATCTGGCAGCAATGCCCGATCGCCCGGGTGCCAGCATGAGCGGGGGCGAGCAGCAGATGCTCACCGTGGCGCGCACGCTCATGGGCAATCCGCAGCTGGTGCTGTTCGATGAGCCTTCCGAAGGCGTGGCACCGGTGATCGTCGAGCAGATGGCGCGCTCGATCAACGAGATGAAGCGCCAGGGGATGGCTGTGCTGGTCTGCGAACAGAACCTGGAGTTCGTCGCGGCGATCTGCGATCGAGCCTGCGTGCTGGAAAAAGGACAGGTCCGGTTCGACGGCTCGATGGCTGATCTGCAGGCCGACGCGGGCATCCGGCGCGAATTGCTCGGAATCTGAGCCGAAAAGCGTTCCGAATCCTGCGATGCAAGCCACAGGGCAATGCCCTGCTGCAGACCAGCCCCGGTCGACCCCGAAGGTACAATCAGTCGATGATCATCGACTCACTGCTCGACACCGACCTCTACAAGTTCACGATGATGCAGGTCGTGCTGCATCACTTTCCGGGTGCACAGGTCGAGTATCGCTTCAAGTGCCGCAACCCCGGCGTGCAACTGGCGCCCTTGGTTGAAGACATCCGCAGCGAGATCAGCCATCTGTGCACGCTGCGCTTTCGCGAGCCCGAGCTCCAATACCTGCGCGGTCTACGTTTCATCAAGAGCGATTTCGTCGACTTTCTCGGTCTGTTCCAGATGAACGAGAAGTACGTGACCGTGCAGCCCTCGGCTGCCGGAAACGGCGAGATCGAGATCGTCGTGCGCGGGCCGTGGCTGCACACCATCCTGTTCGAGGTCCCGCTGCTGGCGATCGTCAACGAGATCTACTTTCGCAAGACCCAGCCGCAGTCAGATTACGCCGAGGGGCGGCGTCGCCTTCAGGCCAAGATCGCCCTGATTCACGAAGACGAATCGCTCAGTGACATGCGGGTCGCCGACTACGGCACGCGCAGGCGGTTTTCCAGGAGCTGGCAGGAGGAAGTGATCATCGGCTTGCGTGATGATCTCGGCGCGAATTTCGCTGGCACCTCCAACGTGATGCTGGCCATGCGTCATGGCCTCATTCCGCTGGGCACGATGGCTCACGAGTACCTGCAAGCCTGCCAGTCGCTTGGCCCCCGCCTGCGGGACTCGCAGACCTTCGGGTTCGAGGTCTGGGCCCGTGAATACCGCGGCGATCTTGGCATCGCGCTGTCCGATACCTACGGGATGGACGCATTCTTTCGGGACTTCGACCTGTATTTCTGCAAGCTCTTTGACGGCGCGCGCCATGATTCCGGCGATCCCTTCGAATGGGGTGAGCGCCTGATCGGGCACTACGAGGCGCTGCGCATTGACCCGCGCACCAAGACGCTGATTTTCTCCGACAGCCTGAACGTGCCGCTGGCCATCAAGCTGTATCGACGCTTTTCCAGCCGCACGCGACTGGCCTTTGGCATCGGCACCAACCTCACCAACGACCTGGGCTTCACCCCCTTGCAGATCGTCATCAAGATGGTTCGCTGCAACGGACAACCGGTTGCGAAATTGTCGGACTCGCCCGAGAAGACCATGTGTGACGATCCGGCCTATCTCGCCTATCTGCGTCAGGTCTTTCAGATCAGTGCCTCATGAACGACACCCGTCCTGATTCGCCCCCCGACCTGCTCGACACCGCGTCGGCGCGCAGCCGCATTCTCGGTCGCATTCGCCACGCCCAGGGCCGCAGTGCCGAGACCGCGCACAGTGAACGCGAGGCGGTCGAAGACTGGATCGCGCGCCGCTCGGTGGGCCCCAAGCCCAGCGTCGGAGCCGATTGTGTCGCCCATTTCGAAGCACAGGCCGCGCGTATGTCGAGCACGACCGAGCGGGTTGGCGCGATGGCCGATGTGCCAATGGCGGTGGCTCGCTATCTCGAAGCGCAGGGCCTGTCGCGACAGGCGGTCTGCTGGAACACGCTCGAGTCACTTGACTGGCAGGCAGCCGGTTTGTCGGTGCAGGCCAGGCGCCCGCAGGGCGATGACCTGGTCGGCATCAGCGGTGCCTTCGTTGCAGTCGCGGAGACCGGAACCCTGATGATGCTCTCCGGGCCGGACACGCCGGCCTCGATGCACCTGCTGCCCGAGACCCATGTCGCGGTCGTGCCGGTCGAGCGCGTCGTTGCCCACTACGAAGATGGCTTTGCGCTCATTCGCAGCGAGCGGGGGCAGTTGCCACGGGCGACCAACCTGGTGTCCGGGCCTTCGCGCACCGGCGACATCGAGCAGACCATCGTGCTCGGTGCGCATGGCCCGTATCGTGTCCATATCCTGCTGGTCGGCGCATCCGATGGTTCGGAGTCTGTCGAATGAAGCCTCGTCTTCTGGTGTGTCGTCGCGTCTTTCCTGAAGTGCTCGAAGCCCTTTCGGTGGCCTGGGAGATCAGTGCCAATCAGGACGATGCGGTCTGGTCCGAAGCTGAGTTTCGCACTCGCGCGGCCGAGTGCGAGGGGCTCTATGTGGTTGCGACCGATCGGGTGGATGCGGCCCTGATCGCCGCGTGCCCGAAGCTTCGGATTGTTGCCACCGGATCGGTCGGCTTCAATCACATCGACCTCGAGGCCTGCAGCGCGCGAGGCATTGCGGTGACCAACACACCGGATGTACTGACCGAAGCCACCGCCGACATGGCCTGGGCTTTGCTGATGGCCACAGCCCGACGGGTGAGCGAGTCCGAGCATTGGTTGCGAGCTGGTCAATGGGGCCGTTGGGCCTGGGATCAGTTTCTGGGTGCCGATGTGCACGGCACGACCCTGGGCATCGTCGGCATGGGCCGCATCGGCTCGGCGATTGCGCGGCGCGCATCCGGATTTTCCATGCAGCTGCTCTACAGCAACCGCTCGCCGGCCGCTAACGAACATGAACTCGGCGCACGCCGTGTGTCGCTCGATGAACTGCTGAGTGCCTCGGACCATGTGGTGCTGGTTTTGCCCTATTCAGCGCAGACCCATCACCTGATCGGCGAGCGCGAGCTGGGCCTGATGAAACCGACCGCGACCCTGGTCAACATTGCCCGCGGTGGCATCGTCGACGATGTTCAGCTTGCGCGTGCGCTGGCCGAGCATCGGATCGCAGCCGCAGGCCTGGATGTCTACGAGAACGAGCCTGCGGTCCACCCCGATCTGCTCAAGGTATCGAACATCGTGCTGACCCCGCATCTGGGCAGTGCGACGCGCTCATCGCGCCTGGGCATGGCGATGCTGGCGGCCCGCAACCTGCTGGCCTTTTCCGCGGGCGAGCCGCTGCCATCGTGTCTGAATGCATCGCGTATCAGCCGCTGATGCACGCGCGCACGCACCTCTGATCTGAACGAGTTTTTGCCCACATGAGCTCCATCGCCCTGCAACGTGAACACGGTCTTGGCCAGGAGGGCGCGCTGGACGTCGCCCGCCGGCTCGCCCAGGAACTTGAATCCGGCTACGGCATGCGCTGCGAGTGGCAGGGCGATGTCCTGCGCTTCGAGCGCACGGGGGTGAGCGGTGAAATGACCGTCTCCCCGGATCGGATCGAACTGAACGCCGAACTGGGCTTTCTGCTCTCGGCCTTCAAGGAGCGGATCGAGGATCAGCTCAATCGCAATTTCGAGACCTACTTCGGGCCGCCGCAGGCGGGCTGAGGCGGATTGATCTGGGCTGAGTCGCGCTCAGCGGTTCAGCCCGTGCAGCGCCAGGCCCGGCCTGGGCCAGTCGATGGCCACCAGCTTGCCGCTCACCGACAGCGTGATAAACGCGGTCTTCAGATCGGGCCCGCCGAAGCAGATGTTCGTCGTGTACAGGTCCGGCATCGGCACGAAATCGATCACCCCGCCGGCAGGCGACACCACCGTGATGCCGCCTTCAAAGAGCGAGGCCACGCAGACATTGCCCGCCGAGTCGATCGCCAGCGAATCGAACAGCCGAAAGCTCGACATGCCGGCCAAAAGTCGCCCGCCATTGGGCGAAGGAAAGGCCTGTTTGCGGATCACGCCCGGCGACTCGATTTCGAAGGCCCAGACCCGTCCGGTCTGGGTCTCGGCGGCATAGAGCTGCGTGCCGTCGGGCGACAGGCCGATGCCGTTGGGCGTCATCATCGGATAGACCGCTTCGACAATCGATGAGCCGTCAGCGCGGGCATAGAAAATGCCGCCGCGATCGAGATCACGATGGCGTCCCTTGCCCAGATCGGTGAACCAGAAGCCACCGTGTCCATCGAAGACCAGGTCGTTCGGGCCGCGCAGCGGGCCATTGGGGCCCTCTGTGTACAGCACCTCGATGTGGCCGGTGGCCAGGTCCACCCGCTCGATGCGCCCACCTGAATAGTCTGCAGGCTGGTGTCCCGGGCGCTTGCCGCCCGAGCGGATCGGCAGCCACTCGAAGCCGCCGTTGTTGCACAGATAGACCTTGCCGTCCGGGCCCATGGCCGCGCCGTTGGGGCCGCCGCCGGGCGTGGCGACCACGTCGACGCGCCCGTCCGGACTGACGCGCGACAGCGTGCCGCGTTCGATTTCGACCAGCAGGACGTCGCCGTTGGGCAGCGCGATCGGGCCCTCCGGGAAGCGCAGTCCGGTGGCGATTTCACGAATGACTGGGGTCATGGCATGTCCTGGTGTTTGAGCGTTGATGGCTGGATAAGGGGGCCGTCTCAGGCGATCTGGCGCGACTGACTGGCCCAGTAAGGCTCGCGCAACACTCGCTTGAGGATCTTGCCGCTTGGATTGCGCGGAATCGAATCAACGAAATCCACGGATTTCGGGCATTTGAACGCGGCAATGCGCTCGCGCATGAAGGCAATGATCGTCGCGCCATCCGCCTGACTGCCGGGCTTGAGCACGACGCAGGCCTTGACCGCTTCGCCCCATTTTTCATCGGGCACACCGATCACCGCACCGTCGGCCACATCCGGATGCTGCATCAGGGCGTTCTCGACTTCGGCCGGGTAGATGTTCTCGCCGCCCGAAACGATCATGTCCTTGATCCGGTCATGCAGGAACAGATAGCCGCCGCGCAGATACCCGGCATCGCCGGTGCGCAGCCAGGGCGCTTCTCCAGCCGGCGCGGGTATCAGGGTCTGCGCGGTGGCCTCGTCCTTGCGCCAGTAGCGTGTCATGTTCTGATCGGTGCGGATCAGCAGTTCACCCACTTCGTTTTCGTCGCAGTCCTCATCAGTACCAGGCCTCACCACGCGCATCTTCACGCCCGCCATTTCCTGGCCGGCTGATCGCAGCAGGGCCGCCTTGGGCCCTTCGGTGGCGTGATCTTCAGCACGCAATGCGGTGACCGCGCCTGCGGTCTCGGTCATGCCGTAGACCTGCAAAAATCCGCAACCGAAGACCCGCATGGCATCGACCAGGACCCGATCGGAGATTGGCGAGGCGCCGTATGAAATCATCTTCAGGGCCGAAAAATCACGGCTATCAACCCCTGGCACCTGCAGCAGGAACTGGATCATCGCCGGCACGAAAAAGGCGTGGCTGATGCGTCGCTCGACCATGGCGGTCAGCACGGCCTGTGGGTCGAAGTCGGGCTGGGTCACGCTCAGGCCGCCCATTGCATAGGTCATCAGGGCGACGCCGTGCCCGGCGATGTGAAAGGCCGGCAAGGCATTGAGATTCACATCGACGTCGGGCTGGTAATTCCACTCCTGCGACAGTGAACCGGTGAAGCCGGCCATCAGGGCGCGATGCGAGAGTTCAACCCCTTTGGGCAGGCCGGTGGTGCCGGATGAATACAGCTGCAGGGCTGCGTCCATCGGGTCCGGAGAAAAGCCCGGGTCGCTTGCCGCAAACCCGCTCGCCCACTGGGCCAGCGTGCTGTGTGGGCCGTGGGCAGCATCGCCTCGGGTCAGAACCGTCTGGCGCAGTGCCGGCAGTTCCAGCGCAGTGAGCATCGGCACGAACTCGGCATCGCTCATCATGAAGGCGGCTTCGCCGTCTTGCAGGATGTACTGCACTTCCGGACCAGCCAGGCGCCAGTTGACCGGCATATTCACTGCGCCGATCTTTTGCGCCGCCATCGTGATCATCGCGCTTTCGGGCTGATGCTTGGTCAGGGTGGCGACCCGGTCGCCTCGGCCGATTCCCAGCGATTGCATGCCCTGCGCGATCCGGTCGGTCAGCTGGCCGACCTCCCCGAATGTCCAGTCATGGTCGGGTGCCGACCAGGCCACTGCGGTGGCCTTTTCATGCGCCTGCCGGCGCGACATCGCAAGGATCGATGCGTCCAATCGACTGTCTCCGTCTTCATGAGGTGTGTGGTGCATGCTGATTTGCGCCCACTCGCATCGAGTGTCCTCGAGCAGCGCAACAACCAGTGTCGCCGATCTGCCGTGCGCTTGTCACATCGAATGCCAGTACTTTGAGACGCCATGCAGGCCGCGCGGGCGGGCGCCGCGCGGCTGCCGCTCAGCCTCGTCTTGCGGCGCGGGGCGCTCTGGCTTTGGGCGCCTTGGCGTTGAATTCGCTCGAGAACACCTGTTCCATCTCGCGGCGGAACTTCACTGCCGGCTGCTTGGCGTCATAGTCGACATCGCTCCAGCGCACGGCAGTGCCTGCCCGAACCGCACGCTTGAGCTTCACGCCATGAGCCAGTCCCAAGGGCAAACCGCCGGCTGCCAATGAGTCGGTCGCCGGCATCAGCTTGCCGAACACGGTGAATCCGCCTTCTCCGTCGAGCACTTCGCCGGCTTTGAGGTCGCGCTTGGCAGTGGCAACCACATCCCCGCGCCAGCCGTCGGCCGCACCAGTGGCTTCGCCGCGCACACCGACCGAGGCCACCGAGATGCCCAACTCCAGGCCGATCAGGTGGTAGGGCTTGTACATCGCCGAGAAATTGCCGCTCGAATCGGTGTGCAGCCCGTATTCCTTGAAGCAGCGGCGCACGTAGTCGGAGTCAGCGGCGAAGGTGACATAGACCCCCCAGCGCAGGTCGCGAAAGACCGGGCGCCGGTCGCGCTCAAGGCTCGAGATCACTTCGACCTGGCCGCGATGGTGCAGCAGGCCGCCGTCGGCAACCGGGCGCAGCAGGTGGGGCAGGTCGTCCACACCACAGGCCGGAAAGGCCAGGCCATCCGGCGCGGGTGTGAGGCCAGTCGCATTGGCCACCGCAGCCATTTCGATGGCCGACTTCGTGCCATCCAGGAATGAGTTGAACATCTGCGGATTCATGCCGCCGGCCTTCGCATCTTCCGGCGTGATGCCGTAGTGCGGCCACACGGTCTCTGGCGTCGAGGCGTGGTATTGCGGCAGGTATTTCGTGCCCTTGCCGGCTGCAATCACCTCGAAACCGGCTGCACGGGCCCAGTCCACCATCTCGCAGATCAGTGCGGGCTGATCGCCGTAGGCCAGTGAATACACGATGCCGGCCTGCTCGGCTCGGCGCGCCAGCAGCGGACCGGCCAGCGCATCGGCTTCGACATTGACCATCACCACATGCTTGCCGTGCTCGCAGCAGGCCAGCACATGCGCGATGCCTGCAGACGGGCTGCCGGTTGCATCGATCACGACGTCGATGTGGTCGGAGGCGATCATGGCCGGCGTGTCGTCGGTGATGCAGGTGGTGCCGGTGCGCGCTGCCGCTGCCAGCGTGCGGGCACCGATGGCCTCGGCGGGCCAGCCGGTGTGCCGCAGCGCCGCGCGGGCGCGCTTGGGCGAGAGGTCGGCGACCGCCACCAGGTGG
>Ga0209598_10002993_pt1 | contig 12922 bp, 7 predicted proteins | sample M_140807_EF_Meta_FD_187317 | JGI IMG/M metagenome (GOLD analysis project Ga0209598, IMG submission 187317) | Freshwater microbial communities from Lake Montjoie, Canada to study carbon cycling - M_140807_EF_MetaG (SPAdes) (version 2) | ecosystem: Environmental > Aquatic > Freshwater > Lake... | reverse complement strand
TGTCTGATCCGTTTACGTGGTGTCTCCGCGAGTTTGGTCGCGATTCTACGCCCGTTGCTGATGAGATGTTGCAATCGAAGTCCTGGAGCCAGGACTGCCTTGACCGCGTCGCGCGCTTCGATGAACGCACGCCATTGACTCTCATGCTCCCCGGGAGTCTCCCCAGGGGGAAAAAAGCTCCGATTCCAGGAGCACCCTCTCAATCAGCAGCGAGGTCAGTATCTTCGCCTGCATCCACGCTCTAGCGGACGCATCATTGCTCTTTGGAACATGCCCCAACCCCAGGAGACTTTTGAGCCTCTTGAACACCAACTCCACCTGCCAGCGGTTCCGGTAGGTCTCCAGCACGGATCGAGTGCTCAGTAACCTTGCTGGCACTGATGTCAGCACCAGGATGTACTCTGTAAGTTCCAAGCTCGATTTATCGGGCTTGGTTCCGTTCTTCTGGGCCTTTCGCAGCGACTTGCGCATGGCCCGATCCGTTGCCAAGTGACCCTTGCGGCATACGCATAATCGCATCTCATGGCGGTGTCCTCCGTGCTCAAACGTCACGGGCCACTCCGCCATCTCAAGAACCTTGAGCTTGCGCACTTCGGTCAGAACCTCGAATGGCTGGCCATCCGCTCCCATCAGCGGAAACAGGGCGTGATTCCATCGCACCACTACGGAAGCTCCTGAGTTCAAAACATGAGCCACGCCGGCCCGGTGACTGTAGCCGCGATCGGCGAGGACCAATTCCTTGGGCTTAAAAGCGAATCGCCCCAACTTCTCTCCCTTGCTAGAGTCGGTTAGTTCATAGTGGTCGCACAACATTTCCGGAAGTCGCAGACTGTAGTGGATGCGCCACGTGCTGCCGGTGGCACCGGGTTCGAGCACCTCAGTAGCATCCACAACCCGGACGCCTCCGCTCCACTTGGGAGCCCAAATCCCAAGGCTCTGCCGTTGCCGGCTCAAGAGGTGCGAGGTCAGGGATTGAAGCCAGGGTTCGGCAACCAAAAGCCGTTTGAAGAGCGCGACGCTGCTTACCTGAGCGAGACCCAGTTCGGAGGCACGAGCAACGGTCTGTTTGAGGGAAAGCCCGCCTCCGACATGCATCAGGATGAGCCGAAGCCACAGGCTGGGATCTTGAAGTCCACGCGCACGGCGCGTGAAACCGTGCTCGCGGGCGAGAGCGTCGAGATTGGCAGGGAGCCAGGAGGCGAGGATTGCCCATTCCTCAGGGAGGGAGTCCGAATTGGAAACCATGCGCTCAGAATGTCGGCTCCGGGCAAGTTTTGGTAGTGTTTTTAGGTTAACGCATATGGCCGGGTCCCCCGACCCGGCGTCCCGTAGGAATTCTAACTCACCCTGTAGGCCCATCCTGTGGGTCCACCCGTAGGCCCACCCTGTAGGCCGGGTCCCCCGACCCGGCGTCCCGTAGGAATTCTAACTCACCCCGTAGGCCCACCCCGTAGGCCCATCCTGTGGGTCCACCCTGTAGGCCGGGTCTCCCGACCCGGCGTCCCGTAGGAATTCCGCGCTTTCGAGCGTTTCTAGCGGCCCGGTATTCCCGACTCATCCTTCGAACAAATACCGCAGGTCATCGAGCGTGAGCGCTTGGGCGAACTTATCCTCTCCGAGTACATCCTCAGCCAGTTGGCTCTTGGACTGTTGGAGTGCACGAATTTTCTCTTCGACGCTGTTTTTGATGAGCAACCGATAGGCGATGACCGTCTGTTGCTGGCCGATGCGGTGGGCCCGGTCGATGGCTTGATTTTCAACGGCTGGATTCCACCACGGGTCAAAGAGAACGACGTAGCTGGCCGCCGTCAGGTTGAGTCCGAATCCGCCGGCCCTGAGGGAGATCAGGAAGACAGCTTCACCCGGGTGTTCTTGGAATTGCTGAACGAGTTCGCCCCGGTTTTCGGTGTCGCCGGCCAAGTAGTAGGTCGGCCAGTTTCGCTCGGCGATGGCCTTTTTAATCAGACCTAGCATTTCGACAAACTGGGAAAAGACGATGACCTTACCGCCCTCTTCCATGATGGGATCGAGAGTCTCCATGAGGGCTTCGACCTTGGTGCTCTCGGCCTTGGAGTCCACTTTGACCAACTTTGGGTGGCAGCATATTTGCCGTAATCGAAGCAGGGAGGTCAGGATGTTGAATCGATTCTTGTTGAGCTGGGAGGCGGTGCTGATGCCTAGCAGCATCTGTTGGGCCCGTTTGAGCTCGGCCGTGTAGAGCGTCTTCTGTTCGCCCTCGAGTTCACAGAGCAGGTCTTCTTCGATGCGCTCAGGCAGGTCCTTGGCGACTTGCATCTTGGTGCGCCGCAGCAAGAACGGGCGGACGCGTGCCGCAAGACGTCGCCGGCAGAGGGGATCCTCCTTGGCGTCGAAGAGCTTCTGGAAATCTCCTCGGTTGCCGAGGATGCCGGGCATCGCGAACGCCATCAGGCTCCAGAGGTCCATCAGCTTGTTCTCGATGGGAGTGCCGCTCAGCAGGACTCGGTTCTTCGCTTCGATCCGGGTGGCGATCAGGGCGGTGACGGAACCCGGGTTCTTAATGTACTGCCCTTCATCCAAGACAACGGCCAAGAATTCGGTGCGGAGCTTCTCACCGATGGATCGCAGTTGATTGTAGTTGATGATGTGGAGATCGGCCGAGCTGGTCTGGCTGGGCAGCGATTTCATGTCATCACTACTCCAGACCCGCGGACGGACGCTCGGAAGGAACCGTGCGGTTTCGGAGCGCCAGTTGTCGGCCACCGACTTAGGGCACACCACTAAGATGGGCCCGGGTTTGGCGTACTGGCCTCGCAACCAGGCAATCCAGGTCAGGGTCTGAAGGGTTTTGCCCAGACCCATATCGTCGGCGAGGATGCCACCAAATCGGTTGGTGCTCAGGTAAGCTAAGAAGTGAAAGCCCTCCTTCTGGTAGGGGCGAAGTTCTGCGTGGATCTCCACCGGAATCTCCGGTGTTACGCGGGCCTTGAGTTCAGCAGCTCGGCGTTCGACCTTTTGGTAGTTCGCCTCCGAGAGGAATTGGCGGGCAGCAGGGTCGGCTAATTGGAGCGCGTGCAGACGCTGCTTCTCCGAGTTGAGTTCGTGGGGGTTGAGTCCCAGACGGGCCAATTGCTCGTCTTCCTGTGCGGACAGTTTAAACTCTAGTTTTCGCCAACCTTTGTTGGAGAGGCGGACCCATTTTCCTCGGGCATTGAGCAGGATCTTGATCTCGTCTTGCGAGAGCGACGTGTCCGAGACATCTACGATCACCGAGAGGTCGAACCAGTCGATGCCCGATTCTTGAACGTCCAGTTTGACGGTTCCCGCGACCTCGGATTGCAGGAACGAGGAGAGTTCGCCGCGGAGGTCGAGTTCGAGCGACAGTGGGAGCGACTTAAGCCAGGGAACGAAGCGATCCGGAAATTGTCGGGTGACCTTGGCGGACCAGCGCTGACGGGCGAAGTCCCATCGAAAACCCGAGGCGTCGAGTCGTCGGGCGGCTTCAGCAAGGGCAGATCGGTCGAACATCCAGAGCGATTCTGGCGAGTCTGCGGTTCGGGAAGACCCCGTTTTCGCAGGTGTCTGAGCCGAGTCTGAGGCGTCGAGGTCGGTCCAGGCTGTGCCAGTCCAACGCTCTACCGGTTGTCCGTCAGGGCGGACAGCCAGAAGGTCCATAAAGCAGAACTCATTGTCGTAGCCGACGATGGGCTGGACCAATTCGGCCTGAATCCGCGGATGGAGGACGATCACCGATACCTTGGAAGAAAGGCGCGGTGGAAGAGCCAACTGAAGGTGGGAGAGAAAACGGACACCCGCTTGGGTCTCGAGGGCCGGGGCTGGGATGCGGGTTTCCAACGCGGGATCCAGCGCGCGGTCCTCGGCCGGTGGGCCAGCGAAGAGCGTGTCCAGGGTCAGGTAGAGAGTCGGGCGGCCATGGAGGGTCAGGAGGAAGGGCGGCACGGGCTGTCCGTCTCCGGTGAGCAGGCGCAGCGAATAGTCGGAATAGTCGTCGGCTGCATCGTTGAGGGTCCAGCGCAGGGCCTGTTCGGGTCGGTTCAAGGGTTCTCCCGCCGCTCCGACGATGAACGGATGCAGTGCGGGCAAGCGCAGCACCCGGTTCAGGAACAAGCGGGTGTTCTGATCGTGGTAGAAGAGTTCAATGGGATAACCGTACCGGGCCCGTTGGGCCAGCGGCTGCCAGAGTAAGGCGACCTCTGCTAAGAGTTCCGTGGCGTGCTTCTCGTCGAAGTCCTTAAATTTGCCGGGCTTGATCGCAGCCCAGGTGTCCGCCCCTGCCTTGTGCCATTCGACTAAGGCTTCCTTGGCATCGAGGCGAAGGCGCAGTTCGATTTGGCCACCGGGCCGTGCGTCCTCGGAAGGTCCGAGTTGGAGGTTGGTTAGAAGGGTTCTCCAGCGAGTGACGTCACGCTCCCGCCTGTGGGTGGACACCGCAACACGGGCCTCATCCGGTTGGGTCACCGACTTCAGAAAAGCCGGTATGGCCAGATTCCGCTCTTCTGCGAAGACGGCAATATATTGCCAAAGCTCCCAGGAAGAACGCGGCATGGCATTCCACAAATCAGCCTTTTGCCAGGCGTTTTCGGTGATGAGGAAACCCAGCTCGGCCAAGTGTCCCAAAGTTAGAGCTGTGCCGCTCCGGATCCGCGCAAAGAGACTATCGATGAGTCGTATAACCTCTATCTCGTTCGGCTTAAGCGCGCGCCCCAGGTTAACGGCTACGGAGCTTGCCAATTCGCTGGCAGCGGTATCCGTTGGAGTTTCAACAGGGAGGTCTGGAACGGCAACGGAACGTGGACTCGGACGCCCGGCCTTCCGGGGAGTCAGGGTCGGGGCAACGGCCAGCGAGCGAGCGGTGGGCTTGGCCTTGGGTTTCATACGAGCAACACTTCACAGATGGTGCATTGTGTGCCTCTGATCGCAAGGCCGTGTCCGTGTTTGGGTCAGAAGCTTTGGGCTGTTCGATCCCTCCGGGGCACGGAACTCTGTCGGCGGAATGTTGTCTCGATGGTTTCGCCGAGGGCTTCGCTGGCTCGTCGCTCTTCTTTTGTTGCCGCTCAACTTGGGGGTGAGTTGGGCTGCCTGGGAGGTCGGTCGGAACTCTGTTTCTGGCAGCCCATTTTGGGTGCCGCTCTTGGTCGGTCTGGGAATTTGGATGGTGGTCTATGTCCAACTGCCACGCCCGATGTGGCTTTATGTCCTCGGCCATGAGTTGACTCATGCACTCAGCGCCTGGATGTGTGGATCTCGGGTTCAATCCTTCAAGGTGAATAGCCGTGGGGGAGAGGTTCGGGTCAGCAAGAGCAATGCGTTCATTGCACTCTCTCCCTATTTCTTTCCCATCTATTCGATCCTCTGGTCCTTGATCATGGTCGTGGTGCAATGGCGCTGGGGTAAGGAGTGGTGGGTCATGCCGGTGTATCAGGTGGGTTTGGGGCTGACCTACGGGTTTCACGTGACCATGACGGCGGTGATCCTGCGGATTCGACAGCCAGACTTAGTGGGCGAGGGATTCCTGTTTTCGGGTTCGCTGATTTGGCTGGGAAATGTCCTAATGCTTCTGTTGGGCATGGCTTGGCTGGCCGGGCGTCCAAGCATGGGGGCTGCGTTGCGATCGGCAGCACTCCTTTCCGGTGACTTCTATCTTCAAGCGTGGCGGTGGGTACAACAATGGACCTCCTGACGAAATGAGGTTCTTGTTGGAAGCCGTGCCGTGAGAGATGCACCGTGGTGTTTCCGTCGCTGTAGTACAAATGAAACTTGAAACTCAGCCCACGCAGGCGAGAAGCTTCTGGTCTTAGGTACGCATGAATCTTGGCGATATTCTCACGACACGGCAGATCGTTCCTGAACTCGCGGCCAAAAACCGGTGGGAGGCCATTGACGAGTTAATTGGTTGCCTTGTCGCAGCTGGCAAGGTTCTGCCCGAACACCGGGAGGCCATCACCGCGGTCGTCAAAAAGCGCGAGACGTCCATGAGCACCGGCATCGGGTTTGGCATCGGCATCCCACATGCCTCCACCGATTTGATTCCGGAAGTAATCGCCGCCTTTGGGCGTTCCCGCACTGGTGTCAGCTTTGATTCATTGGACAATCAACCGGTCCATTTAGTGACCTTGTTCTTGGTGCCCGCCGGGCAGTTCCAGCGTCACCTGCATACCTTGGCTGGAATTGCCAAGGTCTTGCGTCGCGATGACTTCCTGAAGTCCATCTCCAACGCCTCGGATGCCGAAGCCATGATCAAACTGATCCGCGATTTCTCCGAGGGTCTGCGCTGACCTCCGTTGGGGTGATTCCATCTGAGCCCGACACTTCCGTCCCATGTTCCATTCTGTTATTGAATCTCGGCTCCGCGCCGTGGTTTCCGCTCTCGTTCCTACCGCCGATCCGGCCACCATTCAGGTGAAGCCGGTTTCCGAGGCTCGGTTTGGTGATTTTCAGAGCAACTCCTTGATGTTGGTGGCGAAGGCCGCCCGCATGAATCCCCGCCAATTGGCCAGCGATGTGGTGGCGCGCCTGGATGTCTCCGATTGTTGCGAACCTGTGGAGATTGCTGGCCCGGGTTTTTTGAACTTCCGCCTCACTCGACTTGCTCTTGAAAATTGGGTGAGTGAGGCGGCCAGCGGCAAACCGGTGCTTATACCCCAGGCTGAGACGCCGCGGACAGTGGTTCTGGATTTCTCCTCACCAAATGTCGCTAAGCCCATGCATGTCGGGCACATCCGGTCTACCGGCATCGGGGATGCGTTGCAGCGGATGTGGCGACTGCTCGGACACCGAGTCATAAGTGACAATCATATCGGCGACTGGGGGACTCAGTTCGGTAAATTACTGGTGGGTTGGAAGGAGTTGCTCGATCGGTCGGCCTTGGAGAGTGATCCGATCGCCGAAATGGAGCGTCTCTACAAGACGGTCAACACCCAGTGCGACGCCGACCCAGCCCGCTTGGAGATGGCCCGCCAGGAATTGGTGCGCCTGCAAGCCGGTGACCCTGAAAACCTGGCGATCTGGAAGGAGATGATCCGTCTCTCGCAAGTTCAGTTCGACACGCTCTACGGGCGGATGGGCACTCGTTTTGATCGTACCCTGGGTGAAAGTTTCTACAATTCTGAGTTAAGCCCGGTCGTGGAGGCGCTGATGGCGGCGGGCATTGCGCGTTTGAGCGATGGAGCGGTTGCGGTGTTTAGCGATCGGACTTTGGCTCCCAAGGAGGATCCATTCTTGGTGAGCCGGGATGGGGAGTGGGTGGATGTGCCGGCATTGATTCGCAAGAGCGACGGAGGCTTCAATTACATGACCACCGATTTGGCCACGGTAGATTATCGCATCCGAACTTGGGCACCCGATGAGATTCTCTACGTGGTGGATGACCGGCAATCGGGCCATTTTCGGGCGCTCTTCCATGTCTTTGCCCGGTGGCAGCCCGAGGCCTATCGCAAGACTCAATTGCGGCACGTGGGTTTCGGAAAGATTTTGGGTGAAGATGGAAAGCCCTTCAAAACTCGTTCTGGGGATACGGTGCGACTGGCCGACCTCCTGGATGAAGCCGAGGAGCGAGCCCTGCAAGTGGTCACCGAGAAGCGGCCTGACTTGGAGGCTTCAGAACGTCGGGAGATTGCCCGGATCGTCGGTATCGGAGCCGTCAAGTGGCAGGACTTGTTGCCGAATCGACAGAGCGACTATGTGTTCTCCTGGGATAAGATGCTGGCGCTCCAAGGTAACACCGCGCCCTACGTCCAGTATCAGTACACCCGGGCAGCGAAGGTGGTCCGCGACTCTGGTGTGCCGACAGCGGCCCAGCCCATCGCTTTGACTGAGCCCGCCGAGACCGCCTTGGCCAAGCATCTCATGAACTTGGGTTTCACGCTGCAGGCGGCCGCCGAGGAATGTCGCCCCAACTATTTGTGCAATTACCTCCACGAGTTGGCGGGCCTTTACAGTAGTTTCTATGAGGCTTGTCCCGTGCTGAAGGCCGAAGAACCGGCCCGCTCGACTCGGTTGGCCTTGTGCCGGCTCAGCGCCCAAGTCTTGCGGTTGGGCCTTGAGACGCTGGGCATCGAGGTCACTGAGAAGATGTGAGGCGGGCGGATTTCCGAGGCCATTGCTGCTCTGGAGACTGCCGGGGTGCCACGGGCGGTTTAGCTTCGTGGATTGTTTCTCAGGTGCTCGCGGATTTCCGTGAGAAACTCCTCACCGTAGTCCCGGAGTTTGCGTTCGCCGACGCCCGAGATGGTCAGGAACTCCTCATCGGTGGTGGGAAGTTCCCGAGCCATGAGTCGCAGCGAGTTGTCGCCAAAGACAATGTAGGGCGGAACGCCCAAGCTGTCGGCCTGTGACTTGCGCAGGAGGCGAAGCTTCTCGAAGAGCAGTTCGTCGCAGTCGATGTCCCCAACCCTTTCGGCCTTGGGGCGGGATCGCTCCATCGGCTTGGTAAGAGTGATGCACCGACGGTCTTTCAGGGCGGCCATGCCATCTGGGGTCATCTCCAAGATACTGAACTGCTCGGAGGTTTGCCGAAGGTATCCTAGGCGCACGAGTTCACGCCCAATCGAGGCCCATTCATTGCGGCTCAACTCTGAGCCGATGCCGTAGGTGCTGAGCTTGTCGTGCCCCCACTGGATCACTTTTTCAGACTCGCTGCCGGTGAGCACCGCGATGACATGATTGAACCCGGTTCCAAATCCGCTCTTCTGGCGGATGCGAAAAACGCAGCTCAGAAATTTCTGGGCAGCCACCGTGCCATCCCAGGTGGAACGGGGACTCAGGCAATTGTCGCAGGTGCCGCAGTTGGGTTGCGGGTAGACCTCACCGAAGTAGCCGAGCAAACCAGCCCTTCGGCACTCAGAACTGTCGGCATAGTGACTGATCTGCTGGAGTTGTTCGCGCGCGATGCGCTGTTCTTCCGGGTCGGTTTTCTCGGCAATGAAGGCCGTTTGCTTAGCGACATCCCCAGGGCTGTAGAGCAAGAGGCATTCACCGGGCAGTCCGTCCCGCCCGGCCCGGCCGGTTTCCTGGTAATAGCCTTCGATGTTCTTGGGCAGATCGTGATGGATGACGAAACGGACATTGGGTTTGTTGATGCCCATGCCGAAGGCGACCGTCGCGCAGACGACCCGCACCTCATCCCGCAGGAATGTGTCCTGATTGTTGGAACGCTCTTTGGAGGACAACCCAGCATGGTAGGCCAGCGACTTGACGCCGTCCTGAGCCAGTTTGGCCGCCACTGAATCGGCCGAAGCGCGTGAGAAGCAGTAGACGATCCCGCTCTCTTTGGGGCGAGCTCGTACAAAGTCGAGAATTTGCCGATAGGCCTGAGATTTCGGGATGACCCGGTAAGTCAGGTTTGGGCGGTTGAAGCTGGCCACGTGGACCGACGGATCCTTCAGGTGGAGCTGCCGGATAATGTCATCTCGAACCCGGGTGGTGGCCGTCGCAGTCAGCGCCATGAAGGGCAGGTCGGTGAACTGTTCCCGGAGCAGGGACAGTTGCCGGTATTCGGGGCGGAAGTCGTGCCCCCATTCGCTGATGCAATGGGCCTCATCCACCGCCACCTGCTGGACATTCCACTGACGCAGTGCATCGAAGAGCGAGCCTTCGCCGATCATCAAACGTTCGGGGGACAGGTAGAGGAGTTTGAATTCTCCCTGATGCAGGCCGCGCCACCGGGCCTTGCGTTCTTTTTCGGACAGTGACGAGTTGAGAAATGTGGCGGCCACCCCGTTGGCTCGCAACTGGTCGACCTGATCCTTCATTAAGGCAATCAAGGGCGATATGACAACCGTGAGACCGGGACGCACCAAGGCGGGTAACTGAAAACACAGTGATTTACCCCCACCGGTGGGGAGTAGTGCGAAAACATCCCGCCCAGCCAGAGCGTCCCGAATAATCTCCTCTTGGTGAGGCCGAAACTGGGTGTAGCCGAACACCTGCTTGAGCAGTGACAATAGGTGAGCTTGGCCGGTGGAGCGGGACACGAGTTGGCGAAGGTATGGATAAGTTCGCGGGGCGGCAATGCGCCTGAGCTAGAACCAATGAGTTGGATCGTTGCGGCGTGCTCCAGAGGCATCGGTTTTTTTCGAAGAATCCAAGTATCCTTGTCGAAGGCAGGATTGCGAGTTGCTCGATGGCCGAGGGATTTGGCAATCTTTGGTGAGCTGATATGCCCAACAAAAAACGGATTTTTGGAACCGACGGTGTCCGGGGTCGAGCCAACATTGAGCCGGTGACCGCTGAAACCGCCTTGAAGCTGGGCCGAGCTGCGGCGCATGTCTTCAAGAATAGAAATTCTCAGGCGCGGAATCGGGTGCGCCACCGGATCGTGATTGGCAAGGACACTCGCCTCTCTGGCTACATGTTGGAGAATGCGCTGAGTTCCGGAGTTCTTTCGATGGGTGTAGATGTCGTTTTCATCGGGCCCTTGCCGACACCGGGTGTGGCTTATGTGACCCGATCCATGCGAGCGGATGCCGGTATTGTTATCACGGCTTCCCACAATCCTTACGATGACAATGGCATCAAGTTCTTCGGAGCTGACGGCTACAAGTTGGACGATGTGACCGAGAAACTGATCGAGCAGTTAGTCTTCAGCGACGAGATTGAATCGATTCGGCCCACCGCCAATGAGATCGGCAAGGCGGTCCGCGTAGAGGACGCTATTGGACGTTATGTGGAACAAGCCAAGTCTTCGTTTCCCAAGACATTGACGCTCGAAGGCATGCGTATCGTTGTGGATTGCGGTCATGGCGCCTCTTACAAGACCACGCCGATGGTCCTCCAGGAACTGGGGGCCGAGGTCATCGCCTTCGGGACCCAGCCCAATGGTACAAACATCAACCGCGAGTGTGGTTCGATGTATCCGCAGACGCTCTGCAGCAAGGTTCGCGAGTATCGGGCCGACTTGGGTATCGCTCATGATGGGGATGCTGACCGGGTAATCCTTTGTGACGAAGCGGGCAGTCTGGTCGATGGCGACGACATCATGGCCATCAGCGCCTTACAAATGCTGGCTGAAGGACGATTGGCTAAAAATACTTTGGTGGCCACGGTGATGAGCAACGCGGGGCTGGATGTAGCAATTCGTGCGGCGGGTGGCGAGGTAGTCCGGACCGCTGTGGGCGACAAAAACGTCATCGATTGCATGCTCTCCAATGGGTACGTCTTCGGTGGCGAACAAAGTGGGCATCTGATTTTCCGCGAACACAGTACGACCGGGGATGGTCTGGTGGCGGCTCTCCAGATTCTCAGCGCCATGCGAACGCGTGGGGAACCGCTTTCGAAGTTGGCACGCTGCTGGACCCGCTATCCGCAGTTGGTAACCAATGTTCAAGTACGGGTGAAGACGCCCTTTGAGCAACTCGAGGAGATTCTGGACTTGGTCCAGCAGGCGGAGGCGGAGGTGCAACCGAAGGGAGGGCGGGTTCTGCTGCGCTACTCCGGCACTGAACCCAAGGCACGATTGCTCATCGAAGGCCCTGACATGGAGGTTATGGAACGTTGGACCTCGGCCATTTGCGGATCGATACGCCGACAGGTGGGTCAGGTCGGTTAAGAGAGGCTTGAGGGTAGCCGGACGAGGCGGGACCAGGCAGACCAGGCAGACCAGGCAGACCGGGCGGAAAGGCTTGCGTCGTCCGGTGACTGTGCGCGCCATTGACCGCATGAACGCTTCTCCGGCGGTGTCCGAACAGCGCTTTGTCACGGCGGCCGAAAGCCGGACCGACCTCACGCCGTACACGTTGAACACGTGGCTGTCGCGTCCGGACATCGTGCCGTGCGAATCGCTGCTGCTGGTCCGGGCCACCCTCGATGCCGGCCGCTGCCATGGATTCCATCGGCATCCCACCCGGGAGGAAATTATCTATATTCTTTCGGGTCAGGCCGAGCAGTGGTGTGGTCAGGAGTACCGCATTCTGAAGCCTGGCGAGATGGTGTTGATTCCGAACAACGAGATTCATGGCACCTACAATCCGTTCCGCGAGCCGGTGATCTTTCTGGCCATGCTTTCTCCGACGGTGGCCGATGAGCCGGGAACCGTGAACGAGTGGGAGCAAGAGCCTTGGGTCAGCCTCCGGCAAAGCCTGGGTCTGCCGGAGTGTCGCTGAGCAAGGTTTTCTACGGCGTTGCTCCCATGATCGAGATCCTGCCACCCAAGCTTCTGGCAATGCTGCGGAACACTCCGGGCTTGGAACGCTCCTACCTCGTAGGCGGTTGCGTGCGGGACTGGCTCTTGGGAGTGCCGGTTCATGATTTTGATATCGAGGTGTATGGTGTCGATTATCCGGATTTGGTGAGGCTGCTCTCCCGGTATGGTCGAGCCGACTGGGTCGGGAAATCCTTCGGCGTGGTCAAGCTCACGCATGCAAGTGGTGCGGTCTGGGATTTTTCCGTGCCGCGCCGGGATTCGAAGCGGGGGCCAGGGCACAAGGGATTCGATGTGGAGTTCGATCCGGAACTGAGTCCGCTGGAGGCTTCTGCTCGGCGTGATTTCACCATCAATTCGATGCTGTGGGATTCGCGGAGCGGTGAGTTGATGGATCCCCATGGGGGTCAGTCAGATCTTGAAGCTCGGATTCTGCGGCACACAAGTGAGGCCTTTCCTGAGGATCCATTGCGGGTTTTGCGGGGGATGCAGTTTGCCGGGCGCTTCCGGTTGAAGGCTGCAAATGAAACCCTAGAACTGTGCCGGTCTATCCGTTCGAGCTACGGTGAACTGGCCGTGGAACGGGTGCGGGAGGAGTGGCTCAAGTGGGCTCTACGGTCTGTGCAGCCATCGCTGGGACTGGCCTTTATGAAGGACAGTGGTTGGTTGGAGGTGTTGCCGGAGTTGGCTGCGATCGTTGGGGTTGCCCAAGATCCGGAGTGGCATCCGGAGGGCGATGTTTGGACTCACACGCTGCATGCGGTGGATGCCTTGGTGGCCTTGCCG
>Ga0209598_10002987_pt1 | contig 12934 bp, 7 predicted proteins | sample M_140807_EF_Meta_FD_187317 | JGI IMG/M metagenome (GOLD analysis project Ga0209598, IMG submission 187317) | Freshwater microbial communities from Lake Montjoie, Canada to study carbon cycling - M_140807_EF_MetaG (SPAdes) (version 2) | ecosystem: Environmental > Aquatic > Freshwater > Lake... | reverse complement strand
CAATTTTTCCGGCTACCAATAATTGTTGTCGTTCCGTTTTTTTATCTTCGGCGATGAGAAACTTCGTCTTGATGGCCGTCGCTTGTTCCGTGAGGTCGGAAACCATGCCGCGAATCGGTTCAACGGCATCTCCGTATTGCGCCGCAAATTCATCGAATTTCGCCAGTGCTGCATTGGCTGCCGCCGGCGACATTTTTTGCTCGGTGATATACTGATTATATTGGCGCAGTCGCAGGTCCGAAAGATAGCGCGTGAGCGCGATGTGGCCACTTTCCTGGGTGCGGATAAAATCGACGTACTCCAAACCTGCCTGGCGATACGTAAGAAGATTACGTTGATTCTGGCCAAAAAAACCGATCCCTTCCTGAAATAAAAAATAAGTGATCAGCGCTAAAACGATGATAGAGACGACAGCGTTGCCACCAAAAAAAACCTTGATGGCGTCATCGAATGAGAGGCCGAGCACGCGGATGCGCTTCTTGTTGACCAAGAAATCCGATTGAAAAGTCGGTCGCGGAGTTTCCATTCAGAGCAGGGATCGAGACGTTGGGTGTAAGACAGTTCAGACACAAAGGCCCGCCGAGGGAGCGTCAAGCGGGCCGATGGTGACAATCCGATGGCAAATATTAGCGAATAGAAACGAAACCGATCTTTTCGCAGATCTTCTGACCTTCGTCGCTGAGCGTGAACTCAATGAACTTAGCGGCTTCGCCCGTGGGCTCGCCGTTGGTGTAGTAGAAGGTCGGACGAGCGTAGGGATATTTCTTCGAGAGGACGCTGGCCTTGTCGGGCACGAGACCTTCGATCGAGACCACCTTGATGCCTGCATCATTGATGTAAGCAAGGCCCACATAACCAATGCCGTTGGGATTCTTACCGACTTCGGAGGTGATCTGCTCGTTACCGGCCATCTTCTGGGAAGAAGAGGCGTAGTCGCGTTTCTTCATGGCGAGATCCTTGAAGTCCGAATAGGTGCCCGACGAGGTATTGCGCGTGTAGATCGAGATCTTGCCCGCAGGACCGCCGACGGCGGACCAATCCGTGATGTCGCCGGCGAAGATTTGCTCCACTTGGCGTTTGGTCAGATTTTTGACTGGGCTATTGGCATTCACGATGATGGCGATACCGTCATAGGCGACGATGATCGGGTTCATAGTGACACCCTTAGCTTGCGCGGCCGAAACTTCCGTGGTCTTAGCGCGGCGCGAGGACATGCCGATTTGGGAAGTACCGTCGATGATCGCGGCGATACCGGTCGTCGAACCTTCAGCGGCAATTTCAAAAGATACGCTAGGATTCTTAGCCTTGTATTCTTCGGCGAGCGTGGGGACGAGTTTCGCACCGAGGGTGTCGGAACCTTTGATCACGAGCTTTTGCGCGGAGGCCGTCGAGACGAACGCGAGGGCCGCGAGGAGGAGGGAGATTTTTTTCATGTTATGTAATTTGATAATTGGAGTCAGAGCTTAGAATTTCACCACGAGATCGAGCTGCAGGAGTTGGGTGTGATCGCGAGCAGCAAGAGAGTAAGTCAGATTTTTCTGGATGTCGGAGGTATGGAAGTAAGTGACGTTGAAGTTGGTAAAGTCGGTCACGTTGTAGCTGAGAGCGAGCTTGTAGCCGGCTTGATTGAGGAAACCGAAGGCGAAGTCGGAGTCGGAGGTGTTCACATCGAGGGAACCGAGGCCGATGCTGCGGTAGTCGAGCTTAGCGCTGTAATCGCCTTGGACCTTGCCCGTGCCGTAGCTGTAACCGACACCAGCGAGCCAAGCGGAGCGGTCGGACTTCCAACGGGTCTTGGAGAGGCCGTAAACCTCGTTAACACGCACGTCGGCATCGTTGTTGATCGCGGAGTCCCAGTAGAGTTTGAAGGCGGTGCCGGCACCGTTCACGTTGGCGATATTAACTTCGCCGGCAAAGGTCACGAGGCTGAGGCCACGCGTGGGGCCGTTGAAAGTGTTCTCGTTAGCCGAGAAGCCGATGTTGGCCTGATTGTATTTCGAGAAACCGGGAGCGAGGATGACGCTGTTCAGCAGGTCTTTGCCGAAGTAGTGCGTGTAAACCGCCTGTTGGGCGAAGAGCCAAGCGTCACGACCAAGCAGGCCGACGGTGGATTCGTTGCGATCTTCCATGATGTTCTGGAGAGCGCGGATTTCAAAGGTGTCTTTCGAGCCGATGAAATACTTGTAGGTCTCGGTCAAGCCCTGTGGATTGATGTCGGCGTCCCAAACCAGATCGGTGGTGTAAAGGGGTTGTTTGAACTTACCGGCCGAGAAAGACCAGTTGAGGTTCGGGTTGTAGGAGACGTAGGCACGGGCGAGGAAGATGCTGTAATCGTCGTTACCCGAACCGCTGCCGGCGGCGCCGCCAAAGGTTTGATTGCCAGAGTCAGCCGCTTGGCCGGTTTCCAAGGCGAAACCCGCGCCCCAACCTTTTTGGAGGAGGACATCACCGTTGAAGCGGAAACGGAAACGCTCACGCACGCGCTCATTGGTGACTACGGAGCTGCCGGTGGCAGTCGAAGGGGCTTGCGTCTCGATCTGGTGGCGCATGCGGATGTCGCCCGAGAGTTTGAATTCGCTCAGCGAGGAGCTGAGGTTGAGCTTTCCGGCGGAAGAATTGACGGCGAAATCTTTTTGAAGTTCGACGCGAAGCACTTCGGCTTCTTGGTCGCTGACGACGCCTTTTTTGACCAACAGGTCAATCAGCGGACCGCTGTCTTGAGCGAGCAAAGCGCCTGCGGAGACGCTGAACCCGGCGATTACGGCCAGACATTTTAAAGTGAAACGTGATTTCATAGTACAGGTTTGTTGATACCGGAATTAATCCGATATGAAAGTGTAGCGCTGGATTGTGACAGAATCATGTCATTTGTGTTACGATTCCAAAACGAAACTAGGGCGGCTCCCTCAAAAATGCCTGTCTTAAGTTACAGCAGCGTTACATCTCTCTAAGGGTAACAACACGGCCTTGACTCCGCTTTGACAGAATCAGCAATGGCAAAAATGATTATCCGCCTTATCCTCGCTGCCCTGCTAGGTGTAACGGCTAACGCCGCCCCAAGCGCAACCCTGCCCGCCGCCCTAGCCCTCGCCCAAGCCGCCGAAAATTCTGATGTGCGCGCCCAACTCGAAGCCGATGTAGCCCTCGGAATGGTGCACCAAGTCCGGCTGAGCGAGGCCGAAAAAATTGCCCAGAAGCTGCCACCGTATCAACACGCTACCATCTTGCTAGCCGTGGCCGAGGCCAATGCAGTAAAGGAACGCGCTACCGCCGAAAAGTTACTCTTGCTCGTGCAGACGGATCGGGCGCTCACCACCGATTGGCATAAAAGCCGGATCGCGCGTGGCCTCGCCGTAGCTTACGCCCGACTCGGGCGCTTCGATACCGCTGAAGCCCTCGCTCGCGAGGTCCCTGACACCGAGGACCGAGCCTACGCTCTGCAAGCGATCATAGGACCAATCTGCCAAGCCGGTGAGGTGGCCCGAGCCCGCGAGTTAGCGGGCACTATCGAGGAAAACCGACGCTACGGTACATATCGGCAGAAAGCGGAGGCTCTCGCTCTGGTCGCTACCGCCCTGCACAAACGCGGCGATTCGGAAGGTGCCGAAACGCTTCTCGCCCAAGCTGCGCTACTACTTCCTAAGAAACCGGGATGGAGCGACGGCGGAGCCATGCGTGGAGTGGCTGTAGCGCAGCATGCCTGCGGTGACACGGTAGCCGCGATGGCACTGCTAACCCGAGCCGACGCTTTAGCATCGGCTATTGCTGGACCATGGAAGGTGTCCGAATTTACCCAAGTTTCTGCCGCGTGGCGGCGCTGCGGTGAGGCAGCTCACGCCGATCAACGGCTTTTTGACGCAGCGTCTTTCCTTGCTACACTAGCCGTGACTGATCGCCTCCCCGAGGCCCTCGCCCTCGCTCGCGCTCAATTCAACGCCGGCCAGTCGTTAGCGGCGCGGAAATTAATCATTGCCACTCTCGCCGAGGCCTCAGCTCTGGCCAGCCCCGAGGTCGCCCGCACACACCAGGTGCGGACACTCCTGACTTGGGCCGAGCTTTTCGGCAACGAACCACTTCCGACCACCTGACGCACCTCGCGTGCGGCACCAGGGTTGAGGGGGGATTCTCGGGCGCACTTCTTGGCCCACTAGGCCCAGATCACGCATAATCTGAGGTTACGCATGCAACCTACCTGATTCCGTAGTAAACATGGATCAAAGATAATAACGCGGGGGATTCTTTGCGTTAGATTGATGCTCGTTAGCTCACTAATATGTTAAAAAAAAGCGGCGCCCACTAAGGGCGCCGCCGTATGGACCAAAATAGATCTGCTTACCGAACAGCTTAGTTAATCTCGTAAACCTCGAAGATCACTTCGCCCGCAGCGCCCTTGCCCTTGATCTGGACGGTGTAGCCGCCAGGTGTGAGGGTTTTCACGAGCACCGCGTCTTTGCTAGAAGCAGGTAGAGCGAAAGCACCGGAGGTGGAGGCGAGCGAAGAGGCCTGCGTGCCGCTCCAGTCATCGTTCGAGGCGATCACATTGGTGCCTTGGTAGAGCTCCAGGGTAGGATCAGCGAGGGCGCCAGAGACGCCGAGGGGCGTGAGGCCAGGACCGACGGCGCGGATTAGCACCGTCTTGGACTGGGTGCCGGTGATGGTGAAGCCACCGAAGAGCGTGCCGTTGGCGGCGAGCGTAGCGCGGGTGGCGATGTTGAAGATCTTGCTCGAGGAACCACGCACGACGGGCTCATCAACCACGGTCGCATCGGCATCAGTCAGGTAACCGAGCGCGGAGATCGCGCTCCAACCTTTAGCCCAGTTGGAGGACTTGAAAGCGCCGACATAGTCGGTCTCGGTGAAGAAACCATCAGCGGGAGGGGTCTTGGCGCCGGAGAGAGCGGGGCTGCCGGTGGCGGGACGAGGGTCGAGCGCCTTGTTACGACTGCGGCTGATGCCGGTGAGCATGGGGTCCAGGTTGACGCGATTGGACTGAGCGGTGGCCGTGATATGCTCCACAGTGTAGTTGGTGGCGGGGGTAGGACCGCCAGAAGTTGCATTTGGAGCAAGGAAGAGCTGGGTGTTGCCCGTGCCAGCACCAAAGCTGCCGAAGATGCTGTTTCCGATGGCGAGCTCGCCGGCCGCGAGGCGCTTGGCGCTATCTTGGGACTGAGCGCTCTCGGTCTCGATACGCACGGCATAATTGCGGTAGTCATGGACGATCGCATTATAGATTTTACCGCCCGAATTGTCGCGGAAGATCAGACCTTGGCTAAGCGTGTTCGATGAAGAGGAGCCCGAACCGATGAGCGTGAGATTGTAGAGTTCTGGAATGGCGTAGGGCGTGCCGTCCTCTGGGGTGGTGCCGCCGTCCATTTCCATGGCTTGGTTACCTTTGTCGGATGCACCGATGGCGAACCAGAATTGACCTTTGCCGCGGAAGCTCTCGTCCCAGTCAAAGTTGTCATCGTCGTTGAACGAGCTGATGAGATACTTGGTATTGACGGTACCGCCGAACCACTCGAAGCCGTCGTCGTTACCGGCGTAGACGTCGATGTATTCGATGGTCGTACCGCGGCCAACTGCGCCCATGGACAGGCCGTTGAGTTCGACGTTTGCCGCTACGATAGCGCCGCTGTGTTTGATTTGGGCGTAGCGGAGAATGCCGGAGTTATCGTCATCATCGGTGCCGCCGTAGGTGCCGAGTGGCTCGGTCGTGGGAATGCCTTCGATGTTACCTTGGCCGCTGGTGGTGTTGATACGGGAGCGACCGAGGATCACGACGCCGCCCCAGAGACCGCGGTCAGATTGGGTGAGGTTGCCGGTGAGGAGATCAGACTCAGCCGTGAATATGATGGGGCTCGTGGCGGTGCCTTGAGCGTTGATCTTACCGCCGCGGGCGATGACCAGAGCGGTCGCGTCGACGGGATTGGCTTTGGCCCGACCCTTAACTACGGTGCCGGCCTCAATCGTGAGGGTAGCGCCGCTGGTGACGTAGATCTTGGTATCGAGGATGTACACGTTGGACTTGGTCCAAGTGGCGTTGGCGGTGATGTTACTCGTGACGACAACATCGGCGGCGAACACGCCGGCGGGAGCGGCGAGTAAGGCGATTAGGGAGCTGAGCAGGGGACGTTTCATGCGGATGGATGGTTGTTTTTGATAGTTGGCTGACAAAAAAATGAGTGAGCTTAGAAGCCGTAACCGAAGCTGAGCGAATAGCTGCGACCGCGAGTGCGCTCGTACCGCGTATAGTCGATGCCGCGGAAGGTCTGCGTGGCCTCCTCGCTCGAATTGAGGAGGTTTTTAGCGGAGAAACCGACCTTCCAGCGCACGCCGAATTTCTGAGACATGATGAAGTCGAGCTCGGTCGCGGGTTGTTCGTAAATATCGGGCGTACCGGGCGGGCTCACGAGCGCGAGACGCTCACCGAAAACATTGTAGTAGATACTAGCCGAAGTACGGGTGCGCGGATTTGAGTAGCTGAGATCACCGTTAACGAGGTGGTTCGACTGGCCGGCCAGCGGACGCTTCGACGAAGCGTTGGGCTCGTAAAGGCGTGCCACTTTGAGCTCACCCGCCGAGATATCGACGGAAGATTCCACAAACGTGAGATTGAGCCCAGCGGTGAAATTCTCAAGCAGTGACCAGAGCCCGCCCAGTTTCTGGCGCAATTCAAACTCGGCGCCTAAGACCCGACCCTTTTCGGGGTTTTGGAATTGAATTTCGCCTTGGTTGATGATGACGCCGGTCGGTGCAAAGATCGCTTTCTCTATGGGGTTCTTCATCTCCTTGAGAAAGGCGCTCACCGCCACAATGCGGCCGGGACCCGTAAACCACTCCCAGCGCAAATCGTAATTATCAATTAGTGTGCGTTTCAAATCGGGGTTACCGATATAGACGAAGTCGCCGACGAATTCGAAGGTTTCATATGGGGCGAGTTCACGGAAATTCGGCCGAGCGAGCGTACGGCCAAAGGCGGCACGCAGGTTCATCTTGGGCTGCAGTTCGTAGACCAGATTAAGCGACGGCAGCGTGTCCCGCAGGTCGAGTATGCCCTTGCGGCGGGTGGGATCACCACTGCTGACAAGAATATCCGTGCTCTCAATTCGGACACCGCCAATGGCGCGTAGCTTCTTCATCAACGGCACATCGGCCATGAAGTAGTAACCATCAACATCCATCGCGGCGTCGTAGTTATTGCGCGGCGCTGAGGTGTCTTGGAGAAAGATTGTATCGTTCGTGAAACGACCCGTACCGGAGTTCACGTTGCCGACATAGGCAGGAAGAAAGAACGTCTGGTCGTTGCCGTCGAAGCGTCGGCCGAGGGAGCGATAGAGATATTGGCGCTCCCGGAAGGTCCGTTCGATGCGGGACATCGTGAAGCCGGATTTCAACTTGAATTCCTTACCGGCGGTCGTGGTCAGCGGCAGGGTGAAGTCCGCGCCAAAATCACGACGCGTCTCCTCGAGGTCGCGATAGTAACGCGCCGGATTGACGAGGCCGGAGGTCTCCCACTCGAAATAGGTCTGGCCGCCAAGAATGCGGCTAGAGTTATTGAAGAAACGAGTGTCGGGCTCATTTTGAGTGTTCGTCGCGTTCGCTGCGGACCACTCGATCAAGAAATCATGCCACGCTGAAAAAACATGTCGGCCGGTGAGTTGACCAGAGCGCAACGAGCGCTCGGTAAACTTCAAGGTACGAGTCGTGTAGGTCTGGTCGTTATCGAGACCGCCACCCGCGATGTAGAGTCCGCTTTGGAACCGTGCGACGTCCTCGCTGGTGGTATTGTAAAGACCGTTGAGCGAGATCTCATGGGCTGTGCTGGGTTGCCAAGAAATCTTGCCGGTCGCGCCAGCTGCGATCTCTTCGGCGCTACGGTTGTCTTCAAGCGAAACGGTTGTCGAGAGCTGGGAACTATTGATACCCTGCCGCTCGTTACGACCGATCTTACCACCGGTGTAACTGTTGTAATCGTGCGCGTAGGTGAGTGCTGCGATAACACCGAGCTTTTGTGCGCCCAAATCGAAACGATCACCATAAGTGATAGATCCCTTGCGGTTCCAAGGCGCTTCTGTGGTCTGCGGCGCCATAATCGGAGAAAAAAGCCGCGACAGGCGACCGATTTCCGCGTCGGTGGCGAGCCCGCGCGCCGGAATTGTTTTACCTTGAAGTTCGGCGGGGATCTGCCGCGAGCCGTCGTCGCGGCCCAGCCAGTCTTCGCCTCCGTCGTAGGTCAGGAATTTGTTGCCTGTAGTCTGGGAGTTGTAGGAGGTGCCGACTGATATGGCCAGCGTCCGAGTGTCAGGCATGGACTTAGTGCGGATATCAACGTTACCGCCTGAAAAATTACCGGGGCGATCCGGAGTGAAAGTCTTGGATGTAACGATGGCGTCGATCAGTTCCGCCGGGAAAAGATCCATCTGCACAGCGCGTCGATCAGGATCGGCACTGGGGACTTCGGCGCCATTGAGCGAAGTTGAGCTATAGCGTTCCCCGAGGCCGCGGATGTAGACGTATTTGCCGTCGACAACGGAGGCGCCAGTGACGGCTTTCATCGCCTGCGCCGCATCGTTGAAACCGAGGCGGCTCATCTGGTCACTGCCGATGGCGTCACTCACCGCGATCGCCTTCTGGCGCTGCGCCAGCAAGCCGGCGCCGGAGTTGACCACCACGGCGGCAGAGGTGGTAAAGGCGTCCATCTTAATCACGCTGTCGGCCTGACTCGTCGCAGGATTGAGCGCCAAATCGAGGCGTTCGTTGCCTTCGCCTTTGACTTGAACGTCAGTGATTTTTAACGGATCAAAGCCGGACTTGGCCAAAGAGAGTTCGTGAACCCCAGCTGGCACCCCATCCAAGCGAAAAAGACCGTTAAGATCTGTTTGCGTCAATTGTCCAGCCGCTTTGATCGACACACCCATGACGCCGGAGCCGGTGCCGGTGCTGACCACTCGGCCAGAGAGCGATCCTGCGATTACGTCGCTCTGCGCCCAGACCGGCGCAACCATGACCGAGAGGATGATGCAAAAGAGCGCTCGAGGCGCCTTGAATAGAATCATACTGACAGCGTCGCAGATGCACAAACCAGTCCCGCAACTCTAAAGATGCACCGCCACGAAAAGTTCACACTACGGTCATATAACCGTAACAAAAGTTATGATTTCGAGTCTTGCGCCTGCATGGGATTGTGAAGCCCTAATCAACGTCGCCGTCGTCTCAATCGCCTTCCTTACGGGTTCGACAATCTACCGATAGATAGTGGATATCCCCGAAAAAGAATAAGATTTCTGCGCAAAAAATCTATAGGTTGCCCCGCCCTGGAGCAGCAAAAATTCATCAACGCTATCTCATTTCACCGCGACCAAAACGAAAGCGTATACCAGATTAAAGAGGCACGGAGACACCGACTAAATTCGTTAATTCAAATCGGCGCATCTTTTGAAATGAAGCAATCTCGCCAACGGCGCAACTGCCGCTATATTCAGGCCCACAATAATTAACCTCGCCTCAACCAAGCCGAGCCCGAAACCCTTCCGTACTAAAACGCCCATGAATCGCACGCTCGTCAAAGACGCCCTCGCCAGCACCCAAGCCCTCGACGCCATCTTTCTCCAAGGCTGGGTCCGCACCCGCCGCGACGCCAAAGCCTTTTCCTTCGTCGAGTTGAACGATGGCTCCTGCCTGAAAGGCATCCAAGTCATCGTCGACGCCACCCTGCCCGACTACGCCGCCGTGACCCGCGCCAGTACCGGCGCCTCGATCGCCGTCCACGGCAAACTCGTGCCCTCCCAAGGTCAGGGCCAAAAATGGGAAATCGTCGCCGAGAAATTCGAAGTCCTCGGTGAAGCCGATGCGACCTACCCGCTCCAGAAAAAAGGCCACACGCTTGAATTCCTCCGCGAAATCGCCCACCTCCGGCCGCGCTCCAATCTTTTTGGCGCCGTCTTCCGCGTGCGCAGCCGACTCGCCTACGCCGTCCACCAATTCTTCCAGGAAAAATCCTTCTGCTACGTCCATACGCCCATCATCACCGCCAGCGATGCCGAAGGCGCGGGCGACATGTTCCGCGTCACCACGCTCGATCTCGCTCAGCCGCCCAAGACCGAGGACGGCGCCATCGACTCCACCCAAGACTTCTTCGCCAAGAAAACGTTTCTCACCGTCTCCGGCCAACTTGAAGCCGAGATCTTCGCCACGGCACTTTCCAACGTTTACACCTTCGGCCCCACCTTCCGCGCCGAAAATTCCCACACTTCCCGCCACGCCTCCGAGTTCTGGATGATCGAGCCCGAGATGGCGTTTTGCGATCTTCAGGGCGACATGGCGCTCGCCGAAGAATTCGTCAAATACCTCATCCGCGACGCCAAACAACACTGCGCCGCCGACCTCGAATTTTTCTCCAAGTTTGTCGATAAAGACTTACTCGCCCGCCTCGACTTCGTCCTCGAGCGTCCCTTCCAACGCTGCAGTTACACCGAAGCCATCGCGATCCTGACCGCGTCCGGCCGCACGTGGGAACACCCCGTCACGTGGGGCGACAACCTCCAATCCGAACACGAGCGTTTCCTCAGCGAGGAACACTTCAAGTGCCCGGTCACGGTCTACAATTACCCGCGCGCGATCAAAGCCTTCTACATGCGCAAAAACGACGGCGACGCGCCCGATCGCCAGACGGTCGCCGCCATGGATCTCCTTGTGCCCGGCATCGGCGAAATCATCGGCGGCAGCCAACGCGAGGAACGTCTCGACGTCCTCCGCGAAGGCATGGCGCTCCACCATCTCGACGAAAAATCTTATTGGTGGTACCTCGATCTCCGCCGCTACGGCACGGTGCCGCACGCTGGTTTCGGCCTCGGCTTCGAGCGCATGCTCATGTTCGTCACCGGCGTCGCCAACATCCGCGACGTCATCCCCTTCGCCCGCACCCCCGGCACGGCCGAATTTTAATATCCAAGGGCGAGCCCGCGCATTTCCGGGATTGCCCGCCACTCAACCACCCGCAACCTCTTCCATCTTATGGGACGTCAATGGCTCCACGCGAAACGCGCCATCGTTAACGAGCGCAAAAGCAAAGTTTCCGGCAAGCTGACCAAAGAAATCAGCGTCGCCGCCAAACTCGGCGGACCCGATCCGGCGGGAAACGCGCGGCTTTTCGCCGCCGTCGAAAAAGCTAAAAAAGCCAGCGTCACCCGCGACGTCATCGAGCGCGCCATCAAAAAAGGCGCCGGCATCGGCGACGATAAAATGGTCCTCGAACACGTCGTCTTCGAGGGCTACGCGCCGCACAAAGTCCCCGTCATCGTCGAGGTTTACACCGACAACCACCAACGCACCGCGCCCGAAATGCGCGTGATGTTTAAAAAGGGGATCCTCGGCGGAGCCGGCAGTAATAAATTCCTTTTCGATCACGTCGGCCTGGTCGAAGCCCATCATCCCGTCGCGACGACCGACCTTGAAGCCGCCGCCATTGAGGCCGGCGCCAATGATTTCGAAGCAGTCTCCTCCGAGACCAACGACGACATTCCGGAAGGCCACGCCGGCGCCCGCTTCATCACGGGCATCAAAGACGTGCACGCCGTCTCCACGTGGCTCGGTAAAAACGGTTGGACGGTCGTCACCGCGGAACTCGGTTACCTCGCGAAAAATTATCCGCAACTCGACGAGGCCGCCCGCATCGAAGTCGGCGAATTTCTCCACGAACTCGACGACCACGACGACGTCCAACGCGTCTGGGCCGCCGTCAAATAACGCTCACGTTCGCTCTGGCGCGGCCTGTTTATTTCTGGGCGCGCCAGCGTTTGAGCGCCTGGCCCGTGAGCGAACGCGCGCAGCTTTCGATGTCCGCGCGCGCGCCCGCGTACACGAGTTCTCCGCCCTCGCGGCCGCCACCCGGTCCGAGATCGATCAGCCAGTCGGCGAGATGGATCACGTCGAGATTGTGTTCGATCACGATGATCGTGTTGCCCGCATCACGGAGCTTGAAGAGCAGGTCCATCAATTTCTGGATATCGACCCAGTGCAGCCCCGTCGTCGGCTCATCGAGAATGTAGAGCGTCGAGCCTTGCTGGCGCTTACTGAGTTCCAGCGAGAGTTTGATGCGCTGCGCCTCGCCGCCGGAGAGCGTCGTGGACGATTGCCCCAGCGTGAGATAACCGAGCCCGACGGCATCGAGCGTCGCGAGCTTATCGATCACGCGCGGGACATTGCGAAACAACGTGATTGCCTCTCGCACCGTCATCGCGAGCACATCGGCGATGGATTTGCCGTGAAACAAAATCTCGAGCGTCTCGCGGTTAAACCGTTTGCCGCCGCAACTCGGGCACGGCGCGTAGGCGTCGGCCATGAATTGCATATCGAGTTTGATCGCGCCATCGCCCTGACAACGTTCACAACGTCCGCCGCGCACGTTAAACGAAAACCGACTCGCCTTGTAACCGCGCACTTTGGCGAGCGGCACCATCGCGAAGAGATCGCGCAGCAACCCGAGCAGATCGATGTAGGTCGCGGGATTTGAGCGCGGGCTCCGGCCGATGGGCTCTTGATCGACCTGCACGAGTTTTTCAAAAAAATCTAGATTCTCGATGTGGCGGTGTTTACCGGGCAGGCCGCGAGCGCCGTTAAGTTTTTTTGCCGCGGCGACGGCGAGGACGTCGTTAACGAGCGTGCTTTTGCCCGAGCCGGAAACGCCCGTGACGCACGTGAGCAAGCCCACGGGAAATTGCGCATCGACGCCTTTCAAATTGTGCTCCCTCGCCTCGCGCACAGTGAGCCACGCGCCGTCGGGTTTTTTGTTTTTCGCCGCTTTGGTGACCGTTTGTTTGCGCGCCAGAAATGGACCCGTGCGCGACACGCTCGGCGGCTGCGCGGCGCACAACGCCGGCGGGCCTTGAAACAAAATGCGCCCGCCCTCGACGCCGGCTTCGGGGCCGAGTTCCAG
>Ga0209598_10002986_pt1 | contig 12939 bp, 13 predicted proteins | sample M_140807_EF_Meta_FD_187317 | JGI IMG/M metagenome (GOLD analysis project Ga0209598, IMG submission 187317) | Freshwater microbial communities from Lake Montjoie, Canada to study carbon cycling - M_140807_EF_MetaG (SPAdes) (version 2) | ecosystem: Environmental > Aquatic > Freshwater > Lake... | reverse complement strand
GCGGCCGAAAGGGAGCGGCTTCACCGGGAGGAGCAGAGCACCGCGCAGATCGCCCTGATCCTCGCCGAGGCCAACCGCAACCGCGAGGCCCGGCCCGAGCCCTACAGCCTGCGGGAGTTCACCTTCTGGTCTGACGTGGCGGAATCCCCCAGGCCCCCCAGCGAAGCCGGCGCCGCCCTGCTGGAGCTGCTGGAGCGGAACCTGCTGCCGGGGTTCGTGTTGGATGGCCCATGGCTGGCTGATCTGGAAGCCCAGGGCCGAGGCGTCACCCCACCGCCGCGGCTGTGCTGGGCGGCCGAGGATGCGATCCTGCTGGCCCCCTACCGGGTGGATGCGAGCCACTGGGGTGGGTTCCTGGTGGCCCAGGCCAGCGCCGTGGGCAGGGTGCGGGAGTTCGCGTCAGAGGCCGGCGAGGTGGTGGCGCTGCGGGTGCCGATTGATGCGGTGCAGGGGCGAGCGTTTGCCGCTGCGCAGGCCGGCGCGGTGCTGATCATGGCGAGCCGGGAAAACTCCGCGTAGAGAACCCACCCCAGGCCATGCCCTCCACGATCGATTACGCCGCCGCGCTGGACGTTCAGCACTACCTCGTCCCGATGCGGTTCGCATCGGTCGTTCTGGAGGATGCTGCCACCGCCGCCGCCAACAATGGCGCCAACCTCAGCGCCTGGCTGAACACCGCCAACGCGATCAGCGGCACTGGCAGCGTGAGCACCACCGGATCGTCCTCGACCTTCCAAATCTTGGTGAACAGCTCCACCAAGACGATCACCAACGTTGCACTTGCCTCCAACGTGGTGACGATCACCACCAGCACCGCCCATGGCCTGGCTGTTGCCGACAGGGTGACGGTCGCAGCGACCACGGCCACCGCCGTGAACGGCACCTTCACCGTGAAGGCCGCCCCCACCACAACGACCTTCACCTACGACCTCACCGGCAGCAACATCACCAGCGCAGTTGACACCGGCACGGTCACCACGGGCGTTTACCCCTTGGATGGCACTGGCAAGCCGATCCAACTCCTGAACGTCACCGGCGCCCCCCTGCAGACCCAGGCAGGCGACGAGAAGGTGATCACCCACGATCAGGTGGTGCGCGGCGCTTCGATTTCGGTTGGCATCAGCACCGACTCCTCGATTGCCTTTAAGGGCATGACGGTCCACAAGAGCGTTGACCACAAGATCATGGAAATCATGCGCCTGTTTGGTGTTGCCGAGAAGCTGGCCGTGAAATACCTGCGCGTGGGCCCCGGCGGCACCACGGAGAAGAAGCTCTGCTATGGCCGGATCTCGTCCAAGCAAGAGGAGGGCGATGCAGGCGCCCTGGTGAAGTACGGCGCCAGCCTGAATGTGCTGGGCAACGTTTACACCATCTTCGACAACGCCTGATCGGGTGGACATTGACGGCCTCCTGCATGTGGTGACCGCAGACAGCCGACCGGGGCAGCGCCTATGGCGCATCTGCTCCGGCGGCTCCTGCGTGGTGCATCGCAACCTTCAGCGGCTGATGGAGGCCTATCGGTCCCTGCTGATCAGCCAAGGGCGAGAGGTTGGGGACGAGTAGGCACACAAAAAAGCCCAAGGATCTCAACCCTTGGGCCTCGGTAAAGCGCGTTCCGCAGAAAGTGTAGATCAGGACACGGGCGATGCCTATCCCTCGCGGCTCTGCTGAGTCGGCCGGGCATCGCCGGGGCTCAACCGCGCCTCGCACTCAAAGACGACGATCGGCGGCGGGGTCATGGTGGGCAGGCCTGGGGAGGTGCGCCGGGCGCAGTCGTCGCACCCCTCACGCCAGTACCACTCGCCGTCTTCCTGCTCGCCCACGCCAGGGCAGCGCTCAATGTCGGGCGGGAGGGATGGAGTGGTCATGCCACTGGCCCCACGCGATGCACGGCCCAGAAAGCACCGGGCCCGGCGTGCAGGCTGGCGTCGAGCAGCTGGTGCTCCCGCAACGCCGCAACCCGCCGGCTGACCGTGGACTGATCGCAACTCCACCGGCTCATCAGCTCAGCCGTGGTGACCTCCGGGGTCAAGCCTGCCCGGATGCGCGGGCTGAGCCATTGCGACAGATCAAGGCAATCGAGCAGGGTGGTGGGTTGCACGTAAGCGCGGCGAGCCAGCAGGCTGCGAACGAGATCGGTCACGCCTTCCCGCCCCACTTGGTTCGCTGGAATCCCCGCACCGCATCTCTGCTCATCAGGACGTGAGGTCCACCGGCAACGGGAATCAGGCACACGTGGCCCGGCAAGCCGCGCAGTCCTCGGGCGGTGTAGGTGCGGCCATTGGGCCCTCTCCAGAAGTCCCCAGGGCGGAACCGATCAGGGCCGGGGGTGATGATTCCGGTGAAAGCGCTTTTAGCCGTCATCGTTCTCCCCCACGATCATCCGCCGGAGCGTCGCCAGGGCTTGCGCATTGCTGCCGCCCTCTCGCACCCCCTCGGAGACGAGGGAAAGCAGCAGAAGGATCCGCTGCCGCTCCAGATCCTTGCCCTGCAGGATCGCCTCCTCTCGGCCGGCCTCGCAGCGGCGGGCGGCATCGCCATAGGCCGCTTCCATCGCCGCGGCGCAGTTGTGTTGCACCGTCTCCACCTCGGCCGCCACGGCAGCCACGGCCTCCATCTCCTGCTGCAGGGCATCAAGCTGCGTTCGCACGCGCTCCAAGGCCGCGCTCATGCGGCCTCCTGCAGGACGCTGATCCACACGGTCCCCAGATCGAGCAGCGGCAGGATCCGATCGCGCAGATCCTGATTCGCCAGGCGGATGCAGCCCAGCGTCGGGTAGAGGGTTTGCCGCGGGCCCCAGGCCCCAGGCCAGCCGCAGGCAGACCCTCCGCCATGAAGCATGATCCCGTCCCGGTACGGTTTGCTGTTGGGCCCTTCCTGCCCTTCCAGGCCCTCCAGATCAAACGAATACCAGCCATAGGCGCGGCGATCGGGGGTGAAGTTGGCCGCTGGATCCTGCTCGTAGTCCCGGTAGACCTTGCCGATCCGGTAGAGGCCCGGCGGGGTGTCGGTGCCCGTGCGGTTCCATTCGGCCTCCTTGCCTTGCCCTCGGCACAAACAGGGCAGCCGCCACAGCCGGCGCCCGTCATGGGTCCAGGCCGTGAGCGTCTCGTTCACGTCGTTGGCGATCAGGTGGTGATCACCGGGCTTAAGGCTGGGGCGGATCTTTGGACCCACCATTCCCGGCGGCCAGATCGGCGGGCCATCAGGCGCAGGGCCACCGGGCGGGCGTGGTGGCGTGGCGGTCGTGACAGGGGTAGGGGCACCGGCGAGGAACAGGGCCACCTCTGCCGCCCGGCGCCGCACCAGCCCCTCCATCACCTTGCTGCCGGCCTTGCTCCAACGGGGCAGCTCGGCCTTCACCACAGCATCAGGATCATCCCCGGCCAGCAACCGCCGCCGCAGGGTGGAAAACTCCAGGCCGCGGGCGCCGATGTTGAACACGAACGAGATCAGGGCCGCCTGCCGCTTCGCGGTCCACCCTCCGGCCATTGGCAGGAGCCGGAACACGTCCGCAGCACTCAGGCGCAGGTCTTCTGCTAACAGGCCTTCGGCGACCGCCTGGGTGATCGTGGCGCCGGGGACCACTTCGGGGCCGGTATGTCCGTAGCCGATCGTCCACGGGTCGCCGCCGCTGCCGGGATCGGGGTAGGCGGTGAGCACGCAGCCCTCAAACTGCGCGACGATCTGCCGGGCCGAGGCGAGCCACTGGGGATCGGGGGGATTGGTGCTCATCAGAGGGGCCATTCGGAAACGACTTGCCAGCCCTCGCCCTGCAGCCGGGCCACCTCGGCGGCCACTTCGGCGGGGGCAACGTCAACCACAAGCGGTTGACCCTCCTGGCCGGACGGGGGAGCAGTTGGCTCCTCGCAGATCAGGCGGATCAGACCGCAGGTCATCGCCGCATCCCCTGACGGATAGCCCAGGCCGTGGCCGCCTTTTGGGCGTACCAGGACTGGAGCAGGAGCTTCGCGAAGTTGCGGAGCGTCTGCACGTCGCTGATCTCGTCCAGCAGGCGGCTATGGCGCTCCACCTCGAAGGCTTGCGCGGTGCTGAGCTCCATCCCCGCGGGGTCCGCAGGGAGGAAACCGGCGACAGGATCGGGGGCTGGCATGGCCTGAGGTTAGCCATGCCAATCCAGATAGGCACGCGGGAAATGGCGGGAGTCCGTGGCCGGGCCGGCGGGAAAACTGCCGCAGAGGATCCACCGCCGAACCGCCATGCCACGAGGCCGCCGCTCCAGTTATGTCCGCGACAATCGCGGCCGGTTCGCCAGTTCGCCCGGTGGTGGGGGGCCTAAGCGCAGCACCCCTGCAACGCGGCGGGCAGCCACCAGGGCCGGGAACCGGCTGAACCGGGACAACAGCGGGCGAATCACCGGGATCGGGCGCGATGGGGCCACGGTGCGCGGCGGGCGGATCAGAACGGCCAAGGGGAACCGCCGTGCAACGCAGATCGCTTCCATGCGGCCGGCTGGGTTCCGCTCGGGCACGATCGCCAAGGGCGGCCGGGGCATCAGTGGGCCTGTGGCGCGGAGCCTGGCGGCGATGCGGGCGGCTGGGGGGCGGAAAGCAGTAGGCCTCTCCCGTGCTCGCCCTGGGCAGGAGCAGCGGGCCATGCAGCGGGCGCAGGCAAACGAGAAGCGGCTCCGGGACCCGGCAATGAGAGGGACCGAGCTCAGGACAAGGGCCGGGGTTGGCTATGCGATCGCCAAGGGAGCACAGGGCTATTACAGCGGCTCCATGCCAAGGCGAAAGGCTACATTCTCGCCGCTTACCAGATCCATGGATAAGAAGGCGCTGGCGGCGCGTCGTAAGCAGGTTGTTGATAACAACAAACCGCAGAAGGGTGGGGCAGCCAAGCAGCAGGCAGCTAAGGCGGCTGCCAAGAAGGCGGCCAAGGCAACAGCGGCAAGCCTCTCCCGTGCTCGCCCTGGGCAGGAGCAGCGGGCCATGCAGCGTGTTGGCGGCGCCGGAACCGTCCTGCAGAGGCGAGACAACGCAGAGGCGCAGCGGGTTGCGGCAAGCGGTGGCCGCCGCACCTCAAGAAAAGAGGCAATCAACAGGCGCATGTACAACTCAATCACCACAGCAATTCGCGCTCGGTATGCCATTGATAATCCCGGCAAACAAAGGCGCTACAGCACAGTTAAGAATCCCGGCCCCGCTGGGGTAAGCGCATTGACCACGAAGGCGCCGAGACTGACGGCCAAGGCGTCACAGCCCAGCCCTCAGACCCGCGCCAAGCGGCCCGCCAGCACGGTGCGCAAGCCCTCTGGGCTCAGGCCTGGGGCGCTGGCTGCCACCAAGCCCGCCGCCAAGAAGGCCGCCAAGGGCCCGAAGGTCAAGCTCCCCCGGATGGCCACGCCAACCGGCGTCATTCGCGGATCTGACCGCGCCAAGGTGAAAGCGGATGCGCGGAAGGGGATCGGCACGCCCTACAGCAGGGCTCAGCAGCGGGCGTTTGCGCGGAGCGCCAGAGAAGCACCGCTTCAGCGGAAACAGGCCATTGCGGCTGCCAAGCGCAAGGGCAGGACGGGCTTCGGCAAGGGGCCGCAGATGAACGCAGGCAGCATTGGAAACCGGGATTTTGCGTGGAACAAGAACGAAACACCGGCCACCGCTCGGGAACGGCTGGCCATGTGGCGCAAGAGCGAACAGCGGAGACGAGGCAATGCCAGGCGCGGCAGCATCGGGGTCAAAGGAGCCGCTGGTGCGCTCCGCGCCAGCCGTCGCGCCGCTGCCTTGGTTGACTCGGGCAACCGTCTGGGCAACCTGCCCACCACACGCAAGATGGCCGAGGAGCCACGGCAGCGCCGAAACGATCGGATCAGCAGGAACGAAACGCAGGGCAGGCTTGCAAGCTCCGAGGCCAGCCGGCGCCTGCTGCCCCAGATTCAGAAGGTCCGCGATGCGGCTCAGAAGCGAATAGCCGAGGGCAAAAAGCCGACCGCAGCGCAGAAAGAGAAAGAGCGCAAACTGGTTGGCGAATACAACAAGGCGGTCAGAAAGCTCCAGGTAGCCGAGGCGGCCAAGTCCTACACGCAGAACCCCTACGGGTTCAAGCCGCAGCGGATGAGCGGGGCCGTCAAGGCTGCCAAGAAACCCACCGCCCCCAAGCGCACCCGCTCCGCCCGCCCCGCCGGGACCGTGGCCAAGCCGAGGGGCTTAAAGCCGGGGGCGCTGGCGGCGCGGAGGGGGGCGAAGGCGGCAAAGCTTACAGGTAAAGGCAAGGCTCCGGTTTCGCGATTGGTGAAGCCGGTCAAACAAGCAGATGGCAGCTTTGATGTAAACGGAAGGCCAGCAAAAACCATGCAAGACGCGATGCGCGTACTAAGGCAGCAGCGGGCACAGGAAAAAGAAAGGGCTTTAAGCGCAAAAAGGATAAGCGCTACCAAGCGAGTTGATAGAGCGGACTTGCAGGCAGTCGAAAAAGGAAAGGGCAAGAGAGCCAATAATCCCTATGCCAGGGAAAACGCGATTTTCAGGTTTAGCCAAAAAGAAACACAGGTGAGCAACAGGGCCGACAAAGTGGCAAATCAAGGGAGAGCGCTTGAGGCCGAATACACTAAACTTACACGCAAACCAGCAACCAAGGCAAATGAAAAACGGATACAGCAGCTTAGATCGCAAATAAATAGGCTTAGGCGCTCTTTTGAAACGCTTTTGAAAGCTAGTAAATCGTATAACCAGCGAGGGTTGGCCGTGCGGCGCCCATTCCCCCGAATCTACAGGTGATCAGCCGCCCCTAACCCATGCCCCTCCCCACCACCACCCTGGCCCTGTACGACCTCTTGGCCGCCGACGCCACCCTGCTGGCGCTCCTGGGGGTCCACGTGCTCGAAAGCGGGGCCACCCGCCCCGCCCTGGCCCACTTCTGGCCAAAGGAAGCGATCGAGCCCACCACGCGGCCCGCAGGGGTGGAAATCGTGGTCTGGCGGAACCTCGTGGGAACCGCCGTCACCCTCTGCGAAACCGGCGAGCAGGACACCCGGCCCACCTTCCGCCTTTCGGTGACCCAGTGGGAGCCTCCAACCGCCGGGGGTGCCTGCAATCAACTCGCCGTGGTGAACCGCCTCCTGCAGCTCCTGCCGGGGGCCAATGCCTCGGACGTGACCATCGATGGGCTGACCTCGGGCCTGCAGCAGCACACGGTCACATGGACCTGTCCGGTGGCGGTGTTGCAAAAGGCGTGACGGCGGGAAAACTGCGGCAGTAGCGCGGCGCGGCTCGGGTGGCTGATCTTCAGGTATCGCTGGCCTTGGCGCTGGAGAACCAGGCGGAGATTGCCCGCGAGCTGGAGCGGGCCGGCGGGCAGGCGGGTGAGCAGTTTGGCCGGGGGCTGAGCGCAGAGGCGCGGAAAGCCTTTGATGATCTCGTAGCTGAGGCGGAGAAGGCCGCGAAGGAAGCCGGCCTGCGGTTTAACCGCACGAAGCTCCAGTTCGAGACGGTCAGCGGCGATCTGATCCCTCAGCAGACCCTGGACCGGATCGCCAAGGTCAACAAGGGCTTCAGCGAGGCCAAGCAGGCAGTCGAGGCGTTCCGCAGCGCCATCACCACCACTGGGCGGGAATCGGCCGCGTCCATGAACCTGCTGGAGGCCGCCGTTACCGGCGTGGCCGTCAGCCTGACCAGCAAGCTCACCGATGCCGCCGGGACCGCCCTGGGCAGCGTGAAAGGGCTGGTTCAGGGGTTCCTGGAGCTGGACGGTGAGCTTCGCTTGGCCGCTGCTGCGGCTGGGGAGCAGGGGGGATACCAGCGCCTCAGCCAGATCGTGGATCAGGTGGGCATCGATGCGGCCGGCACCACGAAACAGGTGGCGGAGCTGGCCACAAGCCTCGTGCGGGCCGGTTTCAGTGTGTCGGAGGTTGAGGGGGCCCTGGCCGGGGTAGTCCGTGGCGCCGAGGCCACCGGGACCGGCTTTGAGAGCTTCGGGAACATCGTGGGCAACACCCTGCGGGGCTTCGGTCTAGAGGTGGATCAAACCGCCCGCGTGGTGGACGTGCTGACGAACACAGCCAACAGCAGCAACGCGAGCATTGAAGGCCTTGGCTACACCTTCGAGTACACGGCGCCGATCGCCAAGGCGCTGGGGGTCAGCCTGGAGGACGTGGCCGCCGCCGCGGGCCTGATGGCCAACGCAGGCATTCAGGGAAGTGTGGCCGGCACCGGTTTGCGGACGGGCCTGCAGAAGCTGCAGCAAGCAGCCGGGGGCGCATCGCCCGAGGTGCTGGGCCTTGTGCGCGGGCAAGAGCGACTGCAACAGGTGATGCAGAAGCTCGGAACCACCGTGACCGATAGCAGCGGCAAGCTGCTACCCCTTGAACAGGTGTTTCTGCGGCTTAAGGGCGGCCTGGAGAAGCTCAACCAGGCTGATCAGGTGCAACTGGCAAACATCTTGTTTGGCGATGAAGCCGGATCCAAGTTTCTGGCTGTCACTAACCAGAGCAACTCGGCCATCACCAAAATGTTCAGCGACCTCCGCAACAGCAAGGGCGCAACCGACACCGCCCGCACCGCGATGGCCGGCATGGGTCTGGAGCTGCAGCAGCTCACCGGCACCATGGACAGCCTTCGCAACAACATCGGCGGAGTGATGGCGGCAGGCCTCCGGCCCTTGGTGCAAGCGGCCAACGCTGCCGTGGGCGCCGTGTCAGCCCTGCCCAAGCCGGTCAAGGACACCGGGGCGGCGCTGATCGCCCTCGGAATCGCTTCCACCGGTGCCGCGATCAGCCTCACCGCGCTCAATCTCGTGCTGGCCCAGACGGGTGGGCTTGCGGGGCTGGCCGTTGCGGCAAGGGCGGCCGGGGTGGCAGTGGCTGGGATTGGAGGGAGTCTCACGATCGTTCTGGCTGCCGCGGCTGGTATCGGGTTGCTTACCGGGAAGTTTGACGAGATGGACAAGACCACTAAGACGTTGGTTCAAACGACGATCGCACTAGGGGCGGGGGTTCTGGTGTTTCGGAGCATCGCCGCCGCCGCTGGAATCGCCGCAACCGGACTGGGATTTCTGAACATTCAGCTTGGCAGAACAGCCGTGCTCACGTCCCTGGCCTCTGGAGCCGCAAAGGGAGGTTTTGCTGCCGCGCTGATTGGTGCCGCTGTAACCGCTGCAAGTGTTTATGCGGTGCTTAACAACAACATCAAGACCACCGGAGAAGACACCGAAGCCCTCAGCAGCAAAGCCCGTGAACTGAAAGAGCAGATCGCCCAACTCCAGAAGGAGATTGCGGACGGCAAAAAGCTGGGCCTTGATACGACCGATGCGCAGAAGCGGGTGAATGAGCTTTACATGAAGCTGCGCGAGATTGAGGGACCACTGGAGATCAAGTTGAGTATTGATAAAGCAAAGGCTGAGCTTAAGAGCCTCAAGGATGAGTACGACAAGCTCAAGGATGGTGACGACAGAAAGGCGCCGCTCCAGGCCAAGGTGGACGGCGCTGAACGGTATCTGAAGCTGCTGCAGGAGATTGATCGAGGCCAGGCGGTTACCGACGCCTCCCCGGTTGCCCAGCAGGGGGCCAAGGATCTTGCTGCGATTGAGAAAGAGGTCAGGAATCTGCTGGCCAAAAAAATCAGCCTCCCAGTTGACGCACCCGAACAGAAAGACATTGATAAAGCTCTGGACATTTATCAGCGGCAGATTGACCTTAGAAAGGTTGGAATCAAGACGGCGATTAACCGGGAGGAAGCCGTGCGGCAACTCAGCAACCTACAGGGCGACATTGCCGCTGCTTTGTCCAAGGGCGCCGATCCATCCAAGCTGCGAAGCCAACTGCTGCCGCTGCAAATCCAGATCAGAAACCTTGACATTGAACGGGACCGAATCAACAAGGATCTAGCTGCAACCCTGGATCAACAGGTAACCAAAGACGGGAAGCGCGTGCTCACGGCAAAGCAGGAGCTGGAACTTGCGAAGGGCAAGCTCAGCGTGGAGCAAGCCCGCGCCAGCCTGGCCGACAAGATCGCTGGGCAGGACACCGCACGATTGCGGGCCATCCAACAGGTGGCCGATGCCTACGTGAACCTCGCCAATGCCCAGGCGGCGCTCACGCAATCAGGGTTCGACGTGGAGCGCAGCCGCAACAGCAACCGCCTCAGCCTGGCCGAGAAGGAACTGCAGTTCCTGCGGGAGCGCGGCGCCAACTCTCAGGTGATCCAGCAGGCAGAGCAGCGGATCGCCGCAATCAAGCGAGACGGTGAACAGATTGAGTATCGCGCCATGCAGGCCAGCATCGAGGCCACGGCGCGGCGGTTTGAGATGGAGCGGAAGGTGCTCGAATTGAAGCAGGGTGCGCAGTTCCTGGAGCAGCAAGGGGCGATCCGCGCCGCCGATCAGAACGTGCTGCAGCAGCGTCAGCAACTGCTGGAGCTGCGGGGCAAGCTCCTGGATCCGAGCACCGATCCGATCGAGAAAGCCAGCCTGAAGGAACGGATTGGGCTGCAGCAGCAAGCGGTGAACCTGTCCCGGCAGCAAGCCGCAGAGGAGCGCACCCGCCTGGGGCAGATGGCCGAAATCTGGGGCCTTGAGCGCCAAACCCAGCAGGCACAGCAGGGGACCGTCGCCAACCAGCAACGAGCCGCCGCCGCAGGCAAGGGCTGGGAGGACAGCCTCAGCGGCTCACTGGCCAAGATCGACAAGGCTGCCGCTGGTGTTGATCGGCTGCGTGAAGTGTTCGTGGGCACGATCCAGGCCGGCAATGGTCCGGTGGAGAAGATTTACGCCGCAGCGTCGGGATTGCCGGAGCCCCTGCAGAACGCCACCAAGGCCGCCGAGGCGTTGGCCACGGGATTCGCGCAAGCCAACGACGATGCGCAGAAGCTGCTGACCACGGTTGAACGCCTGGCCAAGGCCCCCGCTGCCCGCTGGGCCGGTGGTGGGGTGGAGCCGGGTGGCACCTACCAAGTGAACGAGCTGGGCCCCGAGGCCTTCCTGTCGCGCTCTGGCGCCCTGTCCCTGATCCATGCCCCGGCCTACGGCTCCTGGAGCCCCCCATCGGCCGGCATGGTGCTCCCTGCTGGCCTGACGGCCAGGCTGAGCTCCATGGGCGCGTTCACCGGTGGCGCACCGGCGCCCGTGCTGGCGGGCGTGGCCTCGGCCGGAGGTGTCAGCGGTGCGGCCTCGCAAGCTGCGGCCCTGGGGCGCCTCCAGCGCTCGATTGATGCACTGGAAGGCACCATGCGGTCGTATCGGCCCGAGGTTGTCGTCAACCTGCCGGGCAATGCCGGCCTCCTTCACACCCTGCAGGGCCTCCGATGATCAGCCTCTCCTACGGCGGCACCACCTACACCTTCCCGAACCTCACGGACCACCCGTTCGGCTACGACGAGGTGGACGTGCGCCGCGGCAGGGCCGCCCGGCGGTGGGCCCTCTCGGGCATCGTGAACCGCGAGGACGGGGCCACGATCACTGGCCTCTACGACGCTTGGAACGCGGTGAAGCTCCTGGAGGATGACCCGGTGCGCACGGGCGTGGCGGGGGCCACCGTGGCCCTGCTCGGCGAGGCGCCTGGGTTTGCATGGTCCTCGGCTGTGCCCTGCTGGTTCGCCTCGGCGCCATCGATCGCCATGGCAGGCATGTTCTGCCGGGTGAGCATCACCCTTGTTGATGCCTCCCAGGCGCTGGCCATCCTGCTGCGGCAAGGGGAGGAGGAGGCAGAGCAGGCCGCGCAGCTCAACCTGGGCACGATCACCTTCGGAAGCGCCGTGGTGAACCTCACCGCCCGCCCTGACGGCTTTACCGATCTGCCGGCTTTGGCGCTCACTCCCGCCGGGGGGCATGTCCTCACCGGGCCGCTGGCTGTGACCGAAACGCGGCGGGTGCAGGGGTGGGTCACCTCGGCCAACCTGACAGCCCTGGAAACCTGGCTGAAGACCACCACCGCCGCCAGTCCGTCCACCGGTGGGTGGTTCCCCACGGAATGGAGCGAGCCAGTGGCCAAGCGCCGGGCTGATGGCGGCACGATCGGCACCTATTACGACGTGGCTTTTGCCGTGAGCAAGATCCGATGAGTATTGATTCCCGCGCCTACGCCTGGTGCAACCTCGGCCCACTGGAAGGGGGCAGCAGCATTGCCGACACGCACGCGCAGGGGTCCGGGGTGATCACCACGCGAGGGACGATCAACCTGGCTGGCATCTATCGGCCATCTCCCGGCGCCGTGGTGGAGCTGGCTTATTCCGATGGTCAGAACTGGATCGCACGGATCCCCCGGCGCCTGCGGGTGCTCTCCAGCTTCGCCAACCCCCTAGGCGGCAAGGCCACAGCGGTAAGCGTCGGCTGTGATCTGGCCTACTTCGAGGCCCGCAAGCAACCGCCCGACAGCCTCTCCGCCCGCCAGGCCAACCCGGACACCCCAGAGGCGGTCTGGCGTGCCGCGGCGCCTGCGATTCCGGCAAGCTGGCTGGTGGAGCAGATCCTGGCAGCCCTGGGGCTCACGGCGGCCGGATCCATCCCGCTGACGAATCACTACTTCAGGCAGGAGTTTGACCTCACGGCCGGCTACGTGGAGGAACTGGGCAAGTTGGCCCATTCCGAGGGTTACGCCGTGAGAATGAACGCGGCGGGCCTGGTGGAGTTTATCAACAAGGCCCCCGCTGAGATTGGCACAGGCGTGCTGTTGACCGAGGCTGACCTGATTGACCTTAATTCAATCAACACGGGTGACCTATCGGGTGATGCTGTCTACGCAAAATACACCAGCCTAAAGCTGGTCGCTCCGTCTGGTCTTGATGAGAACCAGCTCAGCAAGCGCAACTGGGAACTTGAAGAAAATTACGGGGCTCCAGAGCAATACGTTCATCAATGGACAGAATACGCCAAGGTTCCGGTCTTAAATGAAAATGGCAGCTTGGCTTATCGTCAACGCAAGGATGCCAATGGAAAGCCGGTGTTTTGGATTGCGGGTCAATCTATCGAAAACGGTTTTCAGACGACAAT
>Ga0209598_10002984_pt1 | contig 12948 bp, 8 predicted proteins | sample M_140807_EF_Meta_FD_187317 | JGI IMG/M metagenome (GOLD analysis project Ga0209598, IMG submission 187317) | Freshwater microbial communities from Lake Montjoie, Canada to study carbon cycling - M_140807_EF_MetaG (SPAdes) (version 2) | ecosystem: Environmental > Aquatic > Freshwater > Lake... | reverse complement strand
TCCCGACACCATCAACGATGGGTTTTTCATGAACCGCCTAGAGGAGGCCCCTAAGTGGGGTAATTTGCCGGCGTCGTATCATTCCGGCGCGGCTTACTTTACCTATTTGGACGGGCATGCCGAAGGGCATCGGTGGCAGGTGTTAGGAGCGGAGGGAACCATCCGGGCCAATGTTCGGGGAGGGGCCGGGGGGATTTTCGCGGCCAACCCGACGACCGATTGGGATTGGGTCAAGGCCAACAGCGGGGAAACTCGATGAGACGGATTGGAGAAGGTAGGGCGATTTTCCCATGTCCCCATCACTCGGTGACTGATAGGAAAAGGGCAGAATGAACCGAGTTTCGATGGGTTTCCTAGGTGCTGGCAAGATGGCGACCGCATTGGCTCGCGGAGTCATCAGTGCGGGGGTGGTTCCAGCCGAGAGGGTCTTGGCCAGTGATCCGATTTTGGCTGCCCGCCAAGCATTCGCTCAGGCGACTGGAGCTCGGGTCACCGATTCGAATATCGAAGTCTTGGCAGGTTCAGACATTGTGGTGATGGCCGTGAAACCCGACCAAGTCGTGGGCCTCTTGGGCGAATTGGCAGCGAACTGGAACACGGAGCGGCATTTGGTTGTGAGCATCGCTGCCGGAGTTTCCTTGGCTCGCATGGAAGCCGCAGGACCGAGCGGCCTTCGGGTCATCCGGGTAATGCCCAACACACCAGCGCTGGTCGGGGCGAGCGCCTCGGCCTACGCGGTGGGTTCCTCGGCAACGTGCGCCGATGCCGAGGTGGTTCAGGAGTTCTTGGCGTCCGTGGGTCTGGCCTTGGAAGTGAAGGAAAAGCTGCTCGATGCGGTGACGGGGGTCAGTGGCAGTGGGCCTGCCTATGCGTTCCTAATGATTGAAGCGTTGGCCGATGGTGGAGTGGCCGCGGGCTTGCCCCGGGACATTGCCCAGCGTTTGGCAGCGCAAACCTTGCTTGGGGCCGCCAAGATGGTTTTGGAGACCGGACAACACCCCGGAGCCCTCAAGGACGCTGTTTGCAGTCCGGGCGGCACGACCATTGAAGCCATTCATGTGCTGGAAAAGGGCGGGGTGCGCGCAGCGTTAATCGGAGCTGTTCGAGCGGCCGCCGACAAGGCCAAGGCCATGGCCATGGCCTGAAAGGTTTCAACATGAACTCTTCCCTCCCGCCTCCGCATCCCACGCAAGTCCGAATCCTGTGGGGGACGCTCACCGCATTGGCCATCGCGGTCTTGTTGGGTTTGGTAGTCGGTGCTGTTTGGGGAGCGGGGCGGGTTTTGGATGTCTTGTCGCCAGTCCTTTGGCCTCTGGCTTTGGCGGGTGTGCTGGCTTACTTGCTGGATCCGGTCGTTGATTTTATTGAGCGACGGGGTGTCGCGCGGGCCCATGCCATCACTTTGGTTTTTGTTTCGGCGTTGGTGCTCGTGGTGGGGGTGTTCGCCAGCGTGGTTCCTCAGCTTTACCGAGAGACCCGGCAGTTTGCTGAACGGGTGCCAGATTACAGCCAAAAGTTTCAGCATCAGATGGAATCTTGGGCCACCAACCCGCCGGTTGTGGTCCGAAAACTCCTGGAGTTGCGGGCGAAGTCGGGTCCGACTGCTACTCCGGCCGATCCGGTGGGTGCCAATGCAGGCACTGGACTCGCCCCAATGGACCTCGAAACACGAGCCTCCCTCAAGGAAGCCTCCACGTGGTTGATGAACCTCTTGCCAGCCAGTGGGGTGTGGTTTTTGACACAGTTGGGCAAGGTGAGTGGTTGGTTCGGTCTCTTGGCCGGGCTGTTTCTGGTGCCGGTCTATGCATTCTATTTTCTGCTCGAAAAACGAGGGATTGAGCGGGAATGGACCGATTACCTGCCCGTGCGCAATTCGCAGTTCAAGGACGAGTTGGTGTTCATACTGCGATCCATCAACAACTACCTGATCGTATTTTTTCGAAGCCAATTGCTCGTGGCGATGTGCGACGGAGTTCTCTATACCTTCGGTTTTTTAGTTATTGGTCTACCCTACGCCTTCATCATCGGATTGATGGCAACGGTGCTCACCATGATCCCTTTCTTGGGGGCCATCACGACCTGCGTGGCCGCGTTACTGGTCGGGTTCGCTAGTTCCGGTGATTGGGTCCTGCCGGCTAAGGTGCTCGGAGTTTTTGCCATGGTTCAGTCGTTGGAAGGATTGGTGATTTCCCCAAAAATCATGGGAGATCGCGTGGGATTGCATCCCTTGAGCATCATCATTGCGGTCATGGTGGGGACCACGTTGTTGGGTGGACTCTTGGGCGGCATTTTGGCCATTCCGCTGACGGCGGCCTTGCGGGTACTGATGTTCCGCTATGTCTGGAAGCAAACGCCCACAGAAGAGGCGATGAAGGTTGCCGACCCAGAAAATATTTGAACGTTCGGTTGGGAGATTTGCTCTCAACAACCGTCGTTATGTCTTGATCCTGCCGGAACTTCGGTTGGCAAACTGGATATCTCAAACCATACTAAACGCAATGAATCATCGGGTGTTGTTAATTCTGGGTAGCCTTTGTCTGCAACTGGCGGGGTTGGCCAAGGAATTGCGGCCTCCGACCAGCGCAAACAAAGAGGTGCCGTCAGCGGCCGCCCATGCAGCAACGTCGGATACCGGGGTGCTGCCCTCCAAGTTTACTGATCCGAAGACCTTGGCACCGGAGGAATCCAGCGGCGAAATCGCCCGATTGGCGGCCCGGATGATCGAGCGTTCGCACTTTTTGCGTCGGGAGTTTGATGACCGCGTCTCGGAGCGTTTCTTTGAACGGTATCTGGAGTCACTGGATCCCCAGCGGATGTATTTTACCCAGGCCGATTACGACGAGTTTAGCGCCTACCGCCAACAGTTGGATGATCTGACGCTTCGACGCGGGGATACCCGGCCCGCCTACGAGATCTTCAACCGTTATCTCCAGCACATCGACCAGCAATACGCGGTGGTTCAAGGGGCTCTGAAGACCGATAAATTCAGCTTTGAAGCCGATACCAAGATGCTTCTGAACCGCAAGGATTCCCCCCGTCCCAAAGACCTCACGGAACTGCAATCGATTTGGCGCGACCGTCTACGATTTGAGTATCTTTCGGAAAAATTGAACCGCGATTTTGCGACGCTCGCCACGAATGTTTGGACTCAGATGACCACCGCGCCTGAGCCAGAGGTCGATGCCGGCAATGGCACGAATTCAGTGCCGTCAACGCCTCCGGCAAAGATGGTCACCAGGCCTATTTTGTCGGGTGGAAAGAAGGTGGCCGAACTTTACGTGACCGGATTAGAGATTCGCCTTCACTCCAACCTTTCCACCAACCGTGCCGTAGTGGTGGCCAAGATGGCCGAATCAGGAAAGTTTAAAGGTCCTTCCGATTTGCGCAGTTACTTCGAGAGCAACCTTCAAGGTGATCGCCACGACGAAATCGTGAAGACCCTGAACCGCCGTTACAACCGGGTGATGCGGAATTTGAAGCAGTTCGAATCCAAGGAAGTGTTGCAGTGGTACCTCGATGCGCTGGCCCACTCCTACGATCCGCATACTAACTACTTCGGACCTCGGGAAGAGGAGGCCTTCAACATGTCCATGACCCTGTCTTTTGTGGGTATAGGCGCTGTGCTGACGAGTGAAGACGGGTACGCCACCATCACCGAGGTCAAGCCGGGAAGCCCTGCTGAAAAGAGCAAGATCCTCAAGTCCGGTGACAAGATCGTGGCTGTTGCCCAAGACAAGCAGGCTCCGGTCGATGTGATTGATGAAAAGCTCCAGAAAGTCGTAGAGCAAATTCGCGGACCGAAGGGGTCTAAGGTCACTTTGACCTATATCCCGTCGGGATCCGACCTCAGCACCCGTAAGACGGTCACCATCGTCCGGGACACGATCCCGCTGGAGGATCAGGAGGCTAAGGCCAAGCTGGTGCTGTTACCCGGTGGTGCAGGCAAGACCAACCGCATCGGTGTGATCGATCTCCCGGCGTTCTACAGTGGAGCCATCGGTGGCAACGGTGCCACGAAGAGCCCCACCGCCGACGTCGCCAAGCTGTTGCGCAAGCTCATGGCCGAGGGTGTCGATGGCGTGGTTTTGGATTTGCGGCGTAACGGAGGTGGATCTCTCGAGGAATGTGTCAGTTTGACTGGGTTGTTCATCAAGACCGGACCGGTCGTTCAGGTGGTCAACGCGCTCGGGCAGCAGCGGGTTTTGGAGGATGACGATTCCTCCGTGCTGTATGACGGCCCGTTGGTGGTGTTGACCAGCCGCTTCAGTGCCTCCGCCTCGGAGATTCTAGCCGGAGCCCTTCAGGACTACGGACGAGCCGTGGTGGTGGGTGACAGTTCAACCCATGGCAAGGGCACCGTGCAGAACCTTCAAGGATTGGAACCCTTCTATCGCGGAACCGGAAAGCCGGGACAGGTGAAGGTGACCATTAGCAAGTTCTTCCGCCCGTCGGGGTCCTCGACCCAACTCAAGGGTGTGGTTCCCGATGTGGTGCTACCCAGCATTAACAATTTTGCCGATATCGGTGAATCGGCGCTGAGCAATGCGCTGCCGTGGAACACCATTTCGCCGGTCCGTTTCGACAAGATGGATCGGGTGACCCGGGCGCTGCCGGAACTTCAGCGTCGATCCACCGATCGGTTGGCCAAGGATCGGGACTACGCCTATATCGGCGAGGACATTGAGCGGTACAAGAAGCTCTTGGCCGATCGGAGTATTTCGCTGAACGAAAAGAAGCGTCGGCAGGAAATGGAGACTGATCGCAGCCGGGCTGCCGTTCGCAAGGCTGAAATCAAGAGCCGAAATGAGACGGAACCCGTCGCCTACGAAATCACCCTTAAGAACGCTGCCCAACCCGGGCTTCCAGAGCCCAAGGTCGCCAAGCCGGTGGTGGCTGCAACGGCCCGTGATGCCCGCGCCCTGAAATCGGGCGCATCGAAGGAATCCACCGCTGAGCGGCGTCGATTGCGGGAGGCAGGTCAGGAGGACGGGGACGACGACCAAGATGGAGTCGCAGCCGATGTGAATCTTCGGGAGGCAGAAAAAATAGTGATCGACCTCTTGGAATTGTCCAAGGCTCGCGGCAGTGCATCCGGGGCGACTGCGGGCATTCGTTCTGAGCCGTGAGACAACGTAGAGCAGACTTTTGGATTCAATCATTATGAGCAATCGAATCGCTTGTGTGGGAGTAGGACGCATGGGAGCCAATATGGCCCGACGGTTGAAGGAGTCGGGATTCCATGTGACCGCAGTCTATGACCTTCACCGAAAGCAGGCTCGGTTGTTGGCCCAAGAACTCGGGTGCGAGGCCCCTACGCGATTATCCGCGGTGACTGCCTTGGCCGACGTGATTCTCACGGTGGTGTCGGACGATGACTCGATGGAGTCGCTGTTTGCTCAGAAAGGAGACAGCCTGCTCAAAGGAGCCGCAGGAAAATTATTCATCAACTGCGCGACTGTGAGTCCAGCCACCCATGTGATGGTGGAGTCCAGATCTCAGGCAGTGGGCGCTGAGAGTGTGGAAGCCTGCATGGCCTCTAGCATTACTCAGGCTCGCCAAGGGACGTTGTATTTGATGACCGCAGGCCAACAGAGCTCATGCCAAAGGGCTGAGCCTATCTTGGCCAAGCTGTCGGCTTCCCGGCGCTACATTGGGGCCGCAGGGACAGCCGCACAGGTTAAGGCACTGGTCAACATGGTGATGAACATTAACACCGCGGGCCTCGCCGAAGGGTTGGGCTTGGGGGCAGCCATGGGGTTAGACTTGGGAATGCTCCGCGAAGTCTTCTCTCAGACCGGAGCCAATTCTCGGGTGTTGGAGACCGATGGCGAAGACATGCAAAAGCGCGATCACGCCTGCTTCTTCAGTTCGGCCCACGCGGCCAAGGATTCTGGGATCGCTGTTAGTCTAGCCAAGAAGGTGCGGTTGAAAGTGCCTTTGGCTCAGGCCGCATTGGGCCAGTACACTCGGATGGTCGATAGCGGACTCGGAGAGTTGGACAAATCCGGCGTTGCCGAATTGACCTTCCCAGGTCGTGGCCCCAAGCCAGCCAAGCCAGCCAAGGCCCCTAAGACAGTCTAGAAGAGGAAGTGAGTTCGGAGACGATCTAAAGATCAAAGAGGGTCAGAGGCTTGAGTCTCTGTCCGGTGTGATACGTTGACGTGGCTCAGGCGTTGACCTAGCTCAGACGCTGCCGTGATTCACGCGTTGCGGTAGCTCAGGGAATAGCCGGAGCTCAATGCACCAAGCAATCGAGGCAGTCGAAGCTTCGCTGGTTCGGCTAAACTGTGGGTTTGCCCCTAACTCAGCGATCCTGAGAATCATCGAGACGGGAACGGCATCGAGACGCGAAGCCCCTCGTCGATCAAACCGTCGCGGCCCTTTTATCGTTTTTCAGTGGTGCCATCCGATGGCTCAAAGAATAGCCCATTGGATGACTCTGTTATTCGTCGAGGGCGACCGAGCGGCCCCGGGGAGCGACCGAATATTGAAGAAAACGGTCTAAGAGCAACTGGACACCGAAATTGTTGACACCCGATCCGAAGAAGATCGGCGTGAGTTTCCCCATCAATACCTGTGGGTGGTCGAATTCGGTACCCGCCATCTCCACCATCTCGATTTGTTCTCGAACTGAAGCGTAAGTGAGTTCGTCGAGCTTTAAGCGAACGATCGGGTCTTCGAGGCCGGTGACATTGACCGGGGCCCGGTACATACCGCCCACCACTCGCTCAAAGAGGTGAACTCGTTTCTCGGCGCGATCGTAGATACCGCGGAACTCCGGGCCATTGCCCAAGGGCCAGTTCATGGCGCAAGAGCGGATTCCTAGTACGGCCTCCAACTCATCCATTAGTTGGATGGGGTCCCGGGAAGGGCGATCCAACTTGTTGATGAAGGTGAAGATAGGAACGCCGCGTCGAGCGCAGACCTCGAAGAGTTTGCGGGTCTGGGATTCTACACCTTTGCCGGCATCAATGACCATGATCACCGCATCCACAGCCGTGAGTACGCGGTAGGTGTCTTCTGAAAAATCTTTGTGCCCCGGTGTGTCCAGCAGATTGATGTGGTAGCCGGAGTATTCGAACTGCAGCACCGTAGAACTGATGGAAATACCGCGCTTTTTCTCCAACTCCATCCAGTCAGAGGTGGTGGCTCGTTGATTTTTGCGGGCTGTGACCGAACCGGCTAGTTGGACAGCGCCGCCATAGAGCAAAAGCTTTTCGGTGAGCGTTGTCTTGCCGGCATCCGGATGCGATATGATCGCAAAGGTGCGCCGGCGCTGAATTTCTTCCTGTTGGGTCACGGGGATCCGATTGGGGTTGGAAGAGTTGGAGTCTCAAGGAAAACGGCACCCCGGAGGGTGCCGTTCACAATTTTTATTGATCGGCCCGGATCAGGCGGCCTGAGGCGGATTTTCCGGAGGAGTTTCGACGGAATCTGCCGGGTGTTCAGCTTCTACTTGTGCGGCAGGGGCCTCTTCGGCGAGGGAAGCGGCGACGTCGTCGACAGCTACGGTTTCAGTGGCTGACGCCGGAGCTACCTCTGCAGTCACAGCCTCGGGAGCTGCAGGCTGCTTGTCAGCCTTCTTCGGGGCCTTTGGGGTCGGAGTGGGACGCGGTGCTGGCTTCTTAGCCGTCTCCAACATTCCGCTGGCGAATTCGATCACATGACCTTGGTGGATGAGCCAGTGTAGGTCGTTCAAGACCGCCTGCTGTTCCAATGTCAGCGGGGAGGGGGCCGGAGCTGCTCCGCCTTCGACCGCCGCCTCGGCCGGGGCCGGGCTCGGAGCGAGGGTCTCGACCAAGCGCTTGCGATTGGTTCCGAGATTGGTGTTGATGTGCTCGATGATCTTCTTGGTCGTTTCAGAGACCACGCTGCTCTCGGTATCGAGGTGATGCGGACGCGCCACCGCCACATGGACCACAGTCTTGTCACGCTTGAAGAATTGCAGCCCCATGGAGGCGAAGGTGTTGCTCAACGCGGTCGCGATGCGGATTGGGAACCGCTTTTCTTTGTCGAGCGAAACACGCAGCAGTGTCTGGAGAGCAGCCGGCAGTTTGGCATCAGCCTTCGGTGTGAAGGAGTCTACCTGCTTAATGAACGAGGCTTGATGAACCTCAGTGAAGTGGGCCCGGACCTCGTCCATCGACTGAAGCATCTTGGGCTCAGGAACGTTGAGGGCTGTGTACTCGTAGCGGAAGCTGACCGACTCGGTCCATTGCTTTACAATGGCTTCGTCTTTCACAATCTTCACCCGGCTCTTGTACATGTCGAAGTTCATCCGAGAGAACCGCTCGGCGTGGAGCTTGCGGAGTTTCTCTTGGTAGCCGTGAAAATTGGGAGGTCCCAGCAAATCGCCAGTCATCCCGCATTGAGCCACTAGGGTCCAGACTCCCTTGGGCGGATCGCACGGCATTTTCTCGGTCTGATAGAAGGTTTCGAAATGTGCCTTCAGCGCATACTCGGCAGCGGCTTGTTCACTCAGCCATAGGGTGTCGTCGAGATTGCAAACAAAGAGCGGCTGGACGGCCACATCTTTCTTGCTCGCCTCGTCACGGTGCTTAATGACCTTGAAGCCCACGGTGTACCGTTCGGGCTTTTGCATCACCAAACCGGCGACCTCGAAGAGGGGGTAGGCGCGACCGCTGAGTTTGATTTGTCGGGCCAGCGAGCTGACACCACCCTGCTCAGGAGTCAGGGTCAGTTCGATGGGAATCAGCGGTTCAGGATTAAAATCCGGACGACGCGGGCCACGACCGGGTCCATCACGTCTGGGTCCGCTCTTGGGATCCCACGCGATGCCAGGAGCGCCGCCGCCGCCAGGTCCACCCTGCGGGCGCGGTCCACGGTCACCGCGGTCACCACCGGGGCGAGGGCCACCAAAGCCACCGGGGCCGCCGGGGCGAGGGCCACCAAAGCCGCCAGGACCGCCGGGGCGAGGACCGCCAAAGCCGCCAGGTCCGCCGGGGCGAGGGCCGCCAAAGCCGCCCGGTCCGCCGGGGCGAGGGCCACCAGGTCCGCCGGGACGATCCCCGCGGCCAAAGCGCCGGTCGCCACGGGATTCGCCTTCGGTTCCATCGTATCGGGCGTACTTGTTAGGGTCCGTCGGCGATGTAGCCCAGGCGGGCTGAAACAGTTTGTTCAGGTCGAGGTTGATCTCCAGTGATTCGCTCATATCAAAAAGACCGCTTCTAAGCGGGTGTTACCAAAATGGTTTGGCACAATGGGACCCGGAAGGCGCGAAAGCAAGTCTGTCAGCGAAAATGCCGCTTTTCAAAAAAACAGCGGTTTGGACTGGAATGGAGCAGGCCGGTATTGGCCAAGGATTCATCGTCTGAGCTCGCTTGGAGACGGGGCTTGGATGAAACGGTGGATTGATGGCATCCTTTTGCCAGGTTCCCATGGGTTCAAACTTTTCCATTTGTTGCTGTGAGTGCGCTCGGTGGGCGCCGTTGGAAAACTCTTGGCTGCGCCGAGCGTGGGTGGGCGTTTTGACGGTGGCGTTCGCCCTGAAGATTTTTGCGGCCGACGCAGTGAGCACAGGGAGCACAGGGGTCGCCTCCAGTGGTCTCAGTTCCCGAGCAGCGGCGCTGTGGTCACTCAATCCTCTATTGTCTCCTCCGGTTCCGACGGGCTTGGGTTCAGAGCATCCGATTGATCGGTTTATTGATGCGGCCTTGGTCACGCAGGGGTTGCACCGGGCTCCGGAAGCACAGCAGCGAACCTTGATTCGGAGAGTGGCCTGGGATCTTACAGGTCTTCCCCCCACGCCCGGCGAGGTGGACACCTTCCTCTCGGACCCCTCTCCGGAAGCCTTCGAGCGCATGGTGGATCGGTATTTAGTTTCGCCTGCCTACGGTGAACGGTGGGGGCGCTGGTGGCTGGATTTAGCGCGCTATGCCGACACGAACGGCCAGGACGAAAACAAAGTCATGGCCAATGCCTGGCGCTACCGCGACTGGGTGATCCGCTCATTCAATGCCAACCAACCGTACGACCAATTTGTTCAGGAGCAGTTGGCCGGAGATCTCCTCGACCGAAAGGAGGTTTCGGAATCTCAGTTGTTTGATCGGTATATGGCCACGGGATTTCTTGTTTTGGGGCCCAAGATGTTGGCCGAACAAGACAAGCCCAAGTTGGTGATGGATTTGGTGGACGAGCAAATCGATGTCGTCAGCCGAGCGTTTCTGGGGCTGACGATGAGTTGTGCCCGCTGCCACGATCATAAATTTGATCCGATCAGCGCCCAAGATTACTACGCCATGGCCGGAATTTTTCGTAGCACGAAGACCCTGGAGAACTTGGCCTTCGTCTCCAAATTCAACGAGCGCCGTATTACGGGCAGCCAACGCATGGCTGCCATCGAGGCTCACAAGTCATCGATGAGCCAAATCCAGAAGCAGTACGATGAAGCGGTTCGTATGGCCAATGCCGGATTGCAGCGCGAATGGCAGGCGGTGATGTCGAGGGATCTTCCGCTGTGGATGGATGTGTCTCGCTCTGCGGCGACCAACAGTCTCGAAGGGCGATGGAAACAATGGTGGCAGGGTAAATCGCCGACCCCGGGTGTCCGGCGCACCTTCGAAGAATTGGCGAAAGATGCTGCGGTCCGCGAGTCCTGGTTGGCCCCTATTCGCGCCGGCAATGAATTGAAGGCCGGCGGGATTCAGTTGGCTTCAGGTCGGGTGGGATTTGGTTTTCAGGCCGATGGCCGAAACCACATTAATCGACCAGCGAGTGCCGATTTAGAGCCCAAGCAGTGGACCCTCCAGACTTGGGTTTATGTCGACGAGTTTGGCAAGGAAGGGGATGCCCGCCGTTGGTTGGTGGCCAAGAACGACAACGAATGGGCCGAGGGACATTACGCGCTGCTCCTCGATGGAAAACACCCCATGGCCTACCTGAACATCGGGGGCGGCCCGGAGCGCGTGGTTTCCCTTCGGGCGACCAAGACCATTCAGCGACGGGAGTGGCATCAATTGACGGCCACCTACGACGGAAAGCTATTCTGCCTGTTTGTGGATGGAGCCCCTGCTGGACAACTCGAGGTCGGCAAATCTCGCGTGGCCGGATCTGGGCGTTTTTCAGTGGGTCAGCGGCCTGATGGGTATGTGCACTTCAAGGGGCGTTTGGATGAAGTGATTTTGTCGGACGAGGTCTGGACGGCAGAGCGCGTAATCGAGGCGTTCAAATCGCCGGAGCGGGTCCGTGATTGGCCTGCGTTGCTTCGCTTAGACTTCGACCACCTGACCGACTCCGAACGCCGAGAAGCCGAGTGGGCCGAGGCTCGAGAGGCCGTCTTTGGGGCCGATGGAGTTCTCGCGTTGCCGAAGGATCCGAAGCCGCTCTACCCGGAAGCGGTCCGGGACGCGCTTTCGCAGAAGGAACAAGAGCGCGAAGCCTTGAAACGCCAAGATCCGGGAGCGCCTGAATTTGCGCTGTCCGTTGAAGAAGGGACGGTGGCGAACTTGCCGGTCCATATCCGGGGCAGCCATCTTCAATTGGCGGCTCATCCTGTCCCGCGCGGTTTTCCCAAGGCCATTCAAGTGAGCCATGCTCCGGTCATTGCCGAATCACAAAGCGGGCGGCTGGAACTGGCACAGTGGTTGACCCGACCCGACCATCCACTCACGGCGCGGGTGTTGGTCAACCGAGTTTGGCAGGCTCACTTTGGCAACGGATTGGTCCGCAGTTCTGACAATTTTGGTTTGCGCGGTGAGGTTCCAAGCCATCCCCAATTGCTGGACTGGTTGGCGCATGGATTTGTGAGTGGCGGTTGGAACCTCAAGCAACTCCACCGGCAAATCCTCACCAGTTCCACCTGGCGGCAGGCGGGTCGGATTCACGGCGATCCGAAAGGGTTTGAATCGGATCCGGAGAACCGCTGGCTTTGGCACTATCCTCGGCAACGGTTGGAGGCAGAGATGATCCGCGACGGAGTCCTGGCCGTATCCGGACGACTGGATCGCTCGATGGGTGGAAGCTTGGTCTCGTGGGGGAATGACGATTACACGCCTGAGGACACGGTTTCCGAAACCTCCCGGCGTCGGACGCTCTACCTGCCGGTGGTTCGAGACCGCGTCTATGATTTGCTGACCCTCTTTGACTTCGCTAATCCCAGCGTCGGCGTGGCGCGACGGACGCCCACCGTGGTGTCGCATCAAGCGCTTTTCTGGATCAACAGCCCCTGGGTCAAAGATCAGGCGGGTGCGTTGGCAACGGACATTCGATCGGGGGAGCCACGGCCCGTGACTCAACGTGTGAGCCTGGCCTATGAGCGGGTTCTCGGTCGATTGCCGACCGAGGCGGAGCAGGTCCGCGCGGTGGCGTTTTTGTCAAAACCGGGAACCACGGCCACCGCACCGGATTCTGCCGAACGGTGGCTCGCTTGGTGCCAGGTGCTCCTAGCCAGTTCTGAATTCCAGTACCGCGATTGATTCCTATGAACCCGGCCATGCACTCACGAATTTCACGACGCCAACTCCTGCGTCGGTCGGCTCTGGGCTTCGGCAATCTCGCCTTGATGGGATTGATGTCCCCCGGTTTGCGCACTCGAGGTTCGGAGATTCAGCCCAACCCCTTGGCTCCGCGGGCTCCGCTGTTTCGCTCCAAGGCCAAGCGGATTATTTTTCTCTTCATGCATGGGGGTCCCTCGCATGTGGACACCTTCGATTGGAAGCCCCGGCTCTTGAAGGATTCGGGCAAGCCCTTGCCCTTCGATAAACCCCGGATCCAGTTCGCCAAGACCTCCAACCTCCGGCGTTCTCCCTGGGAATTCCGGCCCTACGGACAGTCGGGTGCGATGATCAGCGACCTCTTTCCGTTAGTGGGCGCTCGAGCCGACGACTTGTGCTTTATCAAGTCGATTCATGGCACCAACGAAGCGCACGGCGGAGCATTGCTGAAGCTCAACACGGGTTCCGACACGGTGGTTCGACCGAGCATGGGCTC
>Ga0209598_10002983_pt1 | contig 12949 bp, 10 predicted proteins | sample M_140807_EF_Meta_FD_187317 | JGI IMG/M metagenome (GOLD analysis project Ga0209598, IMG submission 187317) | Freshwater microbial communities from Lake Montjoie, Canada to study carbon cycling - M_140807_EF_MetaG (SPAdes) (version 2) | ecosystem: Environmental > Aquatic > Freshwater > Lake... | reverse complement strand
GCGTCTTGGTAAGGAACGGCGACCCGAGCATGCAGGGGTCGGCAACCATGGTTTCCGCTCCCAGTTGCCTCAGACCCAGGGCCAGGTTCCGCGCCGCACTGTTATGACCCTCTCCAAATGCGGCGGTGACAATCAGAATGCGTGCGGCGGGCATGCATCGATTTACACAAGCTGGAGGATTGCGTCGAACATGTTTTTCGCATATTCTTCGCGGGCGCCAAACAAATGGACGAGGAAGAAGAGATCATCAAACTGGACCTTGAGGAAGTTACCGTGCCCCGGGAACGCAAGGTCCGTCTTGGGGAACTCAAAAAAAACCACCTGGAACAGCTTTCCGATTCCGCTAGAAAAAACAAAGCGCCCGAACTCAGGATTCTCAACGAGGAGCCCGAGGAAATCATTGAGGAGATCGAACCAGCTACGGAAGAGAAACAACGGCACTTTTTCGAAGGGAAGAGCGTGGATTATACCATCGATGAAATTCTCCACACCAACACCATCGATCCCGACTCGATGGAAAAACAATGGGGTTCGGAAAGCTGGGAAATCCTGCCCGGTTGGGTGATGCTGTTTTCATTGCTGGTGCTCAGTGCTCTGGGCTATGCGGTTTATCTGCTGATGAACATGAGCGAGCACGAAGGAAAAAAAATCGAAGCGGGCAAAGCGCAAGTGGATGAATATGCCATCGAAACCGCGCGCGCGGAAACCCTCGTCAAGACAATCGACACCACCGTTCGGCAGTATCTTGCGGCTGAAACCCTCGCGGAAAAACTTCGCTATGTCAGGCACGCCGATGTCATCAAGACGCGGATGGAAACCTACTACGCAAGCCATCCTCTCACGCCTGCCAAGTGCCGGGTTGTCACGGACTACAGCCCTCTCACCGTGGGAACCAAAACATTCTGGCGTGTCGTCGCCCCCGTCGGAAATGATCAGGGGGAGGCAATATTGGTTGAGCAACTTTCCGACACCGAAGTGAAGGTCGATTGGGAGAGCCATGTTCATTACCAGCCGATGGAATGGGACCGATACGCCGCCGAGAAGCCGACCGCAGCGATGGAGTTCCGGGTCGATCCCGAACCGGCCTTTCATTATCAAGGCGAGTTTCTGGACGAACAACGCTGGGCCTGCTACCGGCTCAAGGAAAAATCGAGCGATCTGTCACTATTCGGCTTTGTGTTGCGTGGCAGCGCAGCCCATACATTGATCGTGCAACGCCTCGCCCAAGGAGGGAAAACCATGATCCTGCGGCTGCAATTCGCCACAGCGATCAAATTGACGGATACCGTGGTGATCGACAAAGTCATCAGCCCGGAAGTCTGCCGGATCGATCCACCCTCTTCCCCAACGGACTAGATGAACGGGAAAGTCATACGTTGGAGACACTGTGGCTGGGGCATCGCCGCATTCCTGTGCCTGGAGTACATCCGCGGTGTTGTCAGATTGGCGACAAGCTCGGGAAGCATGGACAACAAGTTCTGTGCCCTGGCACGCGAAAAACACCTGACGTTCCTGATCCTCGAAAACCTGTATGCCGGCGTCGCTTATGTCCTTCTCGGGTTGGCCGCTTTCCTGATCGTGATCCCGTTGTGGACGGCCTGGGAAAAGCGCTGTCGACCCCATGCCACCCTGTCCGCGGCACGGGCGTTTCTCATTGCCTTTCTGCTGCACGGCTTTTTCGTGCTGCGACTTTTGGAGACGCGTCCGTATTTTCTTAACGAGTCGGAATACGGCTACTGGTATTATCACATCAGCGATTGGTTTCCCTCGTGGCTCGCAACGGCGGTTTTCACTGGGCTGCCGCTCGGCTACCTTGCCTTCCTTGTTTTCTGGTATCTTTTCCGCTGGGCGAAAAAGCCGTCGGCGAGAATGGCGGGCACGGCATTGGTTCTGCTGGGCAGCGCGGCATTCGTGCTATCCGGAAAAACCGGCCCGACTCCGCACAAGCGGACGGGCGGCGACGAACCGCAAAAAAAATGGAATGTCATCATGATCGGATCCGACTCCCTGCGGGCCGACCGGCTGGGTCTGAGCGGCTATGTGCCCTACCGAAGCGACGGCCCCGCCGCCGGAGGAGTATCACCGGTCATCGACGAACTGGCCAAAAGCTCGCAGGTATTCCAGCAGTGCTTCACCCCGATCGCCTCCACTCTCGAATCCAACACCTCCCTGCACTCATCCCTCTATCCGCATAGCCACGGATTCCGCCACATGTATCCGGGCAAACAACAAGTCGCGGCAACCACGGAAATCATCGAACCGATCAGCACCGTGCTCCGCAGGCAGGGGTACCACACCATGGCCATCGGCGATTGGTGCGCCGGATTCTACCAAATGATGCCGCTCGGTCATGAGGATGTCTCCGTGTCCAATTTCGACAGTTTTAAAATCTACATGAGCCAGGCGGTGATCATGGCCCACTTCGCAATCCCTCTTTACTTCGACAACCCGCTGGGTTTCCGCATCTTCCCCGAAATTCAATCGTTCGCCCAGTTTGTCACCCCCGAGGTCGTGACCTCGCGGGTGGAGCGCAAAATCTCGGAAATGGCGGAAAAAGGCCAACCCTTTTTCGCACACGTTTTTTACTCCTGCAACCATCTCCCGTATCGATGCACGGAACCGTACAACAGCATGTTCGCCGACCCCTCCTATGTCGGAAAAAACAAAAATTCGGTCGATTTTGACATCGATGCATTCATCGGCGGCACCAACCTGGAGGACAAGTGGAACAAGCTCAGCCCGGCCGATGCCAGACAAATCTCCGCCCTTTATGACGGCTGTACCAGGCAGTTCGACGACTGCGTGGGTCGTATCCTCGATTGCCTGAAAACCAACGGTCTCGACGAGAACACCATCATCATCATCAGCTCGGACCACGGCGATGATCTCTACGAACCAGGGGCCACCCTCGGTCACGGGCTGAGTTTTCATGGCGGCGACCAGGCCAACCACATTCCGATGATCGTGCACGTGCCCGGAGTGGCGGCGCAGCAATTCCCTCAAACCGTGCGCAGCATCGATGTGGCACCGAGCGTGCTCGACCTGTTAGGGATCGAGAAACCGGCGAAATGGGAGGGTCGAAGCTTCGCGCCCTGGATCTCAGATCGCAACACCGCGACAGCAAGGCCGTTTTACGCGGAGACCGGTTTCCCATTCATCCAATTCCGCGTCGGTCACGTGCAGCGCCCCCACCTCCCGCCGATGGATGAATTGACCTTCATCGATGAGTCTTACGATTATCATTTCGTGCTCAAACCCGAATACGAAAAAGCCCTGGTCGATGCCAAGGAGCGGATGCTGCGGACCGAGCGATGGAAAATCACTCTCACTCCCACGGCGGAAGGCGGCAGGTATTACCAGTTGTTTCACCTGCCGGATGACCCACATTGCGAACACGATGTCGCCGCCGACCGTGCCGACGTGCTGGAGCCGATGAAACGGGCCATTGACCGATGGGTCGATGAAAAAGTCGAGACCGATATTGCCGCGATCTTCCCACAGGGTGAACCGTAGCCGGTCATCAACGCGCGCTGGATTGGCTGAAAAACTCACGCGAAGACGCCCGTATCCCCTTTCCCATGAACCAAGCCGACACATTCCGACTTCTCATCCTCGCTTCTTGCGGAACCGCGCTCGCCGTTCCTCCGGGCTTCAAAATCCAGACCTACGCGGAATACCCCAACGTCAATTATCCCACCGCTCTCTCGGCTGCCGCAAACGGCGATGTCTATGTTTCCTCCGATCCCAACGGCTCGCTCGGCCACATCAAGGGCTATGGCAAGGTGATCCGCTGCCGCGACACCAACAACGATGGCAAGGCGGATGAATTCAAGGACTTTGTTCCGGTCCTGCATTCCCCGCGAGGCGGGCATTTTCTGGGCGACACTCTTTACATCATCCACCCCCCGTTCCTTTCCGCTTTCATCGACAAGGATCTCGACGGCGTTTCCGATGAAGAAAAAGTCCTTGTGGAAGGCTTCGGTTGGGGCATCGAACACCCGCGCGGTGCCGACCACACCACCAACGGTGTCCGCATGGGAATCGACGGCTGGCTCTATGTGGCCGTGGGCGACTTCGGCATGCCCGATGCCAAGGGAGCCGATGGCACACACTACACCCTGATGGGCGGTGGCGTTGTTCGGGTGCGCCCCGATGGTTCGGAAATGGAACCCTATGCGCTTTATTGCCGGAACATTTGCGATGTCGCGATCTCACCGACCCTCGACCTGTTTTCCCGCGACAACACCAATGACGGCAAAGGCTGGAACACACGGCTGCACCACTTCGTCCAATATGCGAATCACGGCTATCCGCGCTTCTATCAAAATTTCAAGGATGAAATGATGACACCACTAGCAGACTACGGCGGTGGCTCGGGCACCGGCGCGCTCTATCTGCAGGAGCCGAATTTCCCCGAGGGATACGGCGACACGCTGTATACCTGCGACTGGACCACGGGGAAATTCCTGCGTCATCCGCTCGCGCCTTTTGAAGCAACATTTGTCGCCGATCAGGTCGAGTTTCAATCGAACGAACATGCGATCGACATCGATGTCGATGGCTCACAGCGCATCTACCTGGCCGACTGGCGGGGCGGTGGATTTTCCTATGCTGGCGATGGCAAGGCAGTCGGACTCGTGCAACAAGTCGTGGTGGAAAACGCCGCACATGAGGCCTTCCCCGATGTGCGCAAGCTGAGCGATGCCAACCTTGTCAAAGGAATCACTTCCCCGTCCGCGGTTGCCCGTCTGGAAACGCAGCGGGAGATCATCCGCCGCGGCAGCAAACCCGCTTTCGCGAGTGCCCTGACCTCCTACATGAAGGACAGCAAACTTCCGCTCGGTGCTCGTGTCGCCGCGATTTTCACTTACAAACAAATGGCGGGAGCGGCCGCCACCAAGGAACTGGTGGTGCTTACCGCCGATGCCGGCGTTCGCGAATTCGCCCTGCGCGCCCTGGCCGACCGCAAAAAAGAACTCGCCGATGTGCCGGTAAAACCCTTTCTCGATGGCTTGAAGGATGCCAATCCACGGGTGCAGCGTCAGGCGATGATCGGTCTGGCCCGACTCGGGAAAAGCTCTGCCGCCACGGCCATTCTCGGCGCCGCCGCAACCTTTGAAAGCGATCCGGCCAAATTGAAACCCGGCAAAGAATTCGCACAAAACGAACACTACACCCTGCCCCACATCGCCGTGCAGTGTCTCATCGAACTCAACGCCTCCAAAGAATGCCTTGCCGCGCTGGAGCAGTCGCCCCTGCAACGCAACGCCCTGCTCGCCCTGCAACAAATGCACACCAAGGACACGGTCGATGGCCTCATCACGGTGGCCACCAACACCACCGACAATGCATTGCGCGTCGGGGCCCTCGGCGCCCTCGCACGACTGATGCACGTCGAAAAACCTTGGGACCTCAAGGCGTGGTGGAGCACCCGCCCCGATGACCGCGGTCCCTATTTCGAGCCAATCCCGTGGGAGGCATCCGAGCGCATCAAAGCCGCATTGGAAGCCAACTTTGCCAAGGTCGGTGAAAACGACCGCAAACCACTGATGGATGTTTTTGCCAAAAACCGCCTCGACGTTGCCCAACTCAATTTGCTCAACAAGGATCCCGTCGCCACGGCACTGGGCCAAGCACAGCCGGACGAGCCTTCGACTGCCGTTCTCGTGAATGCCGCGAAAGACACAAAACTGCCCTGGCCGCGGCGCGTCGAGTGTTACAATGCCGTTCTCCGCAGCAACAACGACAAGACCACCGGCCATCGCCTCGAAATCCTTGCGGCATGGCTTGACGATGCGAACCGCGACAAATCCGCCGATCAATTGATCACCGACTTCGTCAATGAAACCAGCCGCGGCACCGAAGTCGCCAAGCTCGACGAGCTTGCGAAGAAATCCGGCGATGCCACATCACGCATCGCCTGGCGGGCATTGCTCACGGTGCTGAACTCTCCGCTGGCCAAAGAGGAAGCCAAAAAGCAGGTACGCGATATCGCGGACAAAAACCCGATGGAAGTGGGATTTTTTCTCGCCCTCGCCGATCTGAAAACCCCTGGTTTCGAAAAGCAAATCGAAGCCGGCATTCATTTCGACAACGAAAAAACAATCAAGGCCGCCACCGCCGCCAAGGAGTCGATCTCAGCGGCATCGGTTGCGCAGGACGGCAAAAAGGTGGCTGATCTAAAAGCCGACGAGGTGAAAAAAATTGCCATGGAAAGCAAAGGCGACATCGCGAATGGAGCGAAACATTTCACCGCGCTTGGATGCATCGCCTGCCACAGCATCGACCCCGCCGCCGCGCAAAAAGGTCCGTATCTCGGAGCGGCCGGAGCCAAGTTCCAGCGCGACTACCTGATTGAATCGGTGCTCGATCCCGGCAAGGTTGTCGCCCAGGGTTTTCAAACCTCGGTGTTCGCCATGAAGGACAATTCCACAAAAATGGGCTTCGTAACCGCCGAACAGGATGGAGTGATCACGGTGCGCGACATCACCGGCACGGCGAGCCAGATCAAGCGGGCCGATGTCAAGGAGGAGCAACATCCCGGCACCAGCATGATGCCGCCGGGCCTTGCTTCAAGCCTGACGCCCAGTCAATTCACCGACCTGATCGAATACCTGAGTTCGTTGAAACAAGCGGGGGGCTGAAGAGCGGGGGGCAAAGAAAGGGCGGTTGCATCCCGCCCGCCCTCTTTGCAATCGATTGATGGGGAGTAAGCCGCGCTTTACTCCTCCTTCATGTATTTCTTGTGGCCTTCCTTTTTCAGGGCCTTGGCATCGGTGATCAACTTGGTGACATCATCGGCCTTGTTGTTCAAGAAAGCCGTTTCAATATCGCAAAACAAAGCGAGCGCCTGCGCCATCATTTTCCGGTAATCGGCCAGGGCCTTGGCGCGCGCGGCGGCATCGGGCATGTCCGCAATCAACTCGGGAACAAGCGGGATCGACTTGACGATGCCTTCCTGAGCTTCGCGAGCCAGTGCCGCACCCTTGGTTGCATCCTTCTCCTTGCCCAACGCTTTCATTGCGTCATTCGTCGTCGTCATCGCCTTGGCAAGAGGGGTGTCCTCATCGGCCCTGATCTGACTAACAGATCCCGCAGCAAACATCAAAACTGTCAATGTGGTAAGCAATTTCATAACAAGGAAAATACTTAGCCGACTGTCGGCATCTGTCAAATCGCAAGATCGGAAAATCCCGACATGCATGAGTGGAAGTCATCGTCGCCCCGCCACGCGCCAACCAAGACAATCATTCACCTGTCAGGCGCTTCGGTCCCTCGGACGGCTTGGGAATCCTGCGCAACTGGTCGAAATCCCCTTCCTCGCAACAGCGCACAAATCCCTCGGCATAACTCTTCAGCCGGTCCCACGAATCGCGTATCTGCGAGGCTTCCTCACGGCTGATCGAGTTGTCGAGTGCGGCGACGGAGATCTTGTTGAGCATCTGCGAAAACTGACTGATGATTTCATGAGTGGCCGGGAGCACCTCGAATCCTTTTTTGCTGGAGCTTTCGGGATTGCGCAAGAAACATCCTCCGGCTTGTTGGCACAACCACTCGACAATCGCTTCGTCCTGGCTGAGTTCGACCAACTGCGCCACGCGGTCCAGAGGATTGCGGTTGCCCGCAGCCGACGCGGCGGGATTTTCCGCCCATTTGTATACGAGCGACAATGAAAGGCCCAGTTCCGCAGCGATCGCCTTGGGACTGACCTGCTCGAACATTTTGCGCAGAACTTCATAGCTTTCCATGACTGCCAGTCCGATGCAGCACCTTGCCCGGATTGGCAAGAGCAAACGAAGTCATTTCGGAAGAACTTCGCCGGCTACCGGATTTTACAGGTGGAGAAAAAGTGGAAGGCATTGACACGATCCGAAGAGTCGGAGGACAAATCGATCGCAAAGTCAAATGGGCGAACGACTTCAGCGATTTCCCGAGCTTGGGCCTGCGGATGCCCGGAGGATCCCGAAGATCCAGTCGCAAGGATTTCCTTGTTTTGCCGGGAAACGCTGATGCAATTAACCCACATCTCCTATTGACGCTTGGATTTTTCCCCGTATCATCGCGCCCCACGCGAGAAGTGCCTTCCGCTCTTCCGCCGGTTTCACATTCCAAGCCTATACCATCATGCCAAAATATGCCATCAACGGATTCGGACGCATCGGTCGCAATGTCCTGCGCGCCATGAGCGACTCAGAGCTGCGCAATGTCGTCGCCATCAACGATCTCACCGACAACCACACCCTTGCGCACCTGCTCAAGTACGATTCCACACAGGGCAGGTTTGACGGCGAGGTCACCTACGACGACAAATTCATCATCGTCCGCGGTCACAAGATTCATGCCCTGGCCGAGCGCGATCCCGCCAAGCTGCCTTGGGCGGAACTCGGTGTGGATGTCGTTCTGGAGTCCACAGGATTTTTCACCGACAGTGCCAAAGCCTCGGCCCACATCACCGCCGGTGCCAAAAAAGTCCTCATCTCCGCACCCGCCACCAACCCGGACATCACCATCTGCATCGGCATCAATGACGACCAGTATGATGCGTCCAAACACCACATCGTTTCGAACGCTTCCTGCACCACCAACTGCCTGGCTCCGCTGGTGAAGGTGCTCAACGACAAATGGGGCATTGAACGGGGATTCATGACCACCATCCACTCCTACACCAACGACCAGAACATCCTCGACCTGCCGCACAAGGACCTTCGCCGCGGTCGTGCCGCAGCGATCAACATCGTGCCGTCCGCCACCGGTGCGGCCCGCGCCATCGGCGAGGTGATCCCCGCGATGAAGGGCAAACTCAACGGCGGTGCGTTCCGCGTGCCCACTCCCACCGGATCGTTCACCGACCTGGTTGTCGAACTCAAGGCCGGCACCACGGTGACCGTCGCGGAAATCAATGCCGCCTTCAAGGAAGCCGCCGAGGGACCGATGAAAGGGGTTCTCGCCTACACCGACGAACCGATCGTGCTGCAGGACATCGTTTCCGATCCGCACAGCTCCATTTACGACAGCGAACTCACCTTGGTGATCGGCGGCAACATGGTCAAAGTGGGCGCCTGGTACGACAACGAGTGGGGTTACTCGAACCGCGCCGCCGAGATGTTGAAACTGCTCGCGACCGGGGCTTGATCCACGAAGAAGATTCGATTCAAACCGGTTCGTCCCCGTGACGAGCCGGTTTTTTCTTGTCTGCATGCGGCGTGCAAGGGACTTGAAACGTTGACAGAAGATCGCGCTTGCTGTCTGGTGTCGCGGTGCCCGCACAACACAACATCCGCCGCGCCGCCCATGCGGCCCTCCATTCCTGGTCGAAGGGTCACGATTACGCGGAAACCCTGGTCGAGCGCCACGCCCAGCGCTATCAGCTTTCCAGCTCCGACCGCGGATTACTCAACGCCATCCTGTTCGGTGTGCTTCGCCACCGTCGCGTGTTGGATCATTTCATCGCGGAATTGCGCAAAGGCAAACTCGACCCCGATGCCCGCGATCTGCTGCGCATCGGGCTGTTTCAAATCCTTATCCTCAATATCGCCGACCACGCCGCCGTCAATGAAACCGTCGAAGCCGGCAAGTCGAACATCCGCGGACTGCTGAACGCGGTGCTGCGGAGGGCGGCGGGACAGAAAAACAAACTGCTGGAAACCATCGACGACCTCTCGCCAGCGGAGAAATTCTCGCATCCCGACTGGTTGTTCAAACGATGGAAAAAGCATTTCGGCCTGGAAAATGCCATCGAACTGATGCAGTGGAACCAGTTGCCTGCGGAAAATTTCGCGCGTTACAATCCGCTTTGCCAAATCCCCTGCCCGCTGGTGGACGAGTTGCCCGGACATCCGGGATTTTTCGCGATCGAAGGAGCCGTGCCGATGAATCTGATCCGCGAGGGAGTCATCTACATGCAGGATCCGGCGACCCGGCATTGTGTGGAAATGCTTGCCCCGCGCCCCGGGGAGACCGTGTTGGATGCCTGCGCGGCACCGGGAGGAAAAGCCGCGCTGATCGCGGCGGCCATGAACAACCAGGGCCGGTTGATCGCCACCGACTCCAACGAAAAACGTCTGCCGCGACTGCAAGAAAACCTCGCCCGACTTCATGTCAGTTGCGCCGAGATCTCCCTGCATGACTGGTTGACGCCCGCCCCGGCGGAATGGCACGGACGATTCGATGCCATTCTGCTCGATGTCCCTTGCTCGAACACCGGCGTGCTGCGTCGGCGTGTCGATGCCCGCTGGCGCATGCAACCGCGCGACCTTTCCGACCTTCCGCTGGTCCAGGAAAAAATTCTCGAAAACGCCCTGCCCTGCCTCAAGGACGGCGGGCGGATCGTTTATTCGACGTGCTCGATCGAGCCCGAGGAAAACATCGAACTGGTCAAACGGTTTGTGGATACCCACCCGCAGTTCACTCTAACATGTCACCGGCAGATTCTTCCGTTTCAGGACCACACCGATGGCGCATTTTGCGCGCTCCTGCAAAAATCGTAGTCCATCGACTCAAAACAAGTCGGTGGAAGTCACTGAATTCTGCTCGCGCGATCCCAGCATGACCGCTTGTTCGACAACCCGTGCCGCCGAGGAATCGAAGCGGAAGGAATGGCAATTGGCACAAGTGACCGAAGCAAGCGTCACGATCGAATCACATCCTTCGCAGACTTTGTAAGCGGAAGGATTCGCAGCAATCTTCTGCGCTTTCTCTTTTCTTGATTCGGGCGGATTCATGAAACGGAGCAGGACAAAAAACGGACAAGGTCGCTACCTTGTCCGCAAAGTTTCTGGCGGGCGGTCTGGATTTCAAGCTCCCGCAGTGGCGAGAGCCTTGGCAGCTTTGCTCTTGATGTTCGCGGCTTTGTTGCCGTGAATCAGATTGGTTTTGGCGGCTTTGTCCACAGCCGAGGAGAGTTCGCTGACAGCAGTCGCAGCTGCGGCTTTGTCGCCACTGGTGACAGCACTGAGTACTTTCTTGCGAAGAGTCCGGATACGGCTCTTGACGGCACGGTTGCGATCCGTGCGGACTTCGGTCTGACGAATGCGTTTTTTGGCGGATTTGGTGTGGGCCATGATGAAAGGAAGGAAAGGCGGTTCGTGAAATTCCGCAATCGCGGGGGGCACAAAGTAAAGGTTTGATCAGGCAAGTCAATAAAAAAGCCGCGAAACTCCACAAAAAAAATGGACGGAAAATATTGTGCGAAATTCCCGTCACATTCGCATTTTAGCATTGCTTTGCCAGCCAATTGGAGAATAGTCCACTTATCTTGATTATTTACGTGTACGCCTTCCTCAATTCAAACCGATGCACCGGCCCGCTCCGTGATCATTTTTTTGATTCCGGAGCTTGCCATTTCCCAAAATAAAACAATGATCCACCGCCAAGAAACAACCGAGCCGAGACTGTTCCCAGATATCGCACCCGTGACCAGCAAAAGAAAACAATCACCGAAAAGCACGGGCATTTCTGATCCTGTCGACTATGGCCTCATCGCCCCGTCGCAACTGGTGAAAAATTTCGTGTTGGACACCAACGTCCTGCTCCACGATCCGGCCTGTCTGGGTCGCTTCAAGGACAACCACATCTGCGTGCCAGCCGACGTGCTGGCGGAGTTGGACAAATTCAAAAGCGAGCAGACCGAGCGCGGCGCGAATGCCCGCAAGGTACACCGCATGCTGATGGAGATGTTTTCCGGCACCCAGAATGTCACCCATGGTGTGCCCACCGACGGCGGCGGCACGGTGCGCATGGTCATCTATGATCCGGCGATCTGTCCGAAAAATTTGGAAAGCCTGAATCAGTTCCGACGGATTTTTCCCGACCAGGAACGCATGGACCACCGCATTCTCGCCTGTGTGCTGTTGATTTCCCAATACAATTCCGCTCCCGTGGTGCTGGTGACGAAGGACCTGAACATGCACCTCAAGGCGCGCTCGGTCGGACTGGAATGCCAGGACTACATGAACGACAAGGTCAATCCGGAGGACGTGGCGTATTACGACGTCAAGAAAATCAGCGTCGATCCCACGGAACTGCAGCGCTTTGCCAGCAGCAGCGAACTTGACCTCGAGGAGGATCGCATCAGCGGATTGACGATCAACGAATATGTGCTGCTCGATGCCGGGGAGAATCATCAGATGCCGGCCAGGGTTGACTCGCGCGGCATGCTGGTGCGGTTGCTGTGCCCCGATGTCCTGAAAATTCCCGATGGTCACAATTTGAAGCCGCTGAATCTCGGCCAGAAATGCCTGATCGATGCGCTGCTCAATCCGGACATTTCACTGGTCACCTGCTTCGGTCACGCCGGCACCGGAAAAACCCTTGTCGCGGTGGCGGTGGGCCTGCATGAAATGTTCAACCGCCGCTACAACGGTGTCACCATCAGCCGCCCGGTCGTGGCCATGGGCGACCAACTCGGTTTCCTGCCCGGCACATTGGAGGAAAAAATGCGCCCGTGGTTGCAACCGATTCACGATGCGCTCGACCTCTTGATGCGTCCGACCATGCCTCCCGGACCGCGGCGCAAGCAGATGAAAAAAGACACTCCCGACCCCAAGGTAAAAAAACCCTGGGAAATGCTCATGGAACAAGGGATCATCGAAATCGAAGCGCTGTGCTACATCCGCGGTCGCTCCATTCCCAACCGCTTTTTCATTCTCGATGAAGCCCAGCAACTCACCCCGCAGGAGGCGAAAACCGTGGTCACGCGGATGAGCCGGGGTTCGAAACTGGTGCTGGTGGGCGACCCCGCGCAGATCGACAACCCCTACGTGGACAGTCGCAGCAACGGTCTCGTTTACACCCGCAACCGCTTGAAAGGACAAGCCTTCACCGCGCACGTGGCGTTGACACGCGGCGAGCGTTCGGAGCTTGCCGATGTCGGCGCGCGCCTGATGTAATCCAGGCGGACCTGAAAAATCGGGCCGGAGCTTGCATGCTTCCGGCCCAAGCAAACCCGGCG
>Ga0209598_10002978_pt1 | contig 12956 bp, 10 predicted proteins | sample M_140807_EF_Meta_FD_187317 | JGI IMG/M metagenome (GOLD analysis project Ga0209598, IMG submission 187317) | Freshwater microbial communities from Lake Montjoie, Canada to study carbon cycling - M_140807_EF_MetaG (SPAdes) (version 2) | ecosystem: Environmental > Aquatic > Freshwater > Lake... | reverse complement strand
AGCGACGTGATGTATTCGGAAGCCGAGGAGAAGTCGGACGAGTGACCCGGCTCAGGGCCTGCGCTTCTGCAGGTCATGCAGCTGCTCGTTCAGCCGCGCGAGCGTGCCGAAACCGCTTGGCAATCCGTTCGACTGCAGCACGGGCGCCAGATCGGGCGTGGGCGGCCAGCGCACCTGCACGTCCTTCAGCGCGGCGGTGAGTTCGACGGAACCCTTGAAGTCCGCGGGCAGTCCCGCAAGCAGCATGTCCTGCGAAGTCGGCATGTCGCCATCGTGCGCCTTCGCGTAGGCCTGCAGCGCGGCGGACACCAGCGTCAGCTCCGCATCCACCTGCTTCGCGCGCGCACGCACGCCCGAGGTGAACCACCAGCCCGCTGCAAACGACAGCACCGCCACGATGGACACCCCGATCACGATCGTGCGGCCACGGACCTGCATCACATCTTCGCGCCTTCAAGGCGCAGATTCTGGCGAGGGCGACGCGGATCGGCCTCGGGCACGGCAGCCAGCAGACGCTGCGTGTAGGCATGCTGCGGGCGGCGGATGATGTCGTCGCGCGTGCCCTCCTCCACGATCTTGCCGTCGTACATCACGGCCACGCGATCGCAGATGTGATGGATCACGGCCATGTCGTGGCTGATGAACAGGTAGCTCAGGCCGAACTCGGCCTGCAGATCTTTGAGCAGGTTCAGGATCTGGCTCTGGATGCTCACGTCGAGCGCGCTGGTTGGCTCGTCGCAGACGATCAGCGAGGGATTCAGTGCCAGGGCGCGCGCGATGCCGATGCGCTGACGCTGGCCGCCGCTGAATTCGTGCGGATAGCGATCCGCCGCCGCCGCCCACAGGCCACAGCGCGTGAGCAGCTTCTCCACCATGTCGCGCAGCTCGTCGCCCTGCGCCACGCCGTGCACCTCCAGCGGCTCACCCACGATGCGACCCACGCGCATGCGGGGGTTCAGGCTGCCACCCGGATCCTGGAAGATGATCTGCATGCGGCGACGCAGCTGGCGAAGTTCCTCGCCCGCCATCGAGATCACGTCGCGACCCTCGAACAGCACCTGGCCGCCCGTGGGCTCGATCAGTCGAAGCAGCGTGCGACCCACGGTGGTCTTGCCGCAGCCCGACTCGCCCACCAGCCCCAGCGTCTCACCCTTGTGCAGCGTGAAGCTGACGCCATCCACCGCCTTCACGTGGCCCGTGATGCGCTGCAGCAGTCCGCGCCTGATCGGAAACCAGGTCTGCAGGTTGCGCACATCAAGAAGGGCCGGAGCGGTCATGCGGGGCATCCTAGAGCATGCATGCACAGACGGGCATCATCGCTGCCGCGCACGCAGCGGCAGGATCAACTGCAGGCTGGTGCCATCCGGACGCTGCACGGTCATGGGCACATCCACCGTGGTGGCCGGCGGCGGCACGCCACGCTCGATGCGCGCGTACAGGTCGTCGAGGTTGTTCACTTGGCCACCGAACACCTCGGTGATCACCGATCCCGCTGGAACCTGCGGCGCGGCAGGCGAACCCGCCGGCACGTCCTGCACCAGCACGCCGCGTCGGAAGGTCACCCCTCGCGCAGCCGCATCCGCCTCGGTGGCCGTGACCAGATTGCCGAGCCCCATCGCTCGCAGCGGCCCCGCGAACCATTCCGCGTTCACGCCGGGCTGCAGCCGCGCCACGGTCACCTGCATCTGCAACGCCTCACCCGCGGCGTCCTGCTGCAGCAACGGTCGCCACACATCCACCGAAACGGTTTCGCCCGGGCGCCGGCCCGCGATCAGCGTGCGGAACTGCGAGGCGCTTCCAACGCGCTGACCGGCCAACTGCGTCACCACGTCGCCCATGCGAAGTCCCGCCTTCTCGGCCGGACTGCCTGGCGTCACCACCGCGATCACCGCGCCATCACCGGGAAACACGCCGGCCACATGCTGCATCAGTGGATCCTGGAATCGGCCCTGCCGCACCTCCTCCACATTCACGGTGCTGACCCCCATGAAGCCCTTCTCCACCTCACCGCTGGTGATGAGCTGCTCCACCACGTTGTCGATCATCGAGACCGGAATGGCCAGGCCGATGCCCGCGAACTGACCCTGGCCGAGCGCGTTGCCCTTGCCCGTGGCGATGGCGGTGGTCATGCCCACCACCGAACCACGCGTGTCGGTGAGCGGACCACCCGAATTGCCTGGGTTGATCGCCGCGTCCGTCTGGATGAAGTTCTCGTAGTCGATGTCCTGCAGACCTGCCGTGCGACCGGTGCCCGACACGATGCCACTCGACATGCTGAAGCGGAAGTCGAAGGGGCTGCCGAAGGCGAACACCATCTCGCCCTGCTGCGGATCCTCCTTGGCGCGACGCGCGGGAACCAGCCCGCTTGGATCGATCTGCAGCACGGCGATGTCGGTGCGCAGGTCCTGACCCACCAGGCGCGCGTCGCGACGCTCGCGGTCGTACACCTGCACCTCCACGCGCTGTGCACCGTCCACCACGTGCGCGTTGGTGATGATGTGACCCTGCGTGTCGTAGACCCAGCCGCTGCCGGAGTTCAGGAAGGTGCGCGAACCGTTGCGGCCGTGCATCGAACCCGTGGTGCTCACGTGCACCACACTGGGCTCGACCAGCGTGGCGATGTCGCGGGTGCTCTGCGACAAAGCGTCGAGCAGCGTGCCCTTCTGCAGGCGCGCATCGGCTGCAGCCATCTCCACGGCCGTGCCCTCGCGCGAAAGTTGCCGCACCGCAGCGGGCGCCGCAAGCAGCAGCGCACCAGCGGCAGCCAGCGTGACCAATGCCGGGCCGAGATGCTCAAGCCTTCGCATGCGCGTCCGATCCAGCGGGCAGCAGCACCTGCAGGCGCTCGCGCTCGGCGTCGCTCATGGCGTACACGCTGTCGATGCGACCGGCATGCACGCGCTCGCGCCAGGCCATGGCCGCCTTCTGCAGGGCGTCGCCGATGGTGGCCAGCGGCTTGGCGAAGTTGGGTTGCCAGTCGGAAAGGCCCACGATGTCCTGCAGCACCACCACCTGACCATGGCACGCGGGGCCCGCGCCGCAACCGATCACCGGCACGGTGGCACGCTCCACGATGCGCTGCGTCACCTCGCCTGGGCACGCCTCCACCAGCAGCATGGAAGCACCCGCCGCCTCCAGCGCGGCCGCGTCATGCAGCAGCGCCACGGCCTGTTCGGCGGTTCGACCCACCGCGAAGTTGCCACCCTGCATCTTGGCCTGCTGCGGGCGGCTGCCGATGTGCGCCACCACGGGAATGCCGGCCTTGCTCAGGCGCTCCACCAGCGGCGCCCATGCGCGATCCACCTCCAGCTTCACGCAGTCGGCCGTGCCTTCGGTGAGAAAGCGCGCGGCGTTGCGCAGCGCCTCATCGGCGTTCACCTGATAGCTCATGAAGGGCATGTCGGCCATCACCACGCGGCTGGGTGCGCCGCGCTTCACCGCGGCAGTGAGCGTGACCATGAAATCGAGCGGCGCATGGATGGTTCCCGGCAGACCCAGAATCACCTCCGCGGCCGTGTCACCGACCAGCAACACCTCGACGCCAGCGCGCTCCAGCCACCGGGCGGTGGTGGCGTCGTAGCAGGTCAGGCAGGCGAAGCGGCGACCCTCGCGGGTGCCCTTGGCCAGGGTTCGAAGCGTGACGCTTTCGGGGGTTGCGGCCGGCTCGCTCATGAGGCGCAAAGTCTAGCCGAGCCGCCCTTTGTGGGCGATTCCGGCCCTAGAAACGGCGTACCGGATTGGCGCACAGATTGTCGCGGCCCGGCACGATCAGGTCGGCGATCTCGATCGCCTCGGCCAGACTTTCGCGGGCCTGCTCCATGTCGAAGCACGGCGCGATCAGCTTGCCTTCCTCAAGGTGCTCCACCGTGGCCACCGCATCGCCGGCGACCAGCAGCGTGGCGCCAGGCGCCGGCACCAACAGGCCCGCACTGCCAGGTGACACGCCCGGAAGCGGGAACAGGTCGATGCCCTCGGCGAGCTTGTCCGGTGCCTCTTCGCAGGCCTGGATCATGGCCAGTTCCTGGCGCAGCATGTGCTGCACTTCCTCGTCGCGATGCTGCTCGGCCTGCTGCATGCGCTCACGCAACTGCGCCAGCACGCCCTCGATCTCGCCGGCCGAGGCCAGCACGGTGGCGTTCGGGAAGGCGGCCAGGCCGCGCCGACGCATGGGGTGCAGCCCCGTGAGGAAGATGTGCGTGATGTCCTCGGGCTTCTTGCCGCTGCGCTCGGACAGGCGCGGCACCAGGGCCTGCGCCGGCAGTGACGGATCGACGAGGATGCGAATCTTGCCAGACTCGAGCAGCGTGGTGGTGGCGTGCGCCGGACGCACCTCGCCCTTCTCGCCCCAGGATGGATGCGCGTTCATGGCACCGATGGAAATCACGCGAAGTCGAACACCCATGGCTCAGTCCACCGGTCCTTCCGAGGCCAGCATGCCCAGCGGATTGCGCGGGTCGCGGCGCTTCTCCTCAAGGCCCGCGATCACTTCGGCGGGCACCAGGGCATGCAGCCGGTTCAGGTCGCCGCCAAACGCGGCGATCTGCTTGATCAGGCTGCTCGACACATAGGCGAAGTTCTCGCCGGTCACGATGAAGACGGTCTCCACCCCCGCCACCTGGCGGTTGGTGATGGCCAACTGGCACTCGCTGGCCAGGTCGGTCACGTTGCGGATGCCGCGGATGATCGCGGCGGCACCCACCCTGCGCGCGAAATCGATGGTCAGACCCTGATAGGCCTCCACCCGCACCTTGGCACCGGCGGGCTTGTCCTTCAGCAGGCGCGCCACCAGCACCTCGGCGTGGCGCTTGCGCTCCTCCACCGAGAACAGCGGCGGCTTGTTGGGATTGATGCCGATGGCCAGGATCACCTCGTCGAACAGGCTGCGGCTGCGGTCCAGCACGTCGAGGTGGCCCAGCGTGATGGGGTCGAAGCTGCCGGTGTAGATGGCAAGGTGAGGCATGGTGGGTTTGCGCGGGCGTTATGGCTCCCGCGACTTGGAGAAGGTAGCGGAATTTTCATCCTGCCCTTTGCCGATCGATGCGCACAAGGCACAGTGTGCATGTCCGCGGCCGACACCGCGGCGACCCCTGCAGAAGCCCCGCTTCAATGGTGCCTCCTTGAAGCGGGGCATCTCGTTTTTGGGCGTGCTGCGCCGAACGCCTCAGCCGCCGGCTGCGGCGATGGCCTTGTCCAGGCCCGCGCCACGCAGCAGCGTGCGGAAGTTCTCGCCGAAGACGAAATTCTCCTCGGGGAACGCCAGACCGCTGCGGTTCTGGTCGATGTGACTGAACACGATCTCGGTGGTGCCGATGCGTTCCCACACGCCGGTGCGGTGGTCGAGTCGCTCGATGGTGCCAACGGTGCTGGCGCCCGCGTCGTCCATGCGCTCGATGCGCGCGTCGTAGCGGATGCACTGACCGGGCACCACCTCGCTGTCCAGCGTGACGTTGCCGATCTTGGCCAGGATCACCTTCTCCTTGAAACCGCGGCAGCTGCCCACCAGCACACCGGCGGTCTGCGCCATGCCCTCCACCATCAGGCTTGCCGGCATGATCGGCTGATCGGGAAAGTGATCGTGCAGGTGATCTTCCGCCAAGCTGACGTTCTTCACGGCCACCAGACGGCGACCGGGCTCGTAGGCCACGACGGTGTCGATCCACATCCAGCGCATCAGGTCACCTCACCGGCTCGCCGGCGGTTCACTTGGCGAGCTTGCGCTCGAGGAAGTCGCACAGGCTCTTCACCGTGAAGACCTCGCTGAGGCTCTTCACGTTGCGGTCCTTGTCGAAGGTGGTGAAGTCGATGTGCGGCAGCTTCTGGCGCAGCAGCGCCATGCCCGCATCGGTCACCTTGCCGTTCTGCACCATGGCCGGGTCCTGCAGCATGTTCTCGGGGAACAGCTCGCCCTGCTCGATCTTGAAGGGCTTCTCGGGGGTGGAGAACTTCTTCTCCATGCGGAAGCTGATGTCCAGGAAGTCGATGCTTTCGGCGCCAAGGTCGCCCGTGAGGGTGGCCTCCGGCTTCACGTCCTCGGTGTCCACACCAAGGGCCTCTTCCAGGACTTCGGTCACGCCTTCCTCGATCTGCTGACGATTGAATGCCACGCTGGGTCTCCGTTCTTCGTACCCGTCACCGTTCCCTGGTGGCGGGGCCTGGATCACGCTCCGGCGGCTGCCGTGGCTGAAATCCGAGCGGGGCGCATTGTAAAGCGTCCGCTCACCGCTGTCTCGCCCGTGCCGTCGATTCGCACCACGCTGGCCAGGCCTTTCAGGCCGAACGATCCGTCCTCGTTCACCTTGTCCAGGGTCACTTCCACCTTCAGCGCCTCGCCCGGACGCACGAAACTGCCGTAGCGCAGCGCCTTCACCTGTCCGAGCACCAGGTGCTTGCCGCGGCCCTTCAGCAGTTCGCGCGCAGCCTGCGTGAGCGCCTCCAGCATGAACACGCCGGGCAGCACCGGAAATCCGGGGAAGTGGTCGCCGAGGTACTCCTCCGCCGCCGTCACGTTCTTGATGGCGGTCAGGCTGGTGTCGGTCCGACTGAGCACCTGGTCGATGAGCAGGAACTTCATGGTGTCGCGAATCTACCTGCGTTGACGCGGATGCGCCGCGATCAGTTGCGGTACTCGCCCTCGAACTCGTCGGGCACCGAGGCGTCGTCTTCCTGCTCGTAGCGCAGTTCCTCGGCGCTGCCGCCTGCCGCGTCGCTTTCCACCATGCTCTGCATGCGCTTCCAGTCGTCGAGGCTGATCAGCACTTCGCGGGCCACGCTGCCCTTGTGATCGCTCAGGATGCCGGCCTGGCCCATCTGGTCCACCAGGCGACTGGCGCGGCCATAGCCGATGGCCAGGCGACGCTGCAGCAGACTCACGCTGCCGCGGCCCGACTCGATCATGATCTCCACGGCCTTGTCGAACATCGGATCGCGCTCGCCACCGTCGGTGGCCGCGCAGCCGCCGTCGGGCTCCTCGCCACCGGCAGCCTTGGTGCCGCGGATCGAGATCAGCTGACGCTCGAAGCTGGGTTCGGCCACATCCTTCAGGAAGCGCGCAACCTTGCGCGTTTCGCCGTCGGTGACCAGCGTGCCCTGCGCGCGGCGCGGGGTGCTGCTGCTGGGCGTGACCACCAGCATGTCGCCGTGGCCAAGCAGCAGTTCGGCGCCCTTCTGATCGAGCACGATGCGGCTGTCCATGCCGCTGTTCACCTTGAAGCTGCAGCGGCAGGGCATGTTGCTCTTGATCAGGCCGGTGACCACGTTCGCCTCGGGGCGCTGCGTGGCGAGCACCAGGTGGATGCCCACCGCGCGCGCCTTCTGGGCGATGCGCACGATGGCCTGTTCCACTTCCTTGTTGGTCATCATCAGGTCGGCCAGCTCGTCGATGACGAACACCATGTAGGGCAGCTTCTTGGGGATGCGCGCCTTCTCCAGGTCGGTCTCGGGCTTCAGGCGCTCGTACAGCTCCTGCTCGCCGAGCGCGTTGTAGGAGGAGATGTTCTGCACGCCGGCCTTCTTCAGCTGCTCGTAGCGCTCCTCCATCTTGTCGACGGCCCACTCCAGGATGCCGGCGGCCTTGGCCATCTCGGTGACCACGGGGCACATCAGGTGCGGAATGTCGCTGAACTGGCTCATCTCGACCATCTTGGGATCGACCAGGCACAGCTTCAGTTCATCGGGGCGCTTGGTGTAGAGCCAGCCCATGATGATGGTGTTCATGCACACGCTCTTGCCGCTGCCGGTGGTGCCGGCGATCAGCATGTGGGGCATCTTGGCCAGATCCAGCACCAGCGGCTCGCCGGAGCTGTCCTTGCCCAGGAACATGGGCAGCGTCATGCCCTGCGCCTGGCCGCCGCTCATGAGCTCCTTCAGGCGCACCTTCTCCTTCTTCTGGTTGGGCACCTCGATGCCCACGGCGGTGCGGCCGGGAATGTTGGGGATGATGCGGATGTTCTCCGCCTTCAGGCTGCGCGCGATGTCGGTGGCGATGGTCTGCAGGCGCGCCACGCGGGTGCCGGGGGCGAGTTCAACGGAGTACAGCGTGACCACCGGGCCGGTCTCGATGCCCACCACCTCGCCGTCGATGGCGAAGGTGCGCAGGGTCTGCTCCAGCGTCTGGGCCTGATCGCGCACGTGCGCTTCCACATGCTCCGACCAGTTGCCTTCGGGATCCTCGAGCATGTCGAGGCCAGGGAACTGGTAGCCGGTGTAGTCGACCTCGCGCGGAATGTCCTCGTCGCGTGCGACCACCTTCTGCGCGGTGGCCATGCGCAGCGGCAGCTTGGCGATCTTCGCCTTGAGTTCCTCTTCCGAGAGCTGGGCCTTGGCCTGCACGACGGGCTCGGGTTCGGGGGCGGATGCGGTCTTGGAGACTTCCTGAGCTTCCTCGACTTCTTCCTCCTCTTCCGCCTCGATATCGTCCTCTTCCTCGAGTTCGTCGGTTTCCTCGACCACTTCCTTCACGGCGGCCTTGCGGCGGCTCTTCACGGGGGCGGGCTCGACATCCTCCACCTCTTCCTCGGCGATCGCCTCGATTTCCTCTTCGGCTTCGGCCACTTCCTCGAGTTCGTCCTGCTCCAGCACGGCCACGGCGGCATTGCCCTTGGCAGGACGCGCGGCGGGCACACCGGCCAGCGCAGGCTTGGGCTGGAACAGCTGCGGACGCACGCGCATCTTGGCGATCAGGCCCTTCCAGTCATAGGCACGAACGGGTTGCGTCGCGTTCCAGGCGCGCATGATGTGGCGCGGCAGCGCGAACACCACCTCATCCATGCAGATGATGGCGCCCAGCGAGAGCGAGATCATCAGCACCAGGCTTGCCAGCGTCGGGCTGAAGTGCATGAGCAGCTGGTTGGAGATCCACTGCGGAACCAATCCAGCCTCGGCGCCTGCCAGCACGCCCCAGTTGCCGAACCATGTGGCGTGCAGCGAACTGAGGGCGAGCATCATCACCACGGCGCCGAAGGTGCGGATCGCGGGATGCGACACTTCGCGGCCACTGGCGGTGGCGGCAAGCGCCACGGCCGAGGCGATCATGGGCAGCCACACGCCAAAGCCCATGCTGAGATAGGTCCAGTAGGCGATGCCGGCGCCCAGACGACCCATCAGGTTCGAGGCGGGGTTGGCGTGCACGGCCACGGTGTGGCTGGGCCAGTCGGCGCTGCTGAAGGTGGCCAGCGCCATGAACAGGAAGACCCACAGCCCGGCCAGCGCGACCCAGGTCGCGCGACGAGCGAAGGAGGCGGGCGGGAGTTCCCCTGAAGAGGGGCGTGAAACAGCCTTGGACGATTTCCGAGCCATGGGTCGGAGATCGGCAAGATGGGCCGCGCGTGGTCAAAAATGGCCCTCACGCCATCGCTGTCGCCAGCGCGGGTTGGGTGGCGGTGCACCACCTGTGGATGCAAGCCGAAGGCGGCGCCGCCCCGTCAGCGGGTGGTTGCGGGCGCCGCGGCCGGTTCAGCCGGAGTCTGCACCGACGCCTTCACCGGCTTGGGCAGCGTGACTTCCGCCAACTTGCGGCGCACCTGCAGCATGTGCACATCCGGATCCACCTGGGCCTTCACCGGCTCGAACGGGCACGCGATGCGCACGGGCTTGCGCTCCCCTGCCCCGATCGGCACCAGCGCGAGGGCCTTGGGGGCCTTCTCGGGCTTGGCATCGGCGGGTGCCTTGGGGTCGCGCTTGGGCTCGGCGCCGATCGCGCCCACTTCCACCTGCACCGTGCCGGTGCCTGCGTTCTCGAGCGTGCACTCCACGATCCAGGTGTCGGTATCCGCCTGCGTGACCTTGGTGTCCCACAGCTTGAACTCGGGCACCACCACCTGCTCGAACCACTGGCGGGTGAAGGCATCGAAGGTGGGCAGGTCCTTCGCGTGGCGACGCATCACCACGATGAAATCCTGCAGCAGCGGGAAGTCTGGGCCGTTCTGGTAGGTGCGGATGAAGTCCTGCAGGCCGGCCAGCATCTGGTCGCGACCCATCATCTCCATCATCATCCAGAAGACCCAGCCGCCCTTGTCGTAGGTGGTGGGGCTGTCGCCCGGGCGCGTGCCCGACAGGCGAACGAGCGGGCGCTCGCTGTCGGCGTTGCGGCCGTTCACGTACTGGTCTTCCCACTCGCGCAGCATGCGCTGCCGCTGATCCTCGCCGCGCTTCTCAAGCGTGAGCAGCAGCGCGCTGAAGTTGGCCAGGCCCTCGCTGAGCACATTGCCGCCGGGACCCTTGCCCGGCATGAGCATGTTGCCCCACCACTGATGGCCCGCCTCGTGCGCGGTGACATAGAACACCAGATCCACATCGTCGGCGCCGCCCGGCTTGGTGAGGAAGCCGATCGACTCGCTGAAGGTGATGTTGCCGGGGAAACCCTGCGCGTAGCCGGCAAGCCCCGGGAACTCGGTCAGGCGCAGATCGCGGCGCGGATACGGCGCGAACCACTTGCCGTAGAACTCGCGGCTGGCATCCAGCGCTTCGGTCATGGTCTTGATGTTCCATGGATGCCGCGCGCTGTGGAAGATGCTGACGGCCGTGCCATCGGCGCGCTCCAGCGGCCCGCCCGCGATGTTGAAGAAGCGAACGGGGTGATCGCTGGTCCACGTCACCGTCTTGCGACCATCCTTCACCACCGGCTCGCCCGGAATGCCCACGCTGTTCAGCGTCCAGTTGTCCGGCCCGGTCACCTTCACCGTCACGTCGTAGCCCCATGCGCTGCCGAAGGCGGGATCGGTGAGATCCTTCCATGCATCAGGTAGTGGCTCCTTGGGGTCAGTGGCGTTGCGCTCGTCCACGCCCACGCCTTCCTGGTAGCCGACCATGGGCATGAAGCTTGGCGAGAAGTTGGTGAGCACCACGCCCGAAGGCAGGATGAACTCGCTGGCGCCGCCGCCGTTGCGGGTCCAGCCGCTCGGGAACACGCCATCGAACGAGAAGCCGATGGTCACGCTGTCGCCCTTGGCGAGCGGCTTCTCGGGCGTGAACACCCACAGGCCCGCGCGATCCTCGACCGATGGTGGCGGCTCGAGCGAGTCCTTCTTCAGGGGTTCCATCGGCTTGCCGTTCAGCGTCCACTTCAGGTTGCGATAGTGCTCGCCCTGCGTGAGCGGAATCTGCTCCATGGGCTTGTCGTGCGGATTGCGCAGCACATAGGTGCCTTCCACCTTCAGGCTGCGGGTGAAGGGATCGATGTCCACGCTGCCCGTGACCTTGGTCAGCGCAGGCAAAGGCGCGTCTCGGAAGGTGGCGTCGTTGCGCTTCCAGTAGTCGCGGCCCTGACGCTCGGCGATGGCGCCCTGGAAGCCGGTGCGTGCGCTGATCCAGTTGTAGATGCCCAGGCCGATCACCAGCGCAAGCAACGGACTGATTCGCAGCACACCCTTGAAGATGGGCCACGGCTTCAGGCGATCGATCACGCGCTGCCAATCCACGGTGCGGCGCGGATGCACCGCCGCTGCACCCAGCAGGAACAGCGCCGCCAGCGACAGCACGAACAGGCGGTTGGCGATGATGGATGGCCGCAGGAACTCCAGGCGATCCAGATCGCTCCACACCATGGTGCTCCACATGTGCCAGTTGCCGACCCAGGTGAGGTAGCCGCGCGTCTGCATCCAACCGGTGAGCACCAGCACGCCAAGTCCGATGCCGTAGCTGGCGTAGCGGTTGCGCACCACGCCCTGCACCAGCGCGATGAAGGCGCACCACACGATCAGCGTGGGCGTGAGCACCAGCCCCCAGATCTGCACGAAGCGCATGAACTCGAAGGGCGGCCAGATGCCGGTGCGCACCACCTGCACCACCAGCACGATGGTGCAGGCCAGCACGGTGGCGGCCATCAGCACCAGCGCAAGCGCCGCGTTGGCCAGGATCTTGCCCACAAGCAGACTGCTGGTGCGCACCGCGCTGGTTCGCAACAGACCCGCGAAGCCCAGTCGCTCCTCGCGCACCATGCTTTCAACCGTGTAGAAGAGCGTGAGGAAGATCAGCAGCAGCGTGAGCGTGTTGAAGGCACTGGTGGCCAGCGAACCGGTGGTTGCCAGGCGCTCGGTGCCCAGCCACGCGGTGCTGACCAGACTGCTGCCAACCACCTGCAGGATGATGAGCGGCGTGAACAGCCACACGCCGGGGCTGCGCAGCAGCACGCGCAGCTCGTTGCGCAGCACGGCCCACAGGCCGGCGAGCAGGCCGGGGGCCTGCGTGTGCATCTGCATGTCGGCAAGGCGAATGCGTGGCGCGGATGCCGGCGCCGTCACAAGCGCAGGCGCGCTGGCAACAAGTTGCTTCGCGGCCTCGGGCGTCAGGCGCCGCTCGATCGACGAGCGCTGACGCCGGAACATGGTGCGCGCCGTCAGCGGCACGGCCAGCAGACCCGCCACGCACCACGCCACGCGACTCAGCGCGAACATGCCGTCCATCATCACCGGCTGCGTGTTGTAGTAGTCCACGCCACGGTCGGCCTTCAGATAGGTCTCGCTCATCCAACGCTGCCCCGTTGGATCCAGCAGCATCAGCAGGCGGTTCACCCACATGGGAAGCCACTCGGGGCTCCAGCTCCACAGGAACAGCGCGCCGCCGATCAGGATGACCAGTGGCAGCAGGAACACCAGAATGGGCGCACGCGACCATGCGCCAAGCAGCAGGCTGCCACCCGCGATGGTGAGGATGATGGGCACGCTGAAGAGCAGCGCGGGCCACACGTAGTTCACCAGCGCGAACGGGCCACGCTCCTTCTCGGGGTTGTTGAGCGGCCACAGCTCGAAGAAGCCGACCTGCAGCACCACCCAGATGCCCACGATCACGAGCAATGGCACGATGGCTCCAAGGAACCGACCCGACACATATTCGAGCGGCGTGAGGCGTGTGCCAAGCAGCACGCGATCCACCTTGCGATCCACGTCCTGCAGCAGCGGCAGGCCCGCGGCGATGGCAGCAAAGAACGGGATGAACAGGCTCAGCACGGCGCCGTCACAGAA
>Ga0209598_10002974_pt1 | contig 12967 bp, 11 predicted proteins | sample M_140807_EF_Meta_FD_187317 | JGI IMG/M metagenome (GOLD analysis project Ga0209598, IMG submission 187317) | Freshwater microbial communities from Lake Montjoie, Canada to study carbon cycling - M_140807_EF_MetaG (SPAdes) (version 2) | ecosystem: Environmental > Aquatic > Freshwater > Lake... | reverse complement strand
TGTTCCAAATGATGTAATGGCAAAGCGTGTTGTCCAAACGCTGGAAACCCTCAGAGGTATCAGCGATGTCAGGAGTAATCTTGTTGTAGATTCTAAGGGGATTTTGCCAACCGCTAGGTTGGACCCGATTCAAGCGACACAGCCATTAGCCGTTGAAGTGCGACGAAATCATGTTCCGATCGATAATTTTCAGGAACAACCATCGAAAATATCGAACCCTCAATCAAATCAACGAACTGCTGGCACTGTGAGCCGTGTTTTAACGTTGCCACAGGTAGATATTGAACCCCTTGGCTCCCTTCCAAATCATCCTCAGAAAGAGGTTGGTTTGTTGGTCGCAGAGTTGATTCAAATGGAACCGCGTTTTGGCACGATCAAGTATGCGGTGGTGAATGGAATTCTGCGAATAGATGGTGATGTTGATAGGCAACTTGGAATGGAATTCGCCAAGCGGGTCGCGAAAATTCCGGGTGTTCAGCGTGTTCAGATTTCTGGTGAATAGTCGTTGTTTGCTCATTCATTTGCTAAGCTACCAACCTGTAAGTAAGTCCTAATAGTCAGATGGTTGCCCCAGAGTGAATTCCCTCTGTGTACTGTTCCTGTTGCCTTTCCAATTGGCCGGCCATGCTACTTTGATTGTGGTGTGTCACAATTGGTGGTATGGCAGGCTTATAGGCCGTCGATTGACGGATGCTGTTCAGCTTATTCATCTTGCGTTATTAGTCTTGATGCCGTTTTTATTTGTTCCGATTTTATGGGACCAATATCCGTTCGTGCAGTTGATCGGACAATATTACAGTTACCTATCGCTGGCAGGCTTTGGCCTACTTATTATCGTAACAATTGTCCGTTATTTAAGAATCGTGCCTAGCGAAGTTGTTTGCCTTGGTTGGGAGCATCTCAATCCACAATCGTACCTTGGCCATTCTGGATCAGGTCCAGGATGGCGAGGGCGTTTGGCAATGATTCCTGGCAACGATGTTCTGCATCCTGTCCTGAGGCGGTATGAGTTGAACCTTGGTTCACTTGATCCCCTCTTGAACGGACTCAAAATCCTTCATATTTCTGATTTCCATTTTGGGAAAACACCAACGAGGGAATGGTATCAGGCTGTTATGCGGATGTGTGGATTGGAATCACCAGACCTCGTTCTTTTTACGGGCGATTTGGTAGATGGATTGGCACAACACGATTGGATTCCGTCAACCTTGGGTCACCTTTCAGCATCTTCCACTTCTGTTGGAATTCTGGGTAACCACGACACATGGTACGAGCCCAAGATGATAGAACGCCGTCTCAGAAACATTGGGTTTCAGATGGTTGGTGGTTCAGTTCTTCAAATTCAACTGCGCGGTAAGCCTATTTGTGTCATGGGAAATGAGCTCCCTTGGCGTGGGTCTCAACCCGTGGTACCGGAAGAATTCAAAAACCAATTCCTGATTGCCTTGTGCCATTCTCCTGATGAATCCACCTGGGCTGCTCAGAATGGAGCTCAATTAATTTTTTCTGGCCATGTTCATGGCGGGCAAATCCGCATCCCGCTAATTGGACCTGTCATCATGCCTAGCCGGTATGGACGAAGGTTTGATTCAGGATGGTTCCGAATAGGAAAATCACTTCTGCACGTTAGTTGCGGGCTAGGCGGATCGCAGCCTGTTCGCTGGTGCTGTCCCCCAGAAGTGACAATGATTACCTTGAGGGGTTCTGGCCATGACCAGTCATGTTGACAGTGGACCCGGTTCTATCTCTGCTGAAGAATATATTTCCTATTTGAAGCTTCAACCGTTGGATCGTGAAGGAGGGTGGTATCGAGAGACTTGGCGTTCAAATGAAACCATCCAACTATCAAGTCATAATGGTCTCCGAAGCGTTGCCACTACAATCTATTACCTTTTGAACATTGGACAGCATTCCCGTTTGCATTATCTGCCTGGACCAGAAATATATTGTCATCATGCTGGCGCTCCTTTATCGATCCTTTTGTTGGGCGAATCTGATTACCCAGACGGCCGTGAAGTTGTCTTGGGTAGGAATGTCGTTCAGGGTGAAGTTCCACAACTGCTTATCAACGGTGGGGTTATTCAAGCAGCAAACCCTATGGGAGTCCCAGGTTGGTCCCTTGTCAGTACGTACATGTCACCCGGATTTGAATTTGAAGACTACAAGGAACCGGATCTTGATGCCTTGATGTCACGGTATCCAAATCATCAATCTCGAATCCTGAGGCACAAGTAAGGATTTCGCCTTTATTCACCCTAGACAGAATGTCTAGCATCTTGCCAACTGCAAGCAGGATGTAAGCCAATGGTTGTGAATCGAAAACTTATAGTCGTTGCTGATGACCTTGGTATTGGTTTTGAAACTGACAGGGGAATCATTGAACTTGCATGCAAAGGTGTTGTAAGTGCAACGGTCCTCCTCGTGAATTCACCAACGGCCCGACAGGCTGTTGCGGCATGGTTAAGAGCAGGAAAACCATGTGATCTAGGCTGGCATCCCTGCCTTACGCTGGACAAGCCCATTCTTGCGCCAGAACAGGTTCCTTCATTGGTAGATAGTAATGGGAATTTTTGGAAATTGAACACGTTTTTGACGAGATGGATGTTTGGGCTGATCAGTCAGGTAGATGTTTATCAAGAATGGTGTGCTCAGTTGACTGCTTTTCGGGAGATGACAGGGGTAAATCCAGTTCTTGTCAATACGCACCAGCATGTTGGAATATTGGCACCCTTTGCAAATATTCTTGTTCAAATTCTTGAATCCCTTCCTGTAAAACCATGGGTGCGACGTGTTGTTGAATCGCAAAAGACAATCAACATGATTTCTGGTGCCCGACTGAAACGTTGGTTTTTGTGCAGTTACGGGAAAGTCCAAGCAAAAGCTCTTGATTACAATAAGTTTCCAGGTGCGAAAACGATGATCGGACTAACAGACCCATATTGTCTTAAAAATGTCCGTTTTTTTGATGAATGCTTACAATCAGGGTGCGGAGATATTGTTGAATTAATGTGCCATCCAGGTTATGTGGACACATCATTGATAGGGCGCGATGTAACCGATTATGGTGATGGATTAACCAGAAGGCAATGGGAACTGGGCATCCTCGGCAATCCACAATTTTTAAATGATGCTGCGGCATGTAATTACCAAATAGTACGCCCTTCGAGTTGCATGGGGAGCGGGAGATTGGCATGCTGATATGCCATAAGCAAGAATCGCATATCATTAAAAAAAACAGTCGTTTGTGGTGGATACTGCCAGTGGTGTTTGGTTTGCTTGTAATGGCAACAGCCATTCGCGCTTTGATTCAGCCCCGCAAGCATTCTGTATTTTCGTGTTATTATATGGCTGGATTGCACTGGGGAGAGCGTCAATCTCTTTACGACCGGTCGGACATGGTCGGTGGAATTGATGTTTACAGGTACCACCCTGTATTTGCCGCATTGATGGTTCCGTATAGTTTTCTTCCTGAAAATATTGCTGGGATGGTTTGGCGTATTTTTGGCGGCATGTGCCTAGGATACGTCATGGTTCAGGCATTACGGGCTGAATCTGGCAACATTCCTGCAGGTTTGTTGGCATTGGCCGGAATTCCTTGGATTCTTTGTTCCTTGACCAGCTTAAACAATGGACAATTGAATGTTGAATTGGTTTCCGCTACTGCAGGCGCTACTTTATTGGCAGTTCGGAAGCATTCAGTAGGATGTGGTGTTCTTCTTGGTATTGCGGTGATTCTGAAAATATTTCCAGTAGCTTATTTGGGCCTGTTTGCTTTGGTGATGCCGTGGCGCATGTTGGTTGTGGCATTCGGTGTGATTGGTGGAATGTTTATTGTTCCATTTGTTGCTGCGCCTACTAGTTATGTAATTCAAGAATATCAATCATGGATGTCATTTTTGGGTGTGGATGATAGGTCGAATTATTCATTGAAAGATGGTTATCGAGATTTATGGATGTTGTGGCGCCTTTCTGGCCTTCCAACGCATCGGCCAACTTACCAAGTAATTCAAGTACTCGGTGGTCTGATGCTTTGCATTCCTATTCTATGGGCACAAAATAAATTGGATCATCGCTCGTTGTGCCGGATGATTTTCGGTTTGTCTACTGGTTGGATTTTACTGCTAGGGCCTTCCTCTGAATCAAGCACTTACATTTTACTTGGACCATGGTTGTTTTGGACGGTCATCGAATCATACAAGAATCCACGTGGATTTCAGGATTATTGCTTATTGGGTTCCATAGGTTGTCTTGTTTTAAGCGCAACTGGTGGGTTATTTAAGGCTACTGCAGATTGGCACGCAATGGGCTGGCACCCATTATCAGCACTTTTCCTCATGGTATGGGAATTCGTTGGTTTAATGCGTTTCAAATCGGTTTCTGAATCGAGTTGATTGCTTGATATGGGAGGCTGAGATAATGAGTTCAACAGCCTCTCTGGCTTTAGAAGGTGCCAAGCCTTTAGTTTCAATTGTTTGTCCTGCCTTCAATGAAGAAGCTGTGCTTCCACTTTTTCATGCTGTTCTTACCAATACATTAGAAATGACATTAGCGCCGAGTAGCTGGGAGATCATTTACGTTGATGATGGCTCTACAGATCAGACATGGGAAATCATGGTTCAGCTCATTCGGAATGTTCCAGGTGCCAAGGCTATCCGACTTGCTCGAAATGTGGGCCAGCAACATGCTATGACTGCAGGAATTGAGCATGCCATGGGAGATGCTGTTGTCACCATGGATACAGATCTGCAGCATCCGCCAGAATTAATTTTTGATCTTGTAAATGTTTGGAAAGAAGGGGCAAGCGTTGTTCAAACAGTACGCATGGAGGACCCCAATCTTTCATATTTTAAACGAATAACTTCTAGAATGTTTGGAAATGTCATGGGATGGTTAAGTGGTTTGGATGTTCGCCCAGGGGCTGCAGATTTTCGCTTACTGGATCGTGCTGCTGTTAATTCTTTGAACGCAATGCATGACAATCCGCGACTAATGCGGGCAGCCGTTGCGAGTCTGAAATACCCAACTCATTACATTGATTACCATCCACGGAATCGTGCTGCAGGTGTTTCAAAATATGGTCTGCGTAAAATGTTGATGTTAGCGGTTCAAGGTTTTTGGAGTTATGGGCAAGGATTTAACTTGATTTTCACAGGGATGCGTGAGGCAGGATTATTAGGATGTATCGTATCAATACCATTTATTTGTTTGGCGTATGACTATGGATATTCGCTTGGATTAACTATTTTTGGAATATCATTCAGTGTGTGGTTGATATCGACCATAGGTGTGAACTGGCACGCAAGAGTTAGTGGGATTGCTGCCAATCAAATTGCCGCGTCACGATATATTGTGGCGGCGAAAGCTATTTCCCAGATTCGTCGCAATCCGGAAGATATGGAGAGTCTGGTTGGAGTAGCTAGGTCAGCTTAGGTGCTACACCCTCTGCGACGTCATTGATAAATTCTGGTATCATTTGCTAGCGACACTTTATTGCTTATGTTAACGCAAATTGCGATTTCAATGTTGAGGGCTGTCTTTTGCGTTTATCTGATGAAAAGCCCCGGTTATTTTCCATTTTTTAACATGATTCTACTGGAACACGGTACTTGAGAATTCTTCAGTTAACGCTACAAAAAATGGTATGGCTAATTCATGGAAGTGTAGATTGATTAGTAATTCTTCGGCAAGTGCCGTACCAGATACTGATATTCGTCCAGTCACTCGTTTATTACCTCCTTACAAACTCATTTTGCTTAACGACGATCATCACGGAATGGATTTTGTTGTTGAAGTGTTGATGAAAATCATGCGTTGGCCGGTTGAACGGGCAATGCAATCGATGATGGAAGCTCACCAATCTGGCTTGACGATATTGATGGTTGGACCTTTAGAAGTTGTTGAACTCAAGTATGAACAAATCACATCATGCCATGAAGGCGTTAAAGGTCCGCTTGGTTGTGTCATTGAGGCAACCTGATCTTAGGTGAACCGAGGAGTATGTTGATGAATGCTTTAGAAATTGGTGTGTGTAGTTGGTCATTACAAGTCACATGTGTGAATGAATTGGCTGGCTTGATGACAAATCTTGGTTTGTCAGCGGTGCAAATTGCATGCGGAGATCCACATCATGCGGCATGGTCGGAAGGAGACTCAATGCCCGCTGCAGCATTAGCTAGTGGGTTAAATCTGACCGGGGCAATGTTGGGCTTCCCAGGCGAAGATTACACCACACCTGCCAGCATCAAAGACACGGGTGGATTTGGGAATCCTGCCACTCGGGTTGAGCGCCTAGAACGGCTGTCTTGGGCCCTCGACAGGACAATTGCCTTAGGATTGAACGATTTGATGTTGCATGCGGGATTTATTCCGGAAATTGGTGATTCAGCGAGACCGGCATTTCTTGATACCCTTGGACGCGCCGCGTCGATGGCCGCATTAAAAGGAATTATTTTGGCATTTGAAACAGGTCAGGAAACTGCAATTCTTTTACGAAAAACTTTGGATGAACTTAAGTGTCCCAATGTAAAAGTAAACTTTGATCCAGCAAATATGCTTTTATACGACAAAGGGGATCCGCTACAGGCCATTGATATCCTCGGGCCTGATATTCGTAGTGTTCACGTAAAGGATGCGATTGCCCCAACGGTGGAAGGCCAATGGGGCGAAGAGCTTCCGCTTGGAAAAGGCCGTGTCAATATTCCTGCATTTATTTCAGCCCTCAAGCGAGTCGGGTACAAGGGCCCACTTTGTATTGAACGGGAAGTTGGTGATCAGGCTTCACGAATTAATGATATTCGCTCAGGCATCAAATTATTACAGGAGTGCCTAGGTTGAATGTGATTTGCATAATTTTTCCTACAAAGGTGGTCATTCATAATGAACGAAACTGCGATCATTCGTGCAGAAGGATTGTGCCGTACCTACACTGTTTATGAAAAACAGCCGGGATTGATTGGATCAATTCGGTCATTGTGGAACAGGAAATATCGTACGGTTGTCGCAGTTGATAATGTAAGTTTTAGTGTGGAACCCGGTGAAATCGTTGGATTCCTTGGCCCGAATGGTGCTGGAAAAACCACAACACTTAAAATGCTTTCGGGATTGATCTACCCATCATCAGGGACAGCATCTGTATTAGGTTTTACTCCATGGGAACGCGCGGATAGTTTTCGCAGGCAATTTTCCCTTGTGATGGGCCAGAAAAACCAACTGTGGTGGGATCTTCCTGCATCGGATAGTTTCGATTTGCACAGAGAAGTGTATTCCCTTCCCAAAGACCGATTCCAAACGGTTCTGGGTGAATTGATCGAAATGTTTGAAGTCAGCAGACTTGTAAGGCAACCCGTTCGTGAATTGTCACTTGGCGAGCGAATGAAAATGGAGTTAATCGCATCTTTACTCCATGAACCCAAAGTATTGTTGCTTGATGAACCGACTATCGGCCTTGATGTTGTAGCCCAGCAAACCATCCAGCGTTGTCTTCGAGAATACAATCGACTGAAACAAGCAACTATTCTGTTGACCAGCCACTACATGCGCGACGTTGAAGCACTGTGCAAGCGAGTTTTGGTAATTACCAATGGTAAATTGGTTCACGATGGACCACTAGCAACTATTGTTCAGCGGTTGGGTTCCATCAAACAAATCCGCTTGCAATTCGCAGGTGAATCATTACCCGCTAATATTAGACTTCCGGAATCTTCTCGAGTTCAGGGAACTGTTGTAGATCTGAGTGTCAGTCGTGAATTAGTTTCTGAAACCATTTCGCGCATCCTTGAGCAGCATCCAGTGAGTGACATCACGGTAACGGATCCACCACTTGAAGATGTTGTTGCCCGCTACTTTCAGGAAACATCGGAAGTGCCGAAAACATGAGTGCTGTAAGCGCAAAACCATTTGAATCTTCTGGTTTAGTGAGGGCATTGGTTAAATATTTAAACATTTTCAAAGCGTCGCTAATCGAAAGGTTGGCTTACCGGGCTGATTTCCTTTTGGGGACGTTTCTTCGTCTTTTGCCATTGTTGACTACGATATTATTGTGGAAGGCAGTTTATCATTCAAAAGATGAGATTTCAGGCTATAGCTTCAGGCAAGTTGTCGCTTATCTGCTTCTAGTTCATGTTAGTAGGATGTTTTCGAGCATGCCTGGATTAGCCAGTGGCGTGGCACGGGATATTCGTGATGGAAATCTTAAGCGCTATTTAATTCAACCACTTGATTTGATGGCTTACTTGCTTGCCTATCGAATGGCTCACAAGGTTGCCTATATTGTAACATCGTTGCCGTTGTATTCAGTACTTTTTTATTTCATGGGATCTTTTTTTGACATTCCAACAGATCCAAAAATCTATGGCGCCTATGTGCTGGCTTTGTTCTTGGGATTCTTGATTGGATTTGCGTTTGAATTATCCCTTGGCATGCTTGGCTTTTGGTTTTTAGAAATTAGTTCATTCTTATATTTGGTTAACACGGTCAACTTTTTCGTTTCTGGTCATTTTTTGCCTCTAGATCTTTTAGATCCGTGGGTGGCTGCAACTTTAAAGATGCTTCCCATGCAATATATGGCATATTTTCCTGCCGCCCTATTTTTAGGAAAAATAGGAAACTGGGACTCGATCATTTTTGGAATATCTGTTGAGATTTGTTGGTGTGTGTTTTTCTTTTTGCTCGCCAGATTCTCGTACCGACTTGGTTTGCGACGTTACGGCGCGTATGGGGGGTGATTTCTCGTGTCATCGCGTCGATCACTATCGAGTTATTTCCGTCTTTTGACGGTGTTTGCCAAGTATAGTCTTGCCCGTGAAATGGCATTTCGCGGCAACTTTGCCATGAAAGTTCTTCTTGAATTGGTTTGGCTTGCCATATTATTGATTTTTTTCAGAACATTGTTTCGCGGAGTTGAAACAATCGCGGGTTGGGATCAGCACGCCTTTTTATTTTTCATCGGTTGTTATTACGCTCTGGAAGGTGTGATCGAAACATTCTTCCTCGAAAATTTCGTTGAATTTGGAGATCTGGTCCGTTCTGGAAACCTTGATTTGCATTTGTTGAAACCAATTGACGAGCAATTTTTATTGTCTTTTCGATATGTAGATTGGTCAACTGTTCCCAAAGTATTTATCGGGGCAGGGATGATGTCCATTGCGCTTGTGCAGGGTGGAATTGTTCCAAGCCCTATTTACCTTATTTTGTTCATGGCGTTATTTTTAGCTGGCGTCTCGATGTCATATTCTTTTTTACTACTACTTTCTTCCACCGCGATTTGGATGGTTCGGAATCAAAGTTTGATGGAATTATGGTGGCTTTTCACGACACTTATGCGATATCCACGCGACATTTACGACGTTTCTTGGGCTATTCCCATTAAATTGATTTTCAGTTTCATTCTTCCGGCTTTATTGGTTATCAGCGTGCCTTCTGAGGTTGCCGCCCGACAACTCGTTAATCCTTTATGGATCACATGGACCATTATTGCTTCTGTTTTGTCTCTGAAGGTAAGTAGAATGGTTTTTCAATGGTCGATCAGGTCATATCGTAGCGCTAGCAGTTGATTTCACTTCATGCTATTGCCATAAGGCTGCCACCAGATGAATTAGGTTTGATCGATGGTTCTGGAATGGGTACAGGTCGATCATTTCCTGAATCGTAAGATGGCGCTTTGTTTGGTAAGCCTGGTTTCTTGTTGATGCCTGGTAATGATTCCCAATGAACTTCAAACGAATGACCGCCAATTGATACGACGTCGCCATGATTCAATTCACTTGATGAAACTCGTTTGCCATTAACCGAGATGCCGTTAGTACTTCCCAAATCGCGAATTAAAATTATGTTTCCAACATTTGCGAAACAGCAATGCTTCCGAGAAACTTTGCGAGATTCTAGAACAACATCACATTCTTCTTGCCGACCAATCAGAATGATTGGCTTGTCCAGAGCAATGCTGGGGCCGTTGCCAATAGAAATAAGTTTCGCGGGCATAACGGCCCCTCATCTAAGTCATGTAAAGATAGGGTATTCACTCCGACAATTCAACAAATTATTGGAAATATCTACTTCCTCGACAGGACGAACTAACCACCTAACCGTTTAATTGCGTATGGCCAGTATGTCAAGATCGCTCAAGCGCAGCGAATCGTTCTTGAAGTGTGCAAACCGTAAATTCGCGTGTTTTTAATGCTTTGCATGCTTCAACTGCGGCGAAAGCAGCAGCAATGGTTGTGATGCAGGTAACCCCGAGGGATACTGCCGCCGCGCGGATCCTTCCTTCATCTGTCCTAGCGCCTCTCCCACTTGGCGTGTTGATCACAAGAGCTACTTGCTTGTTTTTCATGTGATCAATTAAGTTGGGACGTCCTTCTTGGAGCTTAGCTACTTCTGTCGCGGCAATTCCTTGATCCCGAAGCATTTTGGCCGTTCCACGTGTGCACATTAGTGTGAAGCCGATTTCTACCATTGCACGTGCGATTTCTACCGCATCTGGTTTATCGCGGTCAGCGACGGATATAAAAACCTGTCCTTGAAGGGGAAGGGTGTTGAATGCAGCCATCTGACTCTTGGCGAAGGCGACGCCAAAGTTATCGTCAATACCCATCACTTCGCCAGTGGAGCGCATCTCAGGCCCCAAAATGATATCTACCCCGGGGAATTTATTGAACGGGAACACGCTTTCTTTAACCGAGTAGTATGTAGGAGTGATTTCACGAGCACCATCAAGGTCGGCAAAAGTTTTTCCAGCCATAACTAGAGCTGCATATCTGGCCAATGGCACGCCTGTTGCTTTAGATACAAATGGAACAGTTCTGCTGGCGCGAGGATTGACTTCGAGCACGAAAATTTCAACAGGACCTGTGCTTGTGCCTGTGGCTAGTGGATCTGGAACATTTCTGAGCCCAGATACGGCAAACTGTACGTTCATTAACCCGCGCACTTTGAGCGCCCGCGCCATTTCTCGGGTTTGTCTTTTGATCTCTTCAACGACAACTGATGGAAGGCTATGTGGAGGCAAAACGCTCGCTGAATCACCAGAATGGATTCCTGCTTCTTCAATATGCTGCATTACTCCGCCAATGAGCGTTTCTGTGCCATCACTTAAGCAATCGACGTCTACTTCAATAGCTGATTCTAGGAATTTATCGATAAGAACCGGTTTCCCAGATGCGGTGTCGACACTTTGTTCCATGTATCTGGTGAGCGATTCCTCGTCGTAAAGGATTTCCATTCCGCGACCGCCAAGCACATAGCTTGGCCTCGCGAGGATTGGGTATCCAATACGGCGAGCTGTGCGAAGCGCCTGTTCAACGTTTAGGGCAGTTCCATTGGGGGGTTGTCTCAGGTGCAACCGTTCCACAAGGTCTTGGAATCGCTCTCGATCTTCGGCAACATCAATGCTGTCCACGCTGGTGCCTATGATTGGCGCGCCAGCCGCTTCGAGTGATCGCGCCAAATTCAATGGTGTTTGGCCACCAAACTGAACGATAAGACCCTTCGGATTCATTCTGTCAACAATGTTAAGAACATCTTCCGCGGTAAGTGGCTCGAAAAACAAATGATCTGATGTGTCATAATCGGTTGAAACGGTTTCAGGATTTGAATTAACCATAATGGTTTCAAATCCACCTTCTCGCAGTGCAAATGAGGCTTGGCAACAGCAATAGTCGAATTCAATCCCCTGACCAATTCTGTTCGGGCCACCTCCAAGAATCATTATCCGATCTTTTCCCACTGATTTCACGGTTTCGTCATCAAATATAAGATTTGTTATTCCATTGGCATCAATTCGAGCGTGCGGTTTTTCATAGGTCGAATAGTGGTAAGGAGTGAACGCTTGGAATTCGGCCGCGCATGTATCAACGGTTTTGTACGAAGGTAAAACACCTAATTGCTTTCGGTGGTTTCGTACAACCATTTCATCAATAGACCATATAAATCCTAATTGTTTGTCGGAAAAGCCTTCTTCTTTGGCGCGCCAGATGAGACTAGCATTCGCATCCGAAATACCTGGGCAGGCTTTTAGTAGGCTTTCTGTTTCATCTAATTCCTGGATTTGAGCGATAAACCAGGGGTCAATCCGTGTCCGGTGATGAATTTCTTCTGGTGTGAGTCCAGCAAGCAGGCCATATCGAAGAAACCAAATTCGCTCTGCCGTCGGAGTCGCGAGTGACTTGAGGATTTCTTCCATGGAGGGCTGATCAATTCTGCCCCATCGATCTTTGGAATCGCAACCAAGCCCGGATCTACCATTTTCCAGCCCGCGAAGAGCCTTCTGGAAAGATTCCTTGAAGGTTCTTCCAATCGCCATTGTTTCGCCAACCGATTTCATTTGAGTTGTCAAAACCGGGTTGGCGTCCGGAAATTTTTCAAATGCCCAGCGCGGGATTTTTGTGACAACATAATCGATCGTCGGTTCGAATGATGCCGGAGTTTCTTTGGTGATATCGTTTCGCAATTCATCGAGTGTGTATCCGATAGCAAGTTTCGCAGCAATTTTGGCAATTGGAAACCCGGTTGCTTTGCTTGCCAAGGCACTAGACCGCGACACTCGCGGATTCATTTCCACCGCTACCATTGCGCCATTGGCTGGATTGATGGCAAATTGCACATTGCTTCCACCCGTAGCAACGCCAATTTCGCGGATGATCGCAATAGCTGCGTCACGCATCCGCTGGTATTCTTTGTCCGTCAGGGTTTGTGCTGGTGCCACGGTGATGCTGTCACCGGTGTGCACACCCATGGGGTCGATGTTTTCGATGCTGCATATGATGACAACGTTATCCGCTGTATCTCGCATCACTTCGAGTTCGTATTCTTTCCAACCAAGAATTGATTCTTCAATTAACGTTTCATTGACCGGGCTTAATTCGATACCACGGCGCACAATGTCGGTGAACTCTTCACGATTATAAGCAATGCCTCCTCCGGTTCCGCCCATGGTAAAGCTAGGGCGCAACACGCAAGGCAAACCGATTGT